>Ga0315298_1001823_pt1 | contig 37993 bp, 40 predicted proteins | sample WHS_1_MG_FD_203077 | JGI IMG/M metagenome (GOLD analysis project Ga0315298, IMG submission 203077) | Extremophilic microbial mat communities from Washburn Hot Springs, YNP, Wyoming, USA - WHS_1_MG | ecosystem: Environmental > Aquatic > Thermal springs > Hot (42-90C) | place: USA: Wyoming...
TAAGGCTAAAAAGTTAGCATTAGTAGCTGTGGCACATAAGTTATTAAGGCAGGCATATGGTGTATTAAAAAGCAGAAGACCATTTGATGAAAATTTTTGCACTTGACATTTAACATAGAACATTCTGAGGCTGTAAGCCAAAGAATCTCATCTTTTAAAAAGGTGAGAAAGTAAGTAATTGAGAGGTAAAAAAAGGAGATTCTTCGCTATGCTCAGAATGACACCGTTGAGGAGCTTTTTGCCAGCAAGCAACAAACTGAAGAGTCTCATAATTTTCATTTTTTAATTTTCCCAAACTGGTATGACTTATACAAACTCTTGCAAACTTTTTTATTTTGAGTTATTCTAATTTAAGAAATTTTAAAGAGGAGAGCTGACAATGACCACAGGTTATTTAGGACTGACGATTTTCTTTATCCTGGCTACTGCAATTGGGGTAGTTCTCTTGGTTATAAATAGACTTCTTGCACCAAAAACACCAGAACCTTATGAAGGCTATCCTTACGAATGTGGTGTTCCTCTTTATGACAAAACAACATGGACAACAATAGATCAAAAATATTATCTTCTTGGATTACTTCTTGTTCTTTTTGACCTTGAATCAGCTTTTGTATTTCCTTGGGCAGCTATTTTTAGAGAAGTTGCACAGGTTGCACCTGGTTTTATACTTACTGAAATGTTTTTCTTCTTAGGTATATTGATTCTTGGTTATATCTATGCGTGGAAAAAAGGAGCGTTAAAATGGCAATGACAAATAGTGGAATAATTTTAACAACAGTTGAAGAAGTTTTAAGCTGGGGAAGAAGAAACTCTTTATGGCCTGTATCAGTTGGTTTAGCATGCTGTGCTATTGAGATGATGCATACAGCGGCTTCAAGATTTGATACAGACAGACTTGGAATCGTATTTAGAGGTTCTCCAAGGCAATCAGACGTTTTAATCGTAGCCGGAACAGTAGTAAATAAAGTTGCTCCTATGCTTAGGCTTATATATGAGCAAATGCCAGACCCAAAATGGGTTATATCTATGGGTGGTTGTGCATCTGCTGGTGGTCCATTTCCTACTTATTCAACATTACAAGGAGTGGATAGAATAATTCCGGTAGATGTTTATATTCCAGGTTGTCCCCCAACACCACAGGCTTTACTTTGGGGAATATTAGAACTTCAGAAAAAGATAAAAGCAAAAAAAGAAGGAAAAGAGTTTATAGAAATTCCTGTAAAAGTTTCTCAAGAATCAAAGCCTATTTCTAAATAGCAGGGAATTATTTTGACATGGATAACCTTAGATAAAGCTGAAAGGATAAATTCTGTTTTTGATGTTAAAATTGGAAGTTATAAAGATAATGTCTGGGTAGAAGTAGAAAAAGATAATTTAATCAATCTTTTGAAATTTCTTAAAGAAGACCCGGACTTTTCCTTTAAGATGTTTATTGACTTTACAGTCGTAGATTATCCATATCACAATCCAAGATTTCAGGCGGTTTATATCCTTTACTCTCCAGAGTACAATGAGAGAATTATAGTCAAAACTTGGGCTGATGACACTCTCCCATCTTTAATAAATCTTTGGAAAGGTGCCAAATGGGCTGAAAGAGAAGCCTATGATATGTTTGGCATTAAATTTGATGGTCATGACAATTTAGTAAGAATGTTTTTATGGGAGACTTATTCATACTATCCACTTAGAAAAGATTTTCCAAAAGAAGGGTTTAAAGATACCTATCTACCATCTTTAAATGAAGGGAAAAATATTCCCAGCCATGATTACGACCCATACCATACCGCTATACCAACACTTGAAGACTTAGAAATAACAGAGAGAAAAAGAATTAGTAAAAAAAATCAAATAGTTTTAAACTGGGGACCACTTCATCCTGGAACTCACGGGACAATTTGGTTTTTATTTGATTTAGAAGGTGAGACAATAAGAGAATGTGATATCATTCTTGGGCAACTTCACAGAGGAATTGAAAAACTTTCCGAAGACCTTACATACACACAAATAATCCCATATACAGACAGAATGGACTATATCTCGGCTTTATGTTCAAATATAGCTTATGTTAATGCAGTTGAGAAACTTCTTGGAGTTCAGCCGCCAGAGAAGGCTAAATGGATTAGAACTATGCTGGCTGAACTTCAAAGAATCAACAGTCATCTGCTTTGGCTTGGCACAACCGCCCTTGACCTTGGCGCCTTGACAATGTTTTTATATACATTTAGAGAAAGAGAAAAATTAATGGATATTATAGAAGGAATAGCAGGCATAAGGTTAAACTCTTCCTTTTTAAGGATAGGTGGCGTTAGATATGACCTACCAGAAGGCGCGTTGGATGTAATCAAGCATTTTATTAAAGATTTTCCATCAAGAATTAAAGATTATGAAGACCTTCTAACTAAAAATAGAATTTGGATAAGAAGGAATAAAGATGTTGGAATAGTAAGCAAAGAGGATGTTTATCAGTATGGACTTACTGGTGTAATGGCAAGAAGTGCCGGCGTTCCTTACGATATCAGATATATTCAACCAACAGATGCATACGCTGATGTTGATTTTGAAATTCCTCTTGGAACCGTTGGCGATGCTTATGATAGATATTTAATTAGAATTGAAGAGATGAAGCAAAGTTTAAGGATAGTTCAGCAGTGTGTAGAGAAGTTAGAAAAACTAAAGAATGATAAATATGTAGCAACAGATAATCCTTATGTACTTCCAACGTTGAATGAGGTTTATCAGTCCATAGAATCTATGGTTAAAGATTTTACATTGAGAATTTATGGAGAAAAAGCACCGGTTGGGGAGGTTTATGTTTCTGGAGAAAATCCAAGAGGTGAGCTTGGTTTTTATATCGTAAGCAAAGGTGAAGGCAAGCCTTACAGATTAAGAATAAGGTCGGGCGCATTTTATAATCTTCAAATCTTTCCAGAGCTTATAAAAGGAAGGACGGTAGCTGATGCAGTTGCTCTTCTTGGAAGTATAGACCCGGTTGTTGGTGAAACAGATAGGTAATAGTATAAAAAGCTTTTTAAGCTTAAAATGTGTCGAATGAGAAATTATAGATTTTGAAAAACTAAAATGGATATCCATCTTACTAAAGTTTCAAAAATAGTTTGAGAATATTCAAAAACAATTCAAAATTATGTATCATTTTTAACCTTTCATCCTTTCACTTAAAAAAATTTATGAAAACCGCTCCCCAACAATATCAACCTCTCAATTTTAACATCCCATGGCTATAGCTAAGGACTTCATATTCTATTTGATTTTTTACCACAAATGTATATAAAGCATGGAATTTATAAAAATCATACTCTAAATGAGAAATTGGTGGTTTTATAAACCTTAAACAAATGAAGTTCTTAAGGTTGAATGATAAGCTTTAGAGAAAGGGTAAAATTATTTTACAAATTGAGAGAAATTGAGAGAAACAAAGAGTTTGGTAATTTTATCAAACTATCACAGCCGGCATGTGTGGAATCTTTAAATTAAAAATGACAACTTTCTCTTATAGCTCTCAAAAAGTATTTAAAAAACAGATTAACTAAACAATTCCACATCTTAACAAAGATTAAAAATTATTTATCAAAACCTTAAATAAATTTTTGACTTTTTAAAATAAAACAGTGTTTAATTTTATGTAGTAATGTGTTAATATAATTTAATAAAATACAAGGAAGAGGTTTTGCATATGGAGATGCTTGGAACGATAATAGGTTTAACGATTAAATCTCTTGTCTTTGTTGTTGGGATGTTTTTAGCAGCAGCATATTTAACTCTTATTGAAAGAAAGTTTGCAGGTCATGTTCAACAAAGACCGGGACCTCTCCATGTAGGATTCCATGGACTTCTTCAGCCAATAGCAGATGCTCTTAAAGTTTTAACAAAAGAAGATTTAGTCCCAAATAATGTTGATAAAGTTTTATTTTACCTTGCTTCACTTATGGCATTCGTTCCAGCTATCATGATACTTGCAGTTATTCCATTTGGCGAGCCTATACAAATCTTTGGATTTGAAATAAAGCCATATATTACAGACCTTAACATAGGATTAATCCTTGCCCTCGCATTTGGTAGTATAAGCATTTATGGAGTCATCTTTGCCGGTTGGGCTTCAAATAGTAAATATCCAATGATAGGTGGTCTTAGAAAGGCTGCTGTTTTAATAGGTTATGAGGTCGCCCTTGGATTTGCTATGGTTGGACCAATTATGTTGGCTGGTTCTTTTTCTCTTAAAGAGATAGTATACGCTCAAGATGGATTTTTTGGTGCGTTCATCTGGTATCAGCCAATTGCATTTATTGTAATTCTTTTTGCCATATTAGCAGAAACAGGAAGAACGCCATTTGACGTCCAAGAAGCAGAAGCAGAGCTTGTATCCGGATACAACACAGAATATTCAGGAATGAAGTTTGGTCTATTCCCATTGGCAGAATGGTATATAGGTACTTTTGTACTTAGTGCCATAGCTGTAATTCTATTCTTTGGTGGCTGGAAGGGTCCTGAAATCTTTGGACCAGTATCACCATTTATATGGTTCTTCTTAAAAGTATTAATGATGTTTATGTTCTTCCTATGGGTGCATTGGACACTTCCAAGATACAGAGTAGACCAAATTACTGAAATTGCTTGGAAAGTAATGCTTCCATTGTCATTATTAAATATTTTTATCACTGCGATAATAATTTTAATCAAGGGTTAAAATGGTTAGAATAAAGTATTTAGAAAGACCAAGCTTAAGCATATGGGAAAAAATATTTTTCATCGATTTTGTTAAGGGTTTAAAAGTAACTTTTAAAAACTTATTGCAAAAAACAATTACAACCAAATATCCTTTTGAGAAATTGACTCCTCCAAAAAGATTTAGAGGTGTACATGCCCATAGAGTAAAAGATGGAAATGAACCACCATCGTTTAGCGTATTAGAAAAATTTATGGATATTGAAACAGGTGAAAGCAGATGCGTTGCCTGTTATATGTGTCAGCAAGCATGTCCGATGCCTTCATTGTTTGTTATAGAAGCAGAACAACTTCCAAACGGAAAGAAAAAAGTTAAAAAATTTGAAATGAACTTATTAAACTGTCTATACTGTGGATTGTGCGTTGATGCATGTCCAGTAGATTGTTTGATTATGACAGATATATACGAAATGGCACAGTATCAAAGAAAAAATTGCGTAATTCGTATGGAAGATATGAGCGAAAGAGGAAAAGATTTTGATAGAAGAAGATTAAAAGAGCCGGATAGAATATGGATTGATGGCTCAGAAAGAATTAAGTTATGGGGGCAAGTCAAGTGGAGTTAAGTGCAGTGGCTTTTTGGGTTTTATCTACAATAGCAGTTATATCAGCCATAGGTGTTGTTTTCTTCAGGAATATTGTTTACGCTGTGCTGTCGTTAATCTCGACATTAATAGCAATTTCAGGGCTATTTTTTAACCTTGGAGCAGAGCTTGTAGGAGCACTCCAAATCTTAATCTACGCCGTAGCAATAGTTGTTTTCTACGTTCTTGTGATATCAACAGTACCACAATATAAAGGTCAGGCTATTGACCCAAAATATACTCTACTTTCTCTTCCATTTGGATTTATTTTATTCTTAGAACTTGCCTATGTATCTATTTATGGTTTATGGGCATCTAATAAAGGTATATTCTCTCCGGATATTTTTACAAAAATATCCAATGCAAAAGCTGTGGCATCACTTTTATTTACTAAATATCTCTTCCCATTTGAAGTTGCCTCTTTAATTCTTCTCGTTGCGATGATTGGTGCTATATTACTTGGAAGAAAAGATATAGTTGAAGATGAAGAAGGAGGGCAGTAATGGTACCATTTGAATACTACGTAGCTTTAAGCGGACTTCTTATGGTTCTTGGTTTTATTGGTGTAATAATTAGGAAAAATATTATTGCGATGCTACTATCAACAGAGCTTATGCTAAACGCAGTAAATATAGCATTTGTTGCCTTTGATATGAAACTTCATGACGTGGTAGGTCAAGTATTTGTATTTTTTATCTTAACTATAGCAGCTGCGGAAGCGGCGATAGGTCTTGGCTTAATAATGGCAATCTACAGAATGAAAAAAGATGTTGATGTAGAAAAACTAACAGAGTTAAAGGGGTAGTAGCATGGAGTACTTATGGATTATACCGTTTTCACCACTTATAGCATTTGTAATCATAGGGCTTTTTGGTTATAAGCTTTTAAAAGAGCCATTATCTGGAATCGTTGCTGTTATAGGGGTTGCAATCTCAGCAATAGCATCAGTAAAAGGTTTTATTGATGTTGCTGAATCTGGAAAGTATTATGATTTAAAGCTTTTTAATTGGCTTACTATAGGCGACTACTCAATATCTGTTAGTATATTTTGGGATCCACTTTCGGCTTTAATGACCTGTGTCGTTACATGTGTATCAACGTTCATTTTTATATTCGCAACCGGTTATATGAAAGGTGATGAATCTTATCCAAGATTCTTTGCATATTTATCATTATTCGTGTTTATGATGCTTATGCTTACACTTTCTGACAATTTGGTTCAGCTGTTCTTTGGATGGGAAGGTGTTGGTTTAGCATCATACCTATTGATTGGTTTTTGGCATTATAAAAAATCTGCGGCGAATGCTGCTATGGAATCGTTTGTTGTTAACAGGGTTGGTGACTGGCTATTCTTACTTGGAATATTGCTCGCATTTGTAACATTTGGAACCTTAGATTACCTACAAATTTTTAATAAATTGCACGGAGCGGACTATATAGTCGTCACTGCTATAGCGTTGTTATTATTCGGTGGTGCTGTTGGTAAATCTGCACAGATTCCATTGCATATATGGCTTCCAAATGCGATGGAAGGTCCAACTCCAGTTTCTGCATTAATTCACGCTGCTACAATGGTTGCAGCCGGTGTTTACATGGTTGCAAGACTCATGCCGGTCTTTGTATCTTCAGAAATTGCATTAGATACAGTTTTATTCATAGGTACGATGTCTGCATTCCTTGCAGCTACTATGGGACTTGTTCAAAATGATATCAAAAGAATCATTGCATACTCAACATTATCGCAGCTTGGTTACATGTTTGCTGCTGAAGGTTTAGGTTTATTCAGTGAAGGTATGTTTCATCTTACTTCCCACGCAGTCTTCAAAGCATTACTTTTCTTAGGTTCAGGTAGCGTTTTAATAGCTCTTCACCACTTGTTAGACGTTCAAAAAATGGGTCAAATTGGAAGATTGATGCCTATCACAATGGGAACATTTTTAATTGGTTCTCTTGCATTGGCAGGTATACCTCCATTTGTGGGATTTTTCAGTAAAGACCCTATAATTGAAGGTGCTTACGAAATTAATACTTTTGCGTTCACATTTTTATGGCTTGGAGCTTTCTTGACTGCATTCTACATATTTAGATTGTTCTTCCTTACTTTCTTTGACGGAGACAGACTAGACCCTCATATTAGAGAGCATGTTCATGAATCACCGCCAAATATGACAATTCCATTGATCGTGTTAGCAGCTGCAACAGTTATTCTTGGTTTCTTTAGAGAGTTCTTTATAAACTTCCTAAAACCATCGTTAGACCCTGCACATATGTCTTTCTTATCTCCAGAGGTAAAAGCATTGGTTAATGAAGGATTGAGTAGGTCTCACCATGTCCATATAGAGGCAAATGCTTTTGAATTTTTAGGACACTCCTTAACGTCTTTCTTAGGAATACTATTGTTGGCAACTGCTTTAGCCGGCATATTTACTGCATATATAATCTATCAAATTAGAAAAATTGACCCAGTTAAAATTGGAGACATGTTTAAGCCTTTATACATCCTTTTCTACAACAGATGGTTCTTCGATAAAATTTACTACGCAATCTTTGTATATGGCTATTATAAACTTTCTAAAGCGATGTGGTTTATTGGTGATAAAATTATCATTGACGGAATTGTTGATGGTTCTGGAAAAACTTCACTTTTTGCAAGTGATATATTTAGAAAAACACAGATGGGAAGAATTAGTGGATACGTAATTCAGATGTTAATCGGCGTAGTAATCTTTTTATCCCTATTCTTGTTTTTGAAGTAGGAGGAGGTAAAAAATGACAGTAGAGTTTGTAAGGGCTGACATTCCACTAATAAGCATCAGCATAATCATTCCAATTTTAGCCTCATTTATAGTATTTTTTGCAAACGAAAAACTTGCTAAGCCAATTAGCATTATAACGTCTATAATAGTTTTTATAATATCATCTTATATGCTTTTAACATACGACCCGACAGGTTATAAAATTCAATTTTATGAAAAGTATACATGGATTCCACAGTTTGGAATAAGCTACGAAGTTGGAGTTGATGCTCTAAGTTTAACTCTTGTTTGGCTCACAGCTCTATCTTTTGTTGCTGCTTTTGTATGGAGTACAAACATAGAGAAAAGAATAAAAGAATACTTTATAGCATTTTTAATTCTTGAGGCAGCTTGTATTGGCGTATTCGTTGCCTTTGACCTTGTTGCGTTTTATGTTTTTTGGGAAGTTATGTTAATTCCAATGTTTTTAATCATCGGTGTTTGGGGTTATGCTGAGAGGATTTATGCAGCAACTAAATTCTTTATATACACATTCTTTGGTTCTCTTTTCCTTCTAATTGGCGTAATTGGAATGTATATTTACAACTACATGGAAAACAATATACTTTCTACAAGTTATTTTGATTTATTAAAATTACACTTGCCTTTTAACCTTGAATTAATCTTTTTCTTACTTCTTGCTCTTGGTTTTGCTATTAAAGTTCCTATGTGGCCATTCCACACATGGCTTCCGGCTGCACACGTTCAGGCTCCAACGGCAGGCTCTGTAATACTTGCAGCAGTTTTATTAAAAATGGGTACTTATGGGTTTGTAAGATTTAGCCTTCCGTGGTTCCCGGAAGCATCTAAATATTTTGTTCCGGTAATCTTTGCTTTAAGTGTAATAGCTATTATTTATACTGCAATGATGGCAATAGCTCAAACACATATAAAAAGGCTTATTGCATACTCTTCTGTATCTCACATGGGATTTGTGACAATGGGTACATTTGCATTAAATCCTGAGGGTGTAAACGGTGCTATAATCACTATGATTTCCCACGGTTTAACATCAGGAGCGCTATTCTTGGCAGCAGGATTTATCTATGGAAGACTTCATAGCTATGAAATGAAAGACCTCGGCGGAATGGCAAAATTTGTTCCAGTTTTTGCAACATTATTTATGATATCGGCTATGGCTTCGGCAGGATTACCAGGATTGTCTGGGTTTGTAGGCGAGTTTTTATCACTGCTTGGAACATTCAAAGTTAGCATCTTAACCGCTGTTTTAGCCGGTCTTAGCTTAGTAGTAGGTGCTGCATACACATTATGGTTATACAAGAAAACAATGTTTGAAGAAGAGTTGCTTTCTGAAGAAAAAATAAGAGAGTACTCAAAGCTAAAAGATCTAAACACGGCAGAACTTTGGTCTTTCTTACCATTCGTGATATTTATGTTCGTAATTGGTATATACCCTAATTGGTGGATTAATCTAATTAATAATACTACCCAATTTATTTTACACAAGATAGTAGGAGGGTAATCAAAAATGACTATTGTTCAGCAAATTATATCAGGCTTTGGAGTTCCAAATTTTAATGTTTTACTTCCCGAAATAATTGTTTTAGCAACTGCTATATTAGTTTTTGTTTTAGAATTATTTACAAAATATAGAAACGTTCTTCTTATAACTTCAGTATTAGGCCTTTCCTTAGCAACCTTATCTACTTTGACTATTACAGAAGGTGCAGTCACTCTTTATGGATTATACATTGTAGACAGTTTTTCATTAGTATTTAAATTTTTCTTACTAATCTCAACTATTTTGATCATCATAAACTTGCAATCTTATGTCGATAGTAAGAAAACATCTTATGGTGAATACTATTACTTGATTTTATTCTCACTACTTGGAATGATGATAATGGTTTCTTCTCCAAACCTTGTAAGCTTCTATATTGGTTTAGAGTTAATGTCTGTCTCTATATACATTTTAGTTGGTCTTTGGAGGAAGGATTATAAATCTAAGGAAGGTGCATTCAAATATTTAATCATTGGTGGTGCAGGTACTGCTATAATTAGTTATGCAATTGCACTTTTATATGGAAAAACTGGAAGCTTTGATTTTGCAAGAATATTTAATGAAGTTCAAGATAAAGCTGATATAGGTTTAACAGCCGGTTTAGTGCTTTTGATTTTAGGTCTTGCATTAAAAGCATCTGCTGTACCACTTCATTTCTGGACGCCCGACGCTTACGAAGCTGCACCAACGCCAATTACTGCATTTCTTGCAAGCATTTCAAAAGTTGCAACGTATGCATTAATTTTAAGAGTTATGGTGGAAGCTTTTCCACTTGTTAACAGTATATGGTCTTATGCATGGGCAATTTTAGCAGCAGCGTCAATGATCGTTGGAAATATCATCGCTTTAAGACAGAAAAATGTTAAAAGAATGCTCGCATATTCTTCCATTGCACACACAGGGTATATCTTAGCTGCATTAGCTTCTCCAAATGGAATGGGCTTTACAGCCTTAATATTTTATTCTTTAGTGTATATGTTTATGGCAATTGGTGGATTTATATTCTTGTCAGCTTTTGAAAAAGACAGCAGATGGACTAATGACATTGATAATTTTAAAGGTCTTGCAAAAAAACATCCAATAATGGCGTTATTCATGCTGATTTATATGTTTTCTATGCTTGGAATTCCACCAACAGTTGGTTTTATGGGTAAATTTGGTGTATTTATGGCTTTAATATCATCAAATGTTTGGTGGCTTGCGGTAGTTCTTGTTATTACAAGTGTAATATCAGCTGGATACTACCTAAGAGTTGTTGCTTATATGTATATGTATGAACCTGTAATAGAAGGAAAATTTAATTTAACTGTTTCTGAGAAGTTCACCGTTGGATTTCTCGCAATAGTTGTTTTAATACTTGGAATATATCCAACCGTATTTTGGGACATTTCTAATATATTAACATCAATACTTATTATGAATGTGGGAGTTAGATGATAAAAGGTGAGCTTTTTATAATCTCGTCTCCTGCCGGAGCCGGAAAAACCACTTTGACAAATCTTCTGCTTGAAGAAGATGAAAAGCTAAAGAGAGTTATTACTTATACAACAAGGAAGAAAAGAAAAAATGAAATAGATGGTGTTGATTATGTCTTTGTTACTAAAGAAGTTTTTGAATTAATGATCAAAGAGAATGCTTTTTTAGAATATGCAATCGTTCATGGAAATTATTACGGCACACCAAAAAAAGAGACGTTTGAGCTTCTAAATCAAGGTTATGATGTAATTTTAGTGATAGATGTTCAAGGAATGAAGCAGATAAAATCAGTCATTCCTGAGGCTATTTCAATCTTTATTCTTCCTCCATCTTTAAAAGAGCTTGAAAGTAGAATGAGAATAAGAGGAGAAAGTGAAGAAGAAATACAAAAAAGATTAGAAACAGCAAAAAGAGAAATTCCTCACTGGAAAGAGTATGATTACATAATAATTAATGAGAACTTACTTGAATCTAAAGAAAATTTGAGCCATATCATTAAATCTCAAAGATTTAAAAGACAACGATTTGATTTATCTTTAATAAAAGATGATGAGCTAAGGTCTCTTGTGTTATAGTTATTTAATATATAAAGTGAGAAATGTTAATGCTCCAAAAAATTTTTAAAATTTGATATATTAAAATTTCACATTCGTGATAGAATAATATTTTTTGCGTTTTTTGTTATTCTATAACCGTGAAAAGAATCTAATTTTTCCTCAATTTTTAAGAGATGAGTACCTTCGGGCTAAAGTCCTCGGGAGAAACTGTTCAAAAAATCAACATTGTCATTCTGAGCGAAGCGAAGAATCTCATTTTCGTCCTTCTCTTTCTTTCAAATAACAATAAAAGAGGAGATCCTTCAGACTTACGTCCTCAGGATGACACGAAAAAGGAAAACTTACAAGAATTTTAGAACACTCTTATTCTCATGATGACAAAGAAGAGATTTACTATGATATAATATATTTTTCATAATGATAGGAGGTACAAAATGAATAGAAGACCTTTAATAGAGGAAGCGTTAAAAAAAGTAAAAAGTAGATATGAGTTAGTTCATGCAGCATCTAAACTTGCAATAGAGTTATATGAAACAGGTCTTGAAACATACATCACTGAAGAAGGAATTCCACTTAAAAAAACCGTTATTGCAATTGATAAAATAGCTAAAGGAGAAGCTTCTATAATTAAAAAGCAAGACAAACAGTAAAATATTTCCCTTTTACTCTTTTTGTGACTTTTAAGTCATTTAATTTTGATAGTTCTTCAACTATAAGTAAACCTAATCCGCTTCCACTTTCTATTTCGTTTTTAATATCGTTTTTGATTATCAAGCTTGATTTGTAAATCTTTATATAAACCTTATTTTCTGAGTATTTAAATGCATTTTCTAATATTATTTGAATAATAGCCTCTATGTCATACCTATTCTTAAAACTTTTCAAAGGCTTTAATTTTAAAAAAACCTTTTTCTCAAAAGGTTTAAACTCTTCAAGGAGCTTTAAAACTAATTCGTCAACTCTAAATTTTTCTTCTTCTTCTCTTTCAAATTGAAGTTTTTTGAATGTATTTAAGAGAGTTTTTAAGTCTTCATTTAGAGAAATTAAAGATTTTTCCAATCTATTGACAGCTTGATTTTTACAGATTGACTTTATCAATTCTAAATTAATGTTAAGACTTGAAATCTTATTTCCAAGCTTATGACTGATGGATAAAATCATAAGTTGTAGAAATTGTTTATATCTTTCTTCTTTTTTTAAGTATATAGATGTTAGATAGTAAATTGAAATTATAGAACCAAAAACTAAAAAAGCTTCCCAAAGTATTACCATCTTGCTATATTCATTTTTATAAAATTTTAGGTTATCTTGAAATGCTGCAGGGAGCTGACTTTGCTGTTTCAAGATATTCTGGAGCTGTTGATATTTTTCTATTAAATCATTAATATAGTAAAGATTAATAAAATTAATCATAGAAAGGCTTATTATAAAAATAAGAGATATGAGAATAAATACTTTCGTTTCAAGCTTCAATTTAATTTATATCCTCTTCCTTTAAATGTCTCAATGCTTCCATCAGGAAGAATCTTCCTAAGTTCTTTTATGTAAGCTCTTATTACTTCATCTCCTACAGCTTTATCATGCCACACATAGTTTAAAATATTTTCATTGCTTACAACTTTTCCTCTATTTTTTATAAGATAATATAGTAAATTCCATGCTGTTTTGGTTAGTTTTACTTCTTTTCCATCTCTTAAAACAATTTGATTTTCTAAATCTATCTCAACATCCCCTATCTTTATTTTATCTGGAAGGCGAACTCTCTTACTTAAAGCTTTTATTCTTAGTAATAGTTCTTTTGGGTCAAAAGGTTTTACTATGTAATCATCAGCGCCTAAGTTAAAGCATGTTTCTTTATCTTTAATAGAGTTTTTGGCTGTCATTATTAAAATTGGAGTTTTTACATTTTTATCTCTAAGATTTCTTAGTATATCCTCTCCTTTTGAATACTTAAGTATCAAATCAAGAACGATCACATCAAATTCTGAAAGACTTAAAGCTTCTTCCAATTTTCTTTCATTATTTATCCATACACATTCTATACCGTTATTTTCAAGATATTCTTTAAGACTTTCCCCAAGCAGTAAATCATCCTCTATTATAAGTACTCTCATTTTTCTTTTCCAACGCTTTTATTAATTGTTCTTCTACTTCTGAAAGCCAATGTTCTCTTCTTAAAACTTCATCAAAAGCTTCTTTATGTAATATTTCGTAATTATGAAAACTTCCCTTTAATTCTTCGTATCTATAAAAGAAATTTATTGATGGAATAAATCTTACAATCTGGTCAATCTCAAAGAAGTTAATGTCTCTTTCTATTAAAAATTTTTTTATTTTATCGTCTAAATTACCATTTGTTATTATCAAAAGCTTGTTACATTTATATTTTTCTTTACCTTGAAGTAAATCTTCTATATATTTTTCATTTAACTTTTTTATTTCCGTATAATCTAAAAAATCAACAGCCATGTATTCTGTTTTGTTGCCATCTTCATACTTTATAATTAAGTCAAGGTTATGGTCTTTATAAAAAGGTAAGTCTATTGTAATAAACCCAAGCATTTGGAAAGCTGTGGTTAAATAATATTCAAATTCTGAGCCTTTCATGGTTTTTAGATATTTGATTTGAGATTCTGTCCATGGATATTCTTGATATTTGTTTTTTAAATTTTCTATCTCTTTTTTGACTTCTTCCATTTTATCTTTAAGTTCTTGAGACCTTTTTATAAAGTTTTCTTTCTCTTCTAAAAATTTCTCTTTATAGGATTCAAGTTTTGGAATTAATAATTTTTCTTCTTTGTGTTTTTCTTCTCTATATCTATAATAAGCATACAGCATCACTATTAAAGCGATTACGGATACAAGAATAAAATCAATTATCGAAATTTGCATTAAAGATTTCCTCAAGGGAAGTTTTGTAGACATTATAAATTTCTCGAGTAAATAGGACAAAAGCCACCAAATCTAATTTATTTGGGTTTTGTTTTAAAAAATCTATCACCGCTTTGAGGGCTATTTTTGATGCTTCTTTAACATCACAGCGGTATGCTCCTGTGCTAATGGACGGAAAAGATATAGATTTTATATTTTTTTCTAAAGCTAATTTGAGGCTATTTTGATAGGCATTTTTTAGGATTTGTTTTTGGTGCTGTGTCATAGGACCATTACATATTGGACCTACTGTGTGAATAACATACTTTGCTTTTAAATTTCCGCCTGTTGTTATTAACGCTTCTCCCGGAGGAAGACCATCCGGGTATAGTGTTTTTCTGATTTTAATACATTCTTGAAGTATTTGAGGACCACCTTTTGAATGGATGGCACCATCTACACCAGCACCACCCATACAGGTAGAATTTGCTGCATTAACTATACTTTCTGTTTCACTCTCTGTTATATCACCTATTGTTAAAATAAGCTTCGTATTTCCAATTTTGACTTCCACATTATATATTTTATCATTTACTTAGTTAAAAAATCCTCAGGCTTTATGTTTTCAAGCATTTCTCTAAACTTTTCTAAATCTTCATCTTTTATACCAATTTCTTCTGTTTTTTCTAAGGCTAATTTTGAAGCTTCTGTTTGTCTTTCAAGATCTTCGACTGTTTGTATTTCTTCATCTTTTTCTTGGGATTTCAATTCCTCTAAACTTATTGTTTTAACAACCTGCTCATTTAGATAAATTGGACTATTAAATCTTAGCGCCAAATTAATTGCATCGCTTGGTCTTGAATCTATGATTATCTCTCTATCTTCTTGCTGAATTACTATGTTTGCAATGTATGCATTATTTACCATATCAATAATTCTTACTTCTTTTACTTTCCCATTAAGAGCCTCAATGACGTTTTTAAATAAATCATAAGTCAAAGGTCTTGGCGGAATAAACCCACTTTGGTTTATGACTATACCCTCTGCCTCGGCTACTCCTATCCATATTAGATATATATCATTTTGATTTTCCTCATTAACTAAAAGCACTATTGGACTTCCTGTTAATGAATCTATCGCTATTGATTTTACGATAACCTTTACCATATCTATCACCTCTATTATAAAACTATCTGTCATTAATATACTAAAAATTTGAATTTTTGCAAGTGGAGATGGATGAGGCTGTTCCAAAATTTTTGTAAATTTGTCTTTCCTTGTCATACTGAGGACTATGGTCCGAAGGATCTCCTATTAATTTTTTGATTTGAAAAAACAGGAGATTCTTCGTCGGCTGCAGAATGACAGCATGGATTTTTAGAACACTTTCGTGGAGATTTGAGACTTAAAATGGCCAAAAGTATTTTTAATATTTTTTCAAAATTTGATTGTTCTATGATAATTCAAGTTGCTTCTTTTAGTCAAATGTAAGCCTTATGTTCTCAATTAAAAGACTTACATATCTGTAAAAAATATTTATCTACTTTTATATAAAAATTAAGAGTGTTCCAAAATTCTCGTAAGATTAACTTTCCGTGCCGTCCTGAGGCTGTAAGCAGAAGGATCTCTTCTTTTGATCTTTCGACTTGAAAAGAAAAAATATGAGATTCTTCGCTTACGCTCAGAATATACAATGACGATGTGGATTTTTGCAAACAGTCTCTATAAAAATTTATTTAAACACCCTTACTTGTATTAACTCTATGAAAATGGCAACTTGTTTTTTATAATGCGAAACTTTGTCATGTTAAAAAATAGTTAAATTTCTTAAAAGAATAAGCAAAGGGTTGAGATTAATTAGATATCCCAACCCTTTTTACAAAATTGGCATTACTTTTTATTTAGTCCTTCTTTCAAAGACTTAGCTGCTGTAAATGCAACTACTTTTCTTGCCGGAATTGTAATTTCTTTTCCAGTTCTTGGATTTCTTCCTTTTCTTGCTTTTCTTTGTTTAACATTAAAAATCCCCAGACCTGGAATAGCTACTCTTTCACCTTTTGAGAGAGCACCAATTACTGCTTCAATAGCAGCATTAACAGCTCTTTCAGCAGCTGCCTTTGTAATTCCAGCTTTTTCAGCTGTTTTTGAAATCAATTCAGACTTTGTCATATCTATCCCTCCTTGTGAAGTATTTACATATGTAATAATACATAATAATTATATTTTTGTCAATAACTTTTTACTTCAAATTATTTTTTATTCTTGGCAAGATAATAGACCCATCTATGCCTTCTAAAATTAAACTTTCCTCTTTTTCATACATCAAGCCAGTTAACAAACAAGCTATTGCATCAAGTTCATCTTGAATAAATTCTTTATCTTCAAGTTCAAATCCTAAGTTTTTGTAAAATTTTATGATTTCTTCTTTATTTTTACGATTTAATTTCATAATATCATAAAATCCGCCAGGAAAAACTTCAAAAACTTTTTTGTTTTGTCCTTGGAGTATTGCTTTTAGTTTTATTGCTCTTTTTGTCAGTTTCCTCATCGGTCTAAGTGTAAGTGGGAAAAATTTTATTTTAAGTTCTCTAAGCTTTATATCACATTCTCTAAAATGTATACCATTGTTTACTTCTAATGAATCTCTTCCCTTCGGTAATGAAAGGGGAGCATCTATAAAAATTTTAGAAAAGTTTTTAGCTATTTTTAGAATTTCTTCATCTTTGTATACGACTTTAGTTAATATTCTATTATTTTCAAAATAAGCTATGCCTGTTGGTCTTTTTTCAGACCCTGCTAAATCAATGCCGAGTATATTCATAACTTCCTCTAATTTGCAAATTTGCTTTTTCTTAATAATATTTATTATATCTATTCCTTTTGTGAGGTTTTTAAAATGAAGATAAAAATTGTTCCTAATGGTCCTTACTTAGTATCTGGAAATATTCCTTTGTATAAAGAAACCAATGAAAAGTATAAGATGTCTATTCCCTTGAAATGGATAAAGGTTAAGAAGTATGAAACTAAAGAGAATTATGCCCTATGCAGATGTGGATTATCTAAGAATAAACCTTTTTGTGATGGTTCACATAGAAATGACTTTAAAGATGACAAATTAATAACTAAAGAAGATTTAGATGATCTTGAAGCTGTTAAATATGAAGGCTTAGATTATGATTTATTGGATATTAAGCCTCTTTGTTCTTCTGCAAGGTTTTGTTTAAGAGATGGTGGAATTTGGAAGTTATTGAATAAAGAAGGTAAGGAAGAGACAATTAAAGAGATAGCATTTAATTGTCCATCAGGAAGGTTAGTTATTTTTGATAAAAATGGTAGTGAAATAGAATCTGATTTTGAGCCTGAAATAAGTATTTTGGAAGATACTGTTATAGGTTTAAGTGGTCCTATTTGGGTTAAAGGTGGAGTGCCTATAGAATATGAAGAAAATAAGTTTTATAAGATTAGAAATAGAGTAACTCTTTGTAGATGTGGATTGTCTAAAAACAAACCATTTTGCGATGGCACGCATGTTAAAGCTAAGTTTAAAGATGAATAAAAGCTATATGATAAAGTGGGTACGTGTTTGATGAGAAATTCCAAAAAAGTATAAGATTCTTCGCTGTAGCTTCAGAATGTTCTATGGGGAATGTCAAGTATAAAAATTTTCATCAAATGGTATGTTGAATATTTTAAATCATAAGAAAAAAGTTTTATAAGAGTTTAGACATAAAAATAGCCATTTTACCAATCACTTTTAAATTTACTCAAACCTTTCTCCGGCTTTTATCTTGTATCCTCTGATTGCGTCTTGGGTTGTTATTGGCTTTGAATTTGGAAATTGTATTAATCTTAATAAAAGACATCCATTACCGGTTTTCACTACTATTCCTTCTTTCTCATCGGCTTTTATTATTTCTCCCGGTAAAGCGTTTACATTACATTCAACAATTTTTGCGTCTAAGATTTTGACTTCTTCATCTCTGAATTTAGCATAGGCTTTTGGCCACACTTTTAAAGCTCTGATTTGATTAAAGATTTCTTTTGCTGACCTGCTAAAATCTATTTTTCCTTCTGCTTTTTCTATCGGTTTTGCGTAGGTTGCCTTTTCATGGTTTTGTGGTTTTTTATCTATTTCTCCTTTTTCTATTTTATCTAACACTTCAATAAGTAATTTTGCTCCTTCTTCTGCCAATTTATCATGAAGGCTCATAATATCATCATCTTCTGTTATCTCAACTTCTTTACATGCGTAAACATCCCCCGCATCAAGTTCTTTTATTATCTCCATTATGCAAACACCTGTTTTATCTTTACCTTCCATTATTGCTCTTTGAATTGGTGCTGCTCCTCTGTATTCTGGTAAAAGTGATGCGTGAACGTTTATCGTTTTATACTTTGGTATGTTAATTATCTCTTCCGGCAAAATCTTTCCATAGGCAACGACTACCGAAATATCTGGATTTAGTTTTTTGACCATTTCTAAAAATTCTTGGTTGTTTTTTATTTTTTCAGGTTGGAATACTGGAATATTATGTTTTAGGGCTTTCTCTTTTACCAGTGTTGGCTGGATTTTTTGCCCTCTTCCTTTAGGTTTATCAGGTTGAGTAATAACTCCAACGACTTGATGATTGGATTCTATTAACGCTTTTAAACTTTTAACTGCAAAATCAGGCGTTCCCCAAAATAACACTCTCATTAGTTTCCTCTTTCTTCATTTTATCTCTTGTTTCTCTAATTAAATTAACAAGCTTATCTATATTTTCTCTTGTAATCAAAGATACTGCAACAAAAGGATAACCTCTTTCAGAAAAATACTTTTCAAAATTATCTAATAAGCTTTTATCAGATAAAGCATCTATTTTATTTGCAACTACTATTTGAGGTTTTTTAATCAAGTCAGGAGAATATTTTTCAAGCTCTTTATTGATTATGTTGAAAGCATCTATAGGGTTCCTTTCTCTAAAATCCGACACATCTATTAGATGAATTAGAAATTTTGTTCTTTCAATGTGTCTTAAAAACTCATGACCTAAGCCAAGTCCTTCTGAAGCACCTTCTATGAGTCCTGGAATATCTGCCAAAACTATATAGTCATTAACATCAAGCTGTAAAACTCCAAGAACGGGTGTAAGAGTTGTAAATGGATAATCTGCTATTTTTGGTCTTGCTTTGGATAGAATAGATATTAAAGTTGATTTTCCTGCATTAGGAAATCCAATTATTCCGACATCTGCCAAAAGCTTAAGCTCGAGTTCTATCCATCTTTCTTCGCCCGGCTCTCCTTTTTCCGCAACCATGGGTGCTTGGTTTGTTGGAGACTTAAACGCTGCATTTCCTCTTCCACCTTTTCCACCTTTCGCAACCACAACAGATTGACCTTCCTTTACTAAATCAGCTATAATCTCTCCAGTTTCAGCATCTTTTACAACAGTTCCGACAGGCACTTTTAAGATTAAGTCTTCTCCATCTTTGCCTTTTTTATTCCCACCTTGACCGTGCTGTCCTCTTTCTGCTTTGTAATGTCTTTTATACTTAAAATCCATCAATGTTTGAAGACTGCTATCTGCAATTAAGATTATATCTCCACCTTTTCCACCATCGCCACCGGCTGGTCCACCAAAAGGGACATACTTCTCCCTTAAAAATGCAACACAGCCATTACCGCCATCGCCTGCTTTTACATAAATCTTAGCTTTGTCTATAAACATACTTAACTACACCTATTATCGTTAAACTTATTATTGAAATTCCATTTGCTAAAATTAATGGAAGATTATTTATGCTTAGTCCATAAATAAACCATAAAAATATGCCAATCCACATAAAAAACAACCACATCCAAGAGAAATCTTTGGCTGATTTGGTTTTCGCTACCTTGTAAGTTTGAGGGAGATATGCAGAAGTTGTAAGAATTGCAGCTATTAAGCCTAATATTTGATTATCCATTACGACAACAACAAACGAGGGATTAGGAGTTTAATAGTAAAAAATCTCCTAACCCCAAATGTGAAATCATACCGCTTTTTTAACTTTTCCAGCCTTTAAACACTTAGCACATACATAAATTCTTTTTGTAGAACCATCTTCAAGAACTACTCTGACTCTTCTAAGGTTAGGCTTCCAAGTTCTTCTTTCTGTTGTAGCTGAGTGTGCTACAGTATTTCCAAAAACAGTTTTTTTACCGCATATTTGACAAACAGCCATTTTATAATCCTCCTTACAAAAATTAGAAGAAATATTATATCATATATCGATACTGTATACATCATACCTTGGGTGAGAAATCAATTTATTTTTATAAAATTTAAAAATAAGATCCTTCGGACTTACGTCCTCAAGATAACATTCAAAGATTGATTGATAAGTATCAAAGAAAGGATAACCCTTTTTGTCATTCCGAGAGAAGCGAAGAACCTCCCGCTTTTATTGAATTTCTCGCCCGACATATTAGAAAGGATATTAAATCATAATATTGATAGTATATCGTATATAAGTCATATCCGGTGTGGGAAAGTAGACTCTTTAATTTATCGCTTTCCGGTAAAAGCTTCTAAACAGTATCATTCTATAGACGTGCGAAGAAACTTTACTTATTCACTGTCAGGCAATTCATGAATTACCTCTATTCACCTTCTCACCTTCAACAGTAGAGGAGATACTTCTGACTTACGTCCTCAGGATGACTGGAAGGGTAATAATGTATCATCACAAAGCCGAAAAAAGAAAGCTCCATAATTGTTTTTAAAATCTTTTATACATTTACAAAGATATATTTAGTTCAAAAATATCTTTTTTAAACAATAGCTTTGGTGTTTTTTTTATTCTAATTCTTTTACCAAGAACGTATCTTATATGTCCACTTTGTTTATTTAAAACTTCTATAATTTCTTCCTCATCTTTTAAAGCAGAAATAAAAACCTGAGCTTCGCTTAAGTCTGCTGTAGTATCCACAAAACTTACTGTTATAAAATTATCCTTTGGTAATGCTATCTCTTCAGATATAATTTCAGATAGCTCTTTTTTCAACATAGAATTTACTTTTTCCATTCTGTGCGACTTTTCTCTCATTTTAACTCACCTTTTAAATTATTTCCTTGTGTATATTTATATGCAAATGTGGAAAGTTTGCATCTATAAAACCAACGATAGAACCTAAAACCTTTTCTAAGTGAAGTTTATCAGGTGCTACAGTTACAACAGCAATCACTGCAGATTGCCATAAATCTTGTTTATCTACTTCAGAAACAGCAACATTAAATTTACTTCTTAGCTTTTCTTTTATAGACCTTACAACCATTCTTTTTTCTTTGAGATTTGATGAGTCGGGTATATGAATTTCTAAAACTAAGCTACCTATCATCATTTTCCACAACCTCAAAGATTCTTATAAAATCTTCCACCGATAACTCTTCTGCTCTTAAATTTGGGCTAACTCCTGCTTTATTCAACATTTCTTCTTCAATTTTAGATTTTATCATCTTTCTTCTATTTTGAAACAGATGAGATATGAAATTTTTATATTTTTTTACATTGCTAATTGCTATGTTTTGTTTAGGTGTGAGTTTTACTACTGCAGATGTTACTTTTGGCGGCGGGTTAAAAAACCTTGCCGGAACGCTCATTATGTATTTTACATCAAAAAATGTCTGAATAAATACAGATAAAAATGTATAATCTTTTGTCTTTGGTTTTGCTATCAACTTTTCTGCCACTTCTTTTTGAATCATAAAAACACAAAATTCCAAAATATCAAGTTTAAACCCGCAGTCGATAATCATTAAAGATGCAACATTATACGGCAAATTTCCCACAAGCTTTATTTTTTCTTCATCAGAAATCAATTCATAAAGATTCACATCAAAAAAATCCGATTTTATAAGCTTAAAATTTGCATATTTACTAAACTTTTCTTCTAAAATCGGATAAACTGTCGTGTCAATTTCTATGGCATACAAAATCTTCGGATTTCTTAATAAGATTTCCTCAGTCAAAGCACCTGTACCCGGTCCTATTTCAACGATAGTATCTTCCTGAAGAATATCTATTTCATCCACAATTTTTTCAATAACATTTTTTGAAATTAAAAAATGCTGTCCTAAATGTTTTTTTGGTTTAATTCTGTTCAACCGAATCCTTTTCCATCTCCTTACATTTTTCTTTTATCATTTTAAAGACTTCATCTTTCAAATCTTCTCTATCAAGTGCAAAATCTATGATTGCTTCTATATATCCAAGCTTATTACCTGTATCATGCCTTATTCCTTCTATATCTTTTGCATAAATTACTTCTTTCTCTCTAAGCTTTGATAATCCATCTGTTAGCTGAATTTCTCCACCTCTTCCCACCGGCGTTTCTTTTAATGCATCAAATATGTTCGGTGTTAGTACATATCTTCCTATTATTGCGGTAGTTGATGGCGCTTCTTCCACGGAAGGTTTTTCAACCAATGATTCAATAAGCTTTATTCCATTCATGACTTCTTTTCCTGCCACTATTCCATACTTACTTACATCTTCTTTTGGCACTTCCATTGTACCTATTACTGATTTTCCAAACTGATAGTAAATATCTATAAGCTGTTTTATTCCAGGCTTTTCATCATTTTTGATAATTTCATCTCCAAGTAAAACTGCAAATGGCTCATCTCCAACTAAATTTGCTGCAGTTAATACCGCATGCCCCAGTCCAAGCTGCTGTTTTTGTCTGATATATACAAATTCTGCCATATCACTTATTTGTCTAAGCATTTCGATTTCTTTTTCTTTTCCACTTTTAATTAAAGCCTGTTCTAACTCTGGATAGTAATCAAAGTAATCCTCTATTGCTCTTTTATGTCTACCTGTAACAAAAATTATAGTTTCAATTCCAGATTTTACAGCCTCTTCTACAATGTAATGAATAATTGGCTTATCTATCAGTGGCATCATCTCTTTTGGTGTGGATTTTGTAGCCGGTAAAAATCTTGTTCCAAAGCCTGCGACCGGCATTACAGCTTTTCTAATTTTTTTCATTTTTCTATCCTTTCTAATACTTCTTGATAAAATTTAGCCAAATCCCCTAAATTAAGTCTAAATCTATCTTTGTCCATTCTTTCACCGGTTTTTGCATCCCAAAATCTACATGTGTCTGGAGATATCTCATCTGCTACAACGATTGTTCCATCATATAACTTTCCAAACTCTAACTTAAAATCAACCAGAATAATGTCATGCTTTATAAGAAAATCTCTTAATATTTGATTAACTTTTAATGCCATTTCTTTGATAGTTTTAACGTCTTCTTCTGTTGCAAGTTTCATAACTAGAACATGTTCATAGCATATGATTGGGTCTCCAAGTGCATCGTTTTTATAGTAAAACTCTATCAACGGTGGATTAAATTCTGTCTTTTCCGGAATTCCAAGCCTTTTAACAATGCTTCCCGTTGCTAAGTTTCTTACTACCACTTCTATCGGAATGATTTTTGTTTTGTATGCAAGCATTTCTCTGTCTGAAATCTGTTTTACAAAATGTGTCTTAACTCCTGCTTGATTTAAAAGCGTAAAAAAGATTGATGATATTTTATTATTTAAAATCCCTTTTCCTTCAATTACATCTTTCTTTTGAGCGTTAAAAGCTGTTGCTTCATCTTTAAAGTAGATGATAACATGATTTGGATTTTCAGCTTGATATACTATTTTTGCTTTTCCTTCATACAATTTTTCCATGAAAAACTCCTATAAATTTTCTTTTGCTAACAAAGAAAAGTATCTATAATTTTGATTATTTTTTATAGTTTCAAAGATTTTTTGAGCTTCTTGGAAATTACCTTCTTTCTTTAAAATTAAAGCGTAAAGAGTTTGTGCTGATATGTAGTTATACTTTTTTGAATCTATGGATTTTAATATTTCTTTTGCTTCTTTAGAATTACCTTCCTTATTTTTTAGGTATGCAAGATATTCATTAACGCCTGAAGATAGATCGGTTTTAAGTTCATTCTTTAACTTTTCTGCAGGTTCTTTATTTTCCTTATTTTCTTCTTTGTTTATCAATATTTCATAAGCAAGTGCTACTTTATAAAACTCTGTATCTCCGTACTGTTTTTTAAAGTTTTCAAGCTCTTTCCTTGCATCCTCTAATTTGTTTTCAGATAATAAGTCAGTAATTTTTGATAGATATAAAGATGCTTTTTCTCTGTTTTGTCTGTCTATCTGATTTTTGTAATATAAACCGCCACTTATTACAATTAATAGTAAGAGAAATGCTAAAACAAATTTAAAATGTTTTTTTAAGAAATCATAGATTCTATAAACTTTGTACTCAAATTCTAAATCTACATCTTTTTCTATTGGCAGTTTTTCTTTTTCCATAGACTTCCTTCTATGTGATTTTTGTTATATATTCTATCATAGTTGATGATTGGATTTTTTGATATAATTTAAATGAGAAAAGTTAATCGTAGGAGTATATAAAATGATAATAAGATATTTCACAGTAAAAGAAGCAAATGCCATATTACCTCAAATAAAAGTTTTAGTTGAAGAAATTATAGAAAAAAGGGAAGAGATTTATAGTTTAGTTAGTAAATATGAAGAATTAAAAGAATTATCAGAAAAAAGCGACTTAGAAGAGCTTGAATATATATATGCAAAAAGCAAAATTCAAATTTTAGATGATGAAATTAAAGAGCTTGTTGATACTATTCAAAATTTTGGAGTAATGGTAAAAGGTGTTGATCCCGTTTTAATTGATTTTCCGGCAAAAAACGGAGAGGAAGAGATACTTCTCTGCTGGAAAGAAGATGAAGATGAAATAATGTATTGGCATGGCTTGTATGAGGGATTTAGAGGAAGAAAGCCAATATCAATGTTAAAACCGGATAAAAGAAGCCCGTTTAATTTTGGACTTTGAAGGTTAAGAGTAATTCTAGAGTGAATGGTACGTAGAGAATTTTCTAAAATTTTTGTTAGTTGTAGAATGTGTATGTAAATATAACTTTACCTCTGTTTGTCATCCTGAGGACTTTATCTCGAAAGAGATCTGCTATATCAAAAAAGTTAAGAAAAAGAGTAAATAAGTAGGAAGTAAAAGGACAGAGATTTTCATTGGTGCAGAATGACAGTCAAAAAGTTAATTGATTTTTAGACATATTTAGACTTAGCAATACTCTCATAGTATACGTTGAATGAGAAATTCAAAAAAATGTGAGATTCTTCGCTTCGCTCAGAATGACATCTAAGGTTATTCCTGATGCTTACCATTCAACCTTTTCCTGTCATCCTGAGGACTTTAGTCCGAAGTATCTCCTCCTTTCAAAGAACGCGAGAAAGTGAGTAAGTGAATAAGTGAGAGGCAAAAGACAGAGATTCTTCACCATCTGCAGAATGACAGTCAAAAAGTTAATTAATCTTTGGACTTAGTTAAAATTTGGAATACTATCATAGTATGTATAATTCAAAATAGCCTTTTCCCTATCACTATCACAAAAAACACGATAGAATAAAGTATAACTATCGTTGAGCCGGACGGAAGGTTAAAATAAAATGAAAGAATTATTCCGGCACTTACAATTATTAGACTAAATATAATAGAAAGAGTAATAATTTTTTTATAATGCCATGCAAGTTGAGAAGAGACAGCAGCCGGTAGGATTATCATCGCAGCTGATAAAATAGACCCTACAAGCTTTATAGATAAAACAGTTGCTATTGCTATCAACGTTATCACACTGTAGTATAAAAAGTTTGTATTAACTGCGCCTATATAAGCAAGATCTTCATCAAAACAGCAGTAAAGAATTTCGTCAAAGTATTTAAGTAAAAATCCAATGGTAAAAACTGTAAAGATAGAAATGTAAATTAAATCTTCTTTTGTGATTGTTAAAATATTTCCAAACAAAAATGCAAATAAATCGGAATTATAATTATTAGAAAAGGAGATTAAAACTACACCAAAAGCCATTGAAAAAGAGAGTAAAATTCCTATTGTCAAATCTTCATGAATTTTTCCTTTTTTGCTAATGTATCCTATTAGCATACCTACCAAAACAGCGAAAATGCTACCTGTTAATGTTGGATTGATTCCAGCAAAAAAGCCAATCGCAAGCCCACCAAATGCAGCATGAGAAATCCCAACATTTATAAAAGACCATTTTTTAACATAGATAAAAAATGACAAAACAGAAAGTAAAACACTTACAAGCAGACCACCAATAAACGCATTAAGCATAAATGGAACTGTGAAAATATCTAAAAAACTCAATGTCGTATCTCCAACATCATAGGATTAAAATGCTGACAGGTCAAACACTCATCAGAATGAATTAGCAGACTAACATCTGCTGAATATAGTTTTTGCAGATTTTCTTTTGTTAAAAAGTCTTTAGCAGGACCAAAGTAGTGAAGTCTCTTATTTAAGCCGGTTATTTTATGTGAAAAGCTTACAACTGCACCTATATCATGGCTCACCATTATGATGGTCATCTTTCTTTCTTGGTTTAAACGTTTTATAAATTCATAAAAACTCTCTTGAGCCACCACATCAACCCCTGTGGACGGTTCATCAAGTATCAAAATTTTTGGGTCTGACACTAACGCCCGAGCTATCATGATTCTCTGCTGTTGACCGCCAGACAACCGTCCAAAAATTTTTTTTTCAAATCCTTTCATACCAACGTATTCTATGTATCTTAAAGCTAAATCTAATTTCTCCTTTTTTGATAGATTTTTACCAATTAAACCAAACAAAACAACATCCAAAGCACTAACAGGAAAGTCTAATTCTTGTTTACTTTTTTGCGGCAAATACCCTATCATATGATTTTTTATTGCATAGTATGGGTCTTTACCATCTATTAAAACTGTTCCAGAAGTTGGTTTATATAATCCAAGTAGGACTTTGATTAATGTAGTTTTTCCACCACCGTTTGGTCCAACTATAGAAACAATCTCTCCTTGGTTTACTTCAATGTCAATATTTTCGAGAATGACGCTATCTTCTATTTTTACGGTAAGGTTTTTAATCTCTATAAAGCTCATATCTTAACTACAATCTTTCCAAAAAACTGTCTGCTTAGTAATTTCTCATAAGCTTTTTGAACATCTTCTAATCCAAATACAGAATCTATAACCGGTCTGATTTTATTTGGAATGAGTTTTAAAACCTGTGAGAACTCGCCTTTTGTTCCCATATATACCCCATGTATGGTTAGATTTTTTCCAAATACGTATCTTAAATTTATGTTGACTTCAGCTCCTGTAGTTGAACCAAAGGTTACAACATTTCCGCATTTTTTAGCACAAGACAGAGACTTATTAAATGTTTCAGCTCCTATATGGTCTATAACCACATCACAGAGATTGTTGCTTGTAATTTCTTTAACCTTTTCTACAAAATCTTCATTTTTATAGTTAATCACATAATCAGCACCAAGATTTTTACATTTTTCTACCTTCCAATCATCGCCAACGGTTGTGATAACAGTAGCACCAAATAATTTTGCAAGTTGTATTCCAGCCGTTCCTACACCACTTGCCCCACCATGAATTAAGACTATATCACCGGCTTTTATTTTTGCTCTTGTGATTAAAGAATGCCACATCGTAATGTATGTGATTGGTAAGCATGAAGCTTCTTCAAAAGACAAATCATCCGGAATTTTGAAAACATTTACAGCCGGAACTTTTACATACTCAGCAGAAACACCATCTTCCAACACTCCTAAAGGTCTAAACTGATTACATTCATTGTCTCTTCCGGATAAACATTTTTCGCAAAATCCACAAGAAAGACCTGAGAAAATAACAACTCTATCACCTTCTTTTACATTCCTTACATTTTTACCAGTTTTTGCTACTATACCCGCACCATCAGATGCAAAGATATGCGGCAAAGGAATAGACATAGGATATTTACCTTCCATAACCCAAACATCTAAATGATTTAAAGAAAACGCTTTTATATTTACTAAAACTTCATCATCGTTTATCTCCGGTATAGGAAAATCTCCAATTTTGATTGCTTTATAACCTTCTAATTTGTCATAGTAAGCAGCTTTCATTTAATTCCTCCTATTTATTTTTTAATTTTTAAATTTTCTTATTTAGTAAACTGCCGGAAGATTTTTTTGATTCGCCTTCTGATGAGTATGTAGTAGCAGATTGAAAAACAGCTTGAAAAATTTCTTCTATTAAATTTAGATTGGAAGATGCTATTGTTTGATTGATAGCTGTGAGTTCTTTAATTTTATTTATTTTTTCTTTTAATGTTGGGGATAGATTTTCAAAATCTTTTACTTCAAAATTCGCAAGCTCTGATAGTAAAGACTGTTTTTCTTCAACGATTTTCATTATTTCTTCAGGTGCTTTGTCATCATTAATAGCGTTTATTAAAAGCTTATTTTCTTTTTCAAGCAAGTTTATTAAATTTTCTAAGATTTTTTCTATTTTATCCATTTTTGGCACCTGTATAATAAAATCAAATTGTGTTATAATCATTCTAACATAAGAAACGGAGAAAGATAACAGAATGCAGAAAAAGGGTGCGAAGAAATCTATTGAAAAAGCTTTAGATTTGTTAGAAGCTTTAAAGGAAAAAGACAATTTAGGCGTTACTGAACTTAGCAATATTCTTGGATTAAATAAAAATAACGTTTTCAGACTCCTTGCAACATTAGAAGTAAAAGGTTTAATAGAGCAAGACCCAGAAACAGGACATTACAGACTTGGAGTAAAAACTTTACTTTTAGAATATTCATTTATAAAAAATTTAACAATTTTAAACCAAGCAAAGCAGTTTGTTAAACAGCTAAGAAATAAAACAAATGAAACAGTTTACTTGTCGTTGATGCATCAAAATGATATTGTCTATTTTTATTCTAAGGATAGTAAATCATCTGTTTTAGTCAATTCAAGAATTGCCAAAAGATATCCTGCTATTGAAACTGCTCCGGGTAGAGCTATTTTAAAGGCGAAAAAAGAGCTTGGGGATATTTTTGAATATGACTTTGAAAGCTTAGAGCCAGAAGTATCAGAGATAGCCACAGTTATAAGAGATGAAAGTGATTATCCAGTTGCCGCACTTTCTATAGTTGCACCAATTTCAAGACTTAATAAATCAAATTATGGCGGACTGTTTAAACATGAATTATTACAAACAGCAAAAGAAATAACAAACTTGTATAAAATAGACTTGCCTTAAAAATGTTTTATATTGTTTTATCGATTATATCTGGTCTAACTTTAGCAGTATCCTTGCCAAATTATTATATTCCGTTTGCTTTTTTGGTTGGCTATGGACTTTTGTTTTATTTGATAGAAAAAAATGATACCAAAAGACTAATTCTATACTCATTTATCGCAGGACTTGTCTTTTCTGCAATTTCTTTTTACTGGATTATATACGCCATTCATTATTACGGAAAGATTAATTTACACCTTTCTTCCGGACTGTTCTTATTATTTATTGCTACTTACAGCTTATATGCTTTTGTTCTTTTCTCTGTCTTGTTAAAACTGCTTTATAAAAGATACAATTACAAAGGCTTTTTTATATCACCATTTCTAATAGTGCTTTTAGAAGTAGTCCGGGAGTATTTTCCATTTACAGGCTATCCTTGGAATTTAAACGGATACATGCTTTCATACATAAATCAAATTGCACAAATATCGTCACTTTTTAGCATCTATGGACTTTCTTTTTTAGTATTGTATTTTTCTGTTTCTTTTTATATGATGTTTTCAAATCAACATTTTAGATGGATCATATTAAATTTGCTAAATATAGCATTATTCATTTCTATTTTCCTTTGGGGGCAAAGCAGAATTGAAAGCTATACTGACAAAGGAGAGTCTTATAAAGTATCAATCTTACAAGGTAATATAGATGAGATGCTAAAGATCGAGAGAAATACAGAAAATGACATAATCGTTTTAGATAAATATATATCTTTATTTGAAAAAGCAAAAAAAGATAATCCAGATTTAATCATTCTTCCAGAATCAGCATTACCCTTCTTTCCATTTATCGACAATGATAAAAAAGAGTATTTTTTTAAAGAGTTTGAAAAAATTAGGATTCCATTTCTTTCTGGTTTTGATAATGTGATTCTTAATAAAAACTTAGAGATAGAAAAAGTTTACAATTCATTATTCTTAGTAGATGAAAACGGAAGGTATGTAGATTATTATTCAAAGATAAAGATAGTACCCTTTGCTGAATATTCACCAATCAGATTTAAATTTCTTGAAGAAATCTTTGAGTATATTAAAGGAATTGATTTTTCTCCGGGCGAGGGTCAAAAATTGCTTACTTTTCAAAAGAATGATAAAAAGCCAATGAAGATAGTATCTCTCATTTGCTTTGAGTCTATTTTTCCTAATTATGTTTCAAGTTTTGTAAATAAAGGTGGGAATGTAATTGTAAATATTACAAATGACGGATGGTTTGGAAAGACTTCTGCTCCTTACCAGCATTTTGAGATGGCAAGGATTAGGGCTATTGAAAATAATGTTTATCTTATTAGAGCTGCTAACACCGGTATTAGTGCAGTAATAAACCCTGTTGGAAAGATAAAAAGTAAATTAAACCTAAACACTGAAGGTGTGCTTACTGATTATGTTTATCTTACAGATGGTAGGTCTTTTTTTAATCAAAATAGGATTTTTATTTTAATTGGATATATGGTTTTGTTTGGCTTAGTTTTAGGATTGTTAGAGTTTTATAAGGCAAGAAGTGAAAGATGAGAAGTTAATATTTTTAGCTTATATTAATTATTAAAATGCCTTGGCGAGAAATTAGTGATTTTTTATAAAATTTAAAAAGGAAATATCTCAGATTTAAATTCTTATAATGATTGAACAATAATGGGTGAAAATTAAATAGACATCTGAGACTGCTTGTAAAAATCCACACTGTCATTCTGCAGCCGACGAAGAATCTCATATTTTTCTTTTTAAGTCAACAAATCAAAAAAGAGATCCTTCGAACTAAAGTCCTCAGGATGACACGGAAAGGTAAGCTTACAAAAATTTTTAAACACCCTCCACATTGAATTTATCAAGCAAAGTTTTGGATTTTATAATAAAATATTTATTTACCAAAAAACTTAGAGGTGGTAGAATTGTCTGAAATTTTAGAAAAAGACGCTTGCGGAGTTGGATTTATTGCAAATATCAAAGGCATAAAATCACATAAAATTCTTCATAATGCTCTTGAATCTCTTGCAAACTTAGACCATAGAGGTGCTGTAAGTGCCGATGGTAAAACAGGAGACGGAGCAGGAATTTTAACACAAATTCCATATAAGTTTTTTGAGAAACAATTATTAAAATTAAATATAAAAGCTCCATCTGTTGAAGATTTTGCAGTTGGTATGTTTTTCTTACCAAAGGGTAAAGAAGAATCTATAAAAAAAGAAATTGAGGATATAATAAATCAAAGATTTAAGTTTTTGGCTTGGAGAGAAGTTCCAATAAACGAAGCTGAAATTGGAGAGATAGCAAAAAAAACGCAGCCAACAATCTACCAAGCTTTTATATCAAAAGAAGGTATAAAAGTTGATAATTTTGAAAGAGAATTATTTATTTTAAGAAAAAAAATTGAAAAGCTTGCCAACAATCCCGATTATAAAGATTTTTATATTCCTTCTTTGTCTTCAAGAACAATAGTTTATAAAGGACTTATCACAGCTCCAAAATTGAGAGATTTTTACTATGATTTACAAGATGAAGATTATGAAACATCTTTTGCAATATTCCATCAAAGATATTCAACTAATACATTTCCTAACTGGAAGCTTGCTCATCCTTTCAGAATGCTTGCCCATAATGGAGAAATAAACACTATTTCAGCAAACAGAAACTGGCTAAAAGCTAAATATCAAGACATTAGAGAAGTATGGGGAGACCTTGCCGAGTATATTTTGCCAATTACAAACGATACTGACAGCGACTCTGCATCTCTTGACAATGCAGTAGAATTTTTAGTTCGTTCGGGAAAAGATATTTTGACTGCAATTAACGTGTTGGTCCCAAGAGCATGGGAAAATGATACAAGATTAACACCAGAAGAAAGAGCATTCTATGAATATTTTGCATGTATTTTTGAAAGCTGGGATGGTCCTGCTGCTATAGCATTTACAGATGGAAAAATCATAGGTGGAAAATTAGACAGAAACGGTCTAAGACCGGCAAGGTACATAATTACAGAAGATACTATACTTATGGCTTCTGAAGTTGGAGTTATAGAATTTCCAGAAGAAGAAATAAAATTAAAAGGAAGATTAGGTCCTGGAGATAAAATAGCTCTTGATTTAGAAACAGGAAAAATCTATTTCTCAGAAGAGATTATAGATCAGCTTGTAAAAAATAAAAAATACAAAGAATGGGTAGAAGAAAATATTACTCCATTTTTACCCGCTAAGGATGTTATAGAAGTAGAAAGAAGAGATGTATTAAAAGAGTTAATAACCTTTGGATATGATAAAGATGAGATAAACATGATTGTTAAAGAAATGGCTCTTAAAGGAGCAGAGCCTACCTACTCAATGGGTAATGATACACCTATATCTGTTTTATCAAGAAGACCTAAAATGCTTACCTCTTACTTTAAACAAAGATTTGCACAAGTTACAAACCCACCAATAGACCCAATCAGAGAAAAAGCTGTTATGTCTTTAAAAACATACGTAGGAAAAAAAGAAAACTTTTTACTTGAGACACCACAGCATGCAAAACAGGTTGTTTTTGATTCACCGATCATTTTTGACAACGAAATGCGAGAGCTTATACAGACATATCCAGAAAAAATTCAAATAATTCCAACTATATTCCCACCTTACGATACTGCGTTAGAACCAGCTTTAGATGAGATTTGCCAAAGAGTTGAAGAGGCGGTAGATAATGGAAAGGAAATTATAATCTTATCAGATAGAGATGTATCTATTGAAGGTGCTCCAATTCCTATGGGTCTTGCTGTTGGAGCTGTTAATGCTTACATGTCAAGAAAAGGCAAAAGAAGTAAATTTAGCATAATAGCAGATTCAGGAGAGGTTAGAGATACTCACAGCATAGCTTTCTTAATAGGATATGGCGCTACTCTTGTAAATCCATACATGGCTGTACAGGTAATAAAAAATCTTGTTGAGGAAGATAGTAAGCTTGAAATATCTTTTGAAGAAGCGGTAAAAAATTATAAAAAAGCTGTTAATGAAGGTCTTTTAAAGATAATGTCTAAGATGGGGATTGCTACAATAAAAAGTTATAGGTCTGCTGGTTTATTTGAAGCTCTTGGTATTTCTCAGGAAGTCATAGATAAATGTTTTCCGGGAACAATTTCTAAGCTTGATGGAATAGGATTTGTAGAGATAGCAAGGGAAACCTTAGCAAGATTTAATAAAGCATTCTCAGGAGAGCTTATAGAACTTCCAGTAGGTGGAGAATACAGACATAGAAGAGAAGGTGGAGAGTTCCACTCTTGGAATCCAAAAGCTTTAACTTCTCTACATAAGGCAGTAAGACAGATTAAGCTTGATGAATATAAAGCATTCACAGAATATGCTTATGCAGAAAAACCGGTAGAGCTAAGAGATTTACTTGAAATATCATCAGATAGACTACCAATTCCGATAGAAGAAGTAGAGCCAATAGAAAGTATAATGAAAAGATTTATCGGTGCTGGAATGTCTGTCGGAGCTTTAAGCAGAGAAGCTCACGAAACCATAGCAGAAGCTTTAAACTCTATTGGTGGTAAATCAAACTCCGGTGAAGGTGGAGAAGACCCGGCAAGATATGGAACTATAAAAAATAGTAAAATCAAACAGGTTGCATCAGGTAGGTTTGGAGTAACACCAGAATATTTAAACTCAGCTGAAGAGATAGAAATAAAAATAGCCCAAGGTGCAAAACCGGGAGAAGGTGGACAGCTACCGGGTAAAAAAGTTGACGTATACATTGCATTTTTAAGGCATGCAAGACCTGGAACAACTCTAATATCTCCACCACCACACCATGATATTTACTCAATAGAAGATTTAGCACAGCTAATTTATGACTTAAAAATGATAAATCCAAGGGCTAAGATAATTGTTAAACTTGTATCAGAAAGTGGAATTGGTGTTGTAGCTTCTGGAGTAGCAAAAGCCTTTGCTGATATTATCCATATCTCCGGACATGATGGTGGAACTGGAGCATCTCCGTTAGTATCCATAAAGCATGCTGGAACAATTTGGGAACTTGGACTTCCGGAAGTCCATAGAGCCTTAATAGATAATGATTTAAGACGAAGGGTCAAGTTAAGAGTAGACGGTGGAATCAAAACAGGTAGAGATATTATCATAGGAGCATTGCTTGGAGCGGAAGAATTTGGATTTGGAACCGCTTTAATGATCGCTGAAGGATGCGTAATGGCAAGACAGTGCCATTTAAATACATGTCCTGTTGGAATAACAACGCAAGATAAAAGACTTAGAGAAAAATTCCCAGGAAAGCCAGAGCATATTATCAACTACTTGAAATTTGTTGCACAAGAAGTTAGACAGTATCTTGCAGATATGGGATATAAAAGCTTGGACGAAATCATCGGAAGAGTAGACCTGTTAAAACCTGCTATACCAACAGACCATTATAAAGCTAAAAAATTGAAATTAGACTATGTATTACAAAAACCAGATTTCTCTAAACCAATCAAATGTATCCAAGATACTAATCCGATACCTCAGTCAAAACAATCATTTGATTTAGAAGTATTAAAAGATGTACTTCCTGCAATTGAAAAAGATGAAAACTTCTCAGGTTTTTATGTTTTGAGAAATACTTACAGGTCATTTGGAACAAGAATAGCCCATGAAATCGTAAAGAGATATGGAGATAGAGGATTAAGAACAGGTAAATTAGAGCTTAATTTAAGAGGAACAGCAGGTCAAAGTTTTGGTGCATTCTGTGTTCCAGGAATGATTTTATCTTTAACAGGCCAGGCAAACGATTATGTAGGTAAAGGAATGGCCGGTGGAGTAATTATAATCAAGCCACCAAAAGAATTCAAAGGCGAAAGTCATAAAAATGTAATTGCCGGCAACACAATACTTTATGGAGCTACAGGCGGTCAAGTTTATATCTCCGGAATGGTCGGAGAAAGATTTGCAGTAAGAAACAGCGGAGCTACGGCAGTAGTTGAAGGTGTTGGAGACCATGGTTGCGAATACATGACAGAAGGAACAGTTTTAATACTTGGAAAAATAGGCATAAATTTTGGAGCTGGTATGACCGGCGGAACAGCTTACATCTACGACCCAGAAGGTGAAGTAGATAGAAAGATCAATAAATCATATGTAAAAACCGAAGCACTTGAAGAGGAAGACATAGAAGAGATAAACAAACTTCTACTGAAACATGTTGCCTATACAGAAAGCAAAATAGCTAAACATATATTAGACAACTTTAAAGAAGAAATTAATAACTTTGTTAAAGTGGTAGCGTTAGAATCTAAAAAACCTGCATTAGACACTGATGAAGCAGTTGTAGGAAAGTGAGGTATAATGAGTTTTATCACGCTTGCTTATTTCATTTTAAAATTTTAAAATATACCTTAGGGTGAGAAGTTAGTGGTTTTTATAAAATTTAAAAAGGAGATCCTTCGAACTTGCGTCCTCAGGATGACGAAGAAAACTTGATAATCATATGCTTGACTAGAGCAACCCCATTTGTCATTCTGCAGCCGGCGAAGAATCTCATGCTTTTAATGAATTTCTCACCCGACGTATTTATTTTATTTAGAATATGGAGGGGTTGATGAAGTTAGCTAAGCATTATTTAGTTTTACTCTTAGCATTATTAATAAGCTTTCAGCTTTCTTGCGTAGGTTCTAATAAAAATGACAATTCTAAAAATTCAAGTACTTCAGAGTCTAAAACTTTAAACCTTACGGAAGCTACTGTTGACCACGTGATAGACGGTGATACCATTGTAGTAATATTTAATGGTTTAAAAGAGCATGTAAGATTAATCGGGATTGATACGCCGGAAAGTAGGATGAACCATAGGGTTAAAATTCAAGAAAGAAACTTGGGCGATGCTGAAAAAGTTATAGAGCTTGGTCAAAAAGCAAAGGAATTTACAAAGTCCTTAGTAAAACCGGGAGATAAAGTTTATTTAGAGTTTGACGTTCAGCAAAGAGATAAGTATGGCAGATTGCTTGCATACGTATACTTAAAAGACGGAAGGATGTTAAATAAAGAAATTATATGCAATGGTTATGCGATGCCATTAACCGTACCACCAAATGTTAAGTATCAAGAAGAATTCAAAAAATGCTATCAAGATGCAAGAGAAAAAGGCTTAGGCTTGTGGAAGGAGTAAATGGTGCAACAGAATAAAAACATAGACAATACTCAAAAAAAACAATCCATAAAACACTTTCTTGAAACTATAGTTTTTATATTCGTTGTTGTATCGCTTGTTAGAGTTTTTCTTGTTCAGGCTTTTAATATTCCTTCCGGCTCAATGAAACCAAGTTTACTCATAGGAGACTTTATTCTGGTTAATAAATTAGTCTATGGTAACTGGGATATTGGAATTCCGTTTACTAATATTACTTTTTACCATCACAACAATAGACTTGCAAAGATAGACAGGGGAGATGTTATCGTATTTAAGTATCCAGAAGACCCTTCTATAGACTTTATAAAAAGAGTAATTGCACTTCCGGGCGATATAGTAGAAGTTAAAAATGACATTGTTTATTTAAATGGAAAACCTCTAAAAAGAGAGCCGGCCGGATTTTATGAAGAAGAAAATGAAAAAGTGAAAAAATACATAGAGACAACTTATAGAAGTGATGGCAAACCATACTCGTATACTATTATGGAAATAGAAGACGGTATAGGACCAGATTTTGGACCTATTCAAGTGCCACCAAACAGCTATTTTGTAATGGGGGATAATAGAGACAACTCAAAAGACAGCAGATTTTGGGGCTTCGTACCGGATGATTATGTAATAGGTCAAGCTTTTGTGATTTACTTCTCTATAGATTTAAAGAAACCGGCTATAAGATTTGATAGATTAGGTAAGGTTATTTATTAGAAGTAGCATCTAAGTTTATACAATACCTTGGGGTGAGAAATTAGCTGTTTTCATAGAATTTAAAAAGGAGATCCTTCGGACTTACGCCCTCAGGATGACAGGGAAAGTGAAAAAGTAGAGGCAATTCATGAATTGCCCTTACACATTTACACATTATTCTATATTAACATTTGCTTATTTGTCATTCTGAGCGAAGCGAAGAATCTCTTACTTTTGTTGAATTTCTCAACCGACGCATAAATCATCATCCAAAATCAACAATCTTTTAGGTAATTCCTCAATTCATTCCACCCAAACATTTATATAAACTATCGTCAATATTATCCCTAAAGTTATACCTAAATTCAAGCTCTTTTAGATAGTAGATAAAATTGTCCTTACTTACACCATG
>Ga0315298_1001825_pt1 | contig 37942 bp, 32 predicted proteins | sample WHS_1_MG_FD_203077 | JGI IMG/M metagenome (GOLD analysis project Ga0315298, IMG submission 203077) | Extremophilic microbial mat communities from Washburn Hot Springs, YNP, Wyoming, USA - WHS_1_MG | ecosystem: Environmental > Aquatic > Thermal springs > Hot (42-90C) | place: USA: Wyoming...
GGCGAGGAGAACGGCCAAACCAATGCCTTGGAACGCCGCGGACTCGACACAGATGGCAGCAACGTAGCCAAAACCGCGGCGATGCGAGTCCTACACAGAGGGTGGGCCTATTTCCCACACCCTCTTGTTGGCATTATTGCTCCCGCGGCCGGAACATGGGTAGCGATGCCGTTTCGCTCCGGTCCTCGAAAACCACCTCGACCGGCATGCCGATCTTGATCCTGTCCAATGGGCACTGGACAATGTTGGTAAGGATGTGAGGACCCTCGTCCAACTCGACGATGGCAACCGGGTAAGGAATGTCGGCAGCAAATGCGGGATGGTATTGCTGGTGGAAGACGATCCAGGAGTAGACTATCCCTCGGCCGCTCAACTTCTCCCAGTTGCTGCTCTCCGATAAGCACTTCGGGCAGAGCACGCCAGGCGGATAGCGAACGTGGCCGCAGTCCGCGCATTTTTGCATGCGCAACTCATGTTGCCGGCAGTACTCCCAGAAAGGCGCCGAATCGATCGTTGGCTGGGGCAATGGTTTGGCGTACTGCGTCATTTCGCTTACCTCCCTTTCCATTCTGGCTTGCGTTTCTGGGCAAAGGCCGTCCGCCCCTCGACGGCATCCTCTGTCTGCATCAGGATGCGCTGCATATGCGACTCATAGCGGATGCCATCCTCGAGACTCATGTTTAGGCCGCGCACTGCCGCTTCTTTGATCGCGCGGACCGCAAGTGGGCCGTTCTCCAAGATGCGTCGAGCGTAGTCCTCTGCGGTGAGCATCAGTTCAGCGTAGGGTACGACGCGGTTGACTAGTCCAATACGATAGGCCTCCTGAGCGCTAATTCGGTCGCCGATGAGGAGCATCTCCATGGCGATAGGATAGGGCAATTGGCGGATGATCCTTTGCGTACCACCATTCCCGGGAAGAATGCCCCTCTTCACCTCCGAGAGACCGAAGGTGGCGTGTTCGGCGGCGATCCGAATGTCCGTGGCGAGGAGGAGAGTCGTGCCTCCGCCCAGGCAGAAGCCATTGACGGCGGCGATGACCGGTTTCCAGATCTCCAAGCCGCGATTGAGAATGGGGGCCGGGGGATTGATGAAGTACTCCTCGGCGACGGTCTGCCTGCCGAATGCCTTCTTGAGGTCGGCCCCTGCCGAAAAGGCCTTGTCTCCCGCCCCGGTGATGATCGCTACCCAGGCCTCAGGGTCGTCGCGGAAGTCGATCCAGGCATCGGATAGCTCCTGGTACGTTTCCGGGTCCATGGCATTCATTGCCTCCGGACGGTTCATCACCAGGCGTGCGATATGGTCTTTCTTCTCGTAGATCAGAGCCATTGTCCCTGCTTCCTCCCTTTCACGTTCAAACATGAAAACGTTCGAACGTCATCTCCGCAAGATTAGCGTCGAGTGGGTGGTCAGGACCCCTCCCTGGCCGGAGACGATCTCGATTTCGGCATCAGGCACCTGGCGGGGGCCGCATTCGCCGCGCAATTGGCGCACGGCCTCCACCAGCAGCAGCATTCCCGGCATGCCGCTCTCCGAGAGCAATCCACCGGCGGTGTTGCAGGGCAGTTCCCCGCCCAGCTCGAGACGTCCACCTTCCACAAAAGGCCCACCTTCGCCCTTCTTACAGAAGCCGTAGTCCTCCAGCGTCACCAAGGCAGTGTAGGTGAAGCAGTCATAGATCTGGGCGACGTCGATGTCCTTTGGTTCTACCCCCGCCATGCGGTAGGCCATCTCTCCCGAACGCTTGGCCCCGGTCTCGACTAGGCTTTCGCGCTGCGCGATGTCCCATGCTGGATGTGACTGTCCCCATCCCATAATGTATACCGGCTTCTTTTTCAGGTCCTTGGCTCGCTCGGCCGAGGTCACCACTACTGCCGCTCCCCCGTCCGAGACCAGACAGCAGTCGAGCAGATGGAAAGGCTCGACCACCCAGCGGGAGTTCTGGTGGTCGGCGAGAGTGATCGGTTTCTGCATCTGCGCGTGAGGGTTCATCGATGCGTGCTTGCGGAACGCGACGGCGATGGCACCGAATTGTTCGCTGGTGGTGCCGAACTCGTACATGTGGCGGCGGGCCGCCAAAGCATAGCCGGCAGCCGGACCGAACATGCCAAATGCTGCATCGTCGCCCAGAAGCCGGGCGTAGGTACCGGGCGGGCCAGTAAGCGGATTGTCGCCATAGCTGCAGACGACAGTTGTGGCGAGACCGGCGTTGATGGCCATGGCCGCGTACTGCACCATCGTGCAACCAGTGGCGCCGGCCTGGTCGATCACGGCGGTCAGCTTGTTAGTGATACCCAATGCCTGGCAGACTTTGGCCGAGAACAGCATGCTAAAGCCAGAAGTGGGATACTTAACCAAGACGCCGTCCACTTCGTCCTTGGAGATGCCCGCGTCCTCCAATGCCGCCTTGATCGCCAGGACATTGAAGCCTACCGGGCTAATGCCGGGCACCCTTCCCAATTTGGTGTGCCCGACGCCAACGATCGCATACTTGTCCTTTAGTGAGCCCACTGTCGTTCCCTCCTTAGCGCAAAGCCCTTGGTAGACCAACCTTGTGCCGTGCGGATATCCGCGTCGTCCGGTTACAGGATTAGTGCCAAGCCTCAAGTTCTACCCGATTGGAGCGCTTCTCCAGTCGGGAAATGAAGCGTGCAAGGGGAACTTGGCTCGTCTTACGAAACCTTCTCCCCTTCCTTCAACCTAGAGCTTAGAGCGGCCATGCCCCGTGCCTGCGATGCATGATGACGTTGCCTTGCCTCGGGCGAGGCAAGGCTCAGCCGATCAGCCGATTGGTGTGCGTCGAAGCCATTATATGCGGCGGGGGCCTCCTGATCAACCTCGGCTGTAACAACAGTCACTTCCAGCGACCCTGTAGCTCGTTCCTTTCAAGCGCACAAGCACTGAAGGGTTCAAGATGAAATGTCTTGGTGATCGGTCGAATGGGGAGAAGCCTACCATCTGGATAGGCTTCTCCATACTCAAGAATATGGAAGGAGGGGTGAGGGGAGCGATAGGGTCACTAGCAGAAGACCCTCGGTTAGGAGGACCGATGATCCTATCGCGCTGGCCGTTTCTGAAGGCTCCGGAGAAGCTGTCCTCTAAGCAGCAGGCGCAACTGGACTCGCTCCTTCACCGCTTCCCCACCCTCTCGGAACACTGCTGGCTCAAGGAGCGGCTGCGGACCCTGTATCGTTGCACTACCCGCACCGCAGGGGAAATCCTTTTCGCCATGAACTTGTCGCGGAAGCGGCTTAATGTTTCTGCCCCACGATTCGCTCGGCGAGCCGTCGTTCGAGGGCGTTGAGAGAATATTGAGCACCTTGGATCGTTCTTTGATGCTTTGTTGAGGGCATCCAGCGGCCAGGAGTGAGATAATACAAAGTCGACAGAGGGCCTTCGGCTGGGAAGTACGGTGGTCTGTGAATGCCTTCGCTATGGAGGTCATCTGCGTCGATTCCGGCAACTCACGTAGTGGTCCCATGGACGGGCGAACCTAGTAACGGCCGAAGAAGATCTAGATCGAGAGTGAACCGCGCCGATGATGCACGGCAGAACCTTGAATATGCAAGAGACCACAGGCGGTGAGAGCACAGCGGAGAAGCTTGAGCTACGGCGCGATGTCACCGTCTGGGGCTCCTACATGTGGGGCTACGCTGATGTCGGTGCTGACATCTACGCCGCTCTTGGGCTGGTCATGGCCGCTGCGCAAGGCGCAACGAACATGGCTTTCGCCTTCGCCGGCCTAGTCTACATCATGATCGGGCTAGCCTACACTGAACTCGCGGCCGCCTATCCGGTGGCCGGTGGGGGCCAGTACTTCACGTTGCGCGGCCTAGGCGATTTCTGGGGTTTCATTGGCGGGTCGGCACTGCTTCTGGACTACACCATCGACATCGCCCTTTTTGCTGTGGCTTCGACTGGCTATTTGAATGCGCTGATCCAGTTCGGCACCGGCTACAACCTAACGCACATCGCCATTGCAGTTGGCACCTTTGACGTGAAAGCCGTGTGGTTGGCCGAAGCGCTTGCCCTCATTGGCGGGTTGATCTGGCTCAACATCAAGGGGATCCGCGAGTCATCATTGTTCAACGAGGTGATTGGCGCGGTCGATATTGTCACCGAGTCGACGATCATTGTCTTCGGTCTGCTCCTTGCTTGGAAGCCAGAACTCTTGGTCCACCAGTGGGTTTTCGAGTTCCCGAGTGTTGAGAGATTCATGTATGGCAGTTCGCTGGCGATTATCTCATTTGTTGGTCTGGAGTCAATTTCACAGGCAGCGCAAGAGACGAGACGCCCAGCGACCATCGTCCCTCGCACTTCGATCACTTTGGTTTTCACCGTGTTTATCTTTGCCCTGTTTTTCTCCACAGTCAGTCTTGGCATCCTCCCCTGGCAGAGGTTCGTTGGCAACGAGCAGGATGCCATAGCCTTGCTGGCAAGCCAGATACCGCTGCTGGGGGTCATCGCCGGCCCTTTCGCCGCGGTCTTAGGCGCTTCGATCCTTGCTATCTCGGCCAATTCCGGGGTCATGAGCGCCTCTCGCCTGACCTACTCAATGAGCCGGTATCATCTGCTGTCAAAATGGTTCGACAAGGTGCATCCCAAATTCCGCACGCCGGTCCGAACGATCACGGTCTTCTCGCTTATAGGCGTCGCGCAGACTGTGCTATCGTTCCTGACGCCTAGCGCCATGGATACCCTTGGCAACATGTATGCCTTCGGTGCGACCCTAGGCTACACGCTAGTGTTTCTCTCTCTGATTACCTTACGTTTCAAAGATCCCTACTCCCCACGACCATTTAAGATGCCTCTCAATATCAAGTGGCGGCACCAGGGCCGCGTGATAGATGTGCCGATTCTTGGCATCATTGGCATGCTGGGCGTAGCTATGATTCTCTTTGAGGTGATTCTCACTCATCCCTTGGGGAGAATTGCTGGGCCGCTGTGGGTGATCGTATGGGTGATGTACTACATCTGGTACCGCCGTCACCATCACCTGCCGATCGGAACCGTGGAACGTGACTGGGAGACCGAGCAGATCGAGGTACTTTCCAGCGCAGAGGAATGGGAGATGCTTGAAGAATACAAGGAGGCGCTCGAACGACGTGAAGCATCACTATCCTCCGCCAGAGCGAATTAGCCTGATTGACATACAGCGCATGGTAACCGGCGTGGTTAGTCTACCGGCTGGCATCGTCATCCTAGCCCGACTGCCAGCCATCGGGCTCAGCCCGGTGGCGGTGATCACTGGCCTGGCATTCCTGGCATTCGGTATCTACCGCACGAGCGTTGTAGCGCGGCGGTATAGCTTGTACCGCAACAGATCGAAGGGAAGGTGCAGCTGAGTTGGCGGTGCAGCTTCATCCAGCGGGCGTTCTGCTGGCGGTGCTCTTCATCGCGGCAATGGTGAGTCTATTCACCTGGATGTTCCGGCTGCCCCCGATCTTGCCTCATCGCGCGGTGACTGCCAGAAGAACAGTGCAAGCCCTGCATCGCATATTGGTGCCTGTGGTGGAGACCGTCCCCGCGACCCGGGCTGTGGAACTTGCCTGCCGGCTTGGCCATGACCAAAAAGCCGAGATCGTCCTGGCTCACGTCGTGGAGGTGCCGCTCACTTTGTCTCTCGATGCGGAAATGCCTGCCCAGGAAGCGGCGGGACGCCAAGCGCTTGAGTCAGCGGCGGTGATTGCTGGACGGCATAATCTGCCTATTCGGTCCCGCATTACTACCGCCAGATACGCGGCCGACGGCATCTTAAACATCGCTCGCGAGGAGGACGTCAACGTGATCGTCATGGGTGTGGGGATCAAGCGGCGCAACGTACCCGACCAGTTGGGAAGAACAGCTAATGAAGTGCTGCGTCGGTCGCCCTACGAAGTGATACTGGACAAGGCACCTATCCCGGCTCAAGACCAGAGTATCGGATGACCATTATGCATGAGATGATCACTAATTCGGGGACAAACTCCTCTCTCAATCCTCCCTTCCACCCCAGACTCCTTTACCCCACAGGTGAACAGGTGCGCCGGACGGTAGGTTTGACAAAGGGCTGTCTCTCGTGCTAGAGTCTTGTCCACAATAGAAGAGGGCGCCGAATCCCCTTTAGGGGAACGGGGGAACCAGTTTTCGGGGTGAATCTCCACCATGGGAGTAGGCTAACTCCTTCTTGCCGAACCCGTCAGCTAACCTCGTAGGCAAGCGAAGGAGAGGCTGCTTCCGCGACGGCATCTTCTTAGGAGCGGGAGGCTTCGGCCTCCGGCTCCTTTCTTTTCGCTCCGGCGGACGCCAAACGTTGGAACGCACCACGCTTAACGTTGGAGGAGGAACACCGGTGAAGAAGATCATGGTTATCGACGACACTCCAGATTTCATGGCCTTCATGGCCATGCTTCTTGAGAATGAAGACTACCGGGCTTCGATCCGGAGTACGGGCGAAGGCATCTTCTCGCTAGTCAAGAAACAGAAGCCCGATCTGATTATCCTCGACCTGGTGCTTCCCGATATCAACGGCATTGAGGTTCTTCACCTTCTGAGAGAAGACCCAGAGACACGTCATATTCCGGCGATTGTCTCCACTGCCGCCCTTGAGCGGGTACAACAGGCTCGGGAGTTTCTTGAGGCGCAGCACATCGAGGTGTTGGAAAAGCCTTACGGACTCGACGAACTGGTGGGTGCCGTTCGGCGAGCTATCGGCTTTGCAGGAGGACAGGATCCGACCGCCACGGCCGGATCGCGCCCTGTTCCCGACAATTCTTGGCGTCGATTCAAGAGAACCGGGGTGTCCATCAGTGAGCAGCAAGCGACGAGCTCTTGGAGGGGTGGGTCAGTGGCGTGACGCCGTGCCGTTCATGGTGCCCTCGCTTGCCCATCGCCCTATGGGTCCAGCCGAAGCTACGGAACCATGGATGCTAATAGATGATCTCCCTCTCGCGGAGGTCATCGATCTCCATGCGGCTGAGGCCCAAGATCTCTCCAAAGACATAGTCGTTGTCCTGCCCGAGCATGGGGGCGCATTTCAGCTCGATGGGGCTCTCGCTCATTTTCCATGGCAAGCCCACCAGTTCCAGTTCCCCCAGTTCGGGGTGCTGAACCTTGACGAAGGCCCCTCGGTCGCGAAGATGAGGGTCCGCGTAGAGGTCTCTGCCGTTGCGCGAGGGCGCGGCGGCGAGGCCGGCTTTGCAGAAGTCGTTAACCACCATGTCCCGATCGCGCTGTCTGGTCCACTGGCCGATGATCTTGTCTAGTGTCGCCTCGTTTCTTTTGCGTGCCTCCCTGGTAGCAAACCGCGGATCGCTCGCCAGTGAAGGTTGCCCGATTACCTTGCAGAGGGCGACAAACTCCTCGTCCGTATGCACTTCCAAAGCCACCCATCGGTCCACACCCCAACAGCGATAGACATTGTGGGGCGCAAACCACGGATGGGCATTGCCCATCCGCTCCGGGATCTCTCCGTTCAGCTCGTAGCCGAGCAGCAGTTCTCCCATCAGCGAGGTCACTCCCTCTGTCTGGGAGTAATCGATGAACTGGCCTTCTCCGGTCTGCTCCCGGTGATAGAGAGCTGCCATGACAGTGAATGCCGCGGTCGCCGCATTCATGATATCGGCGTCGCCGCCGCTGGCGCTGGGTCCATCGTCCGGATAGCCGGTGATGTAGGCTACGCCGCCAATCGCCTGATGGATGCTGGCAAACCCACCGTAGTCCTTTTGGGGACCTTCCTGACCACGACTCGAAACAGAAATGACAATGATCCCTGGGTTCAGCTTGCGAAGGGACTCGTAGTCCAGCCCCATGCGCTTCATGGCACCAGCCCGTAGATTGTCGAGAACCACGTCGCTCTTCGCCGCCAACCGTCTGGCCAGTTCTCGTGCTTCGTGCTTGGCCAGATCGAGGGTCACGCTCTTCTTGCTCATATTGACCGAATTAAATGACATCCCTTGATTCGGCGGTATCGCGAACGGCGCCGGATCATACAAACGCCACATCACGCCGTGGCGGGTCATGTCGGTCCGCTTGTGGCCCTCGATTTTGATTACCTCGGCGCCAAGCGCGGCCAAGAGCATTCCACAGAATGGCCCAGCCCAGACCCAAGAGAAATCAGCCACCCGTATGCCTTCAAGGGGCATGGGAATCCTGCTCATCTCATCTTATCTCCCTTTCGACAGATGCTCGAACTCCTCTTCGGTATACCCGAGGACAGAGCAGAGGACCTCGTGATTGTGCTGTCCGAGCATGGGTGCTGGTCTGCTAACTTGCGGTGGTGAGGCTGTCATCTGGTGGGGCCAGCCGGCGTACTTGTGTTTGCCCACTTCTGGATGCTCCACCTCCACAAAGTAGCCCCTGAAGGCGTATTGCCCATCGCGCAGCAGGTCTTCGACTGAGTTGACTGGTCCCATGGGAATGCCCTTCTTAGCGCCGCGATGGTGAATGTCGTCCTTCGTCTGCTGGGCCGCCCATTCGTTGATCATTGGCGCGATCTCCATGCCGTGGCGGGCACGGTAGGTGTTGCTATTCCATGCCGGGCTGGCTCCCCACTCCGGATTGCCCATCAGCTCGATGAACGCTCGGAAATGGTGGTCCTCAGCGGCGCCAATAATGATATAACCATCCTTGGTCTCCGTCCGACCCATTGCCGGCGGCCGGTCGGGAACTCGACTCCATGTTGTGTCATTGTAACGATTGCCCGCGACGTTCGGCCGCACGAGCATTAGGACCACTTCCTGAAGCGAGACATCGATCAGTTGGCCTCGGCCCGTCTTTATCCGACCGAAAACTCCGCCCATTGTAGCAGTGGCTGCAGCAATCGCTCCGTGATAACCTACAGCGTAACCACCGAGCTTAACCGGCGCGCGGTCGATGTCCATTGAGCGCGCTGGCAGTATGTTACCTAGCCCGCCGGCCTGTATGAGCGTGACTTCGTCTCCTTTGACGTTGGCTCGCCGGCCGGTACGCCCATAGGGTGTGATGGAAGTGTAGATCAACCTTGGATTCATCTCGTGGATCGCCTCCCAACCGAGCCCGAGCTTCTCCAGTCGCTGGGGAGGATGATTGTCGATCAGCACGTCGGCCCATTGAAGCAGGCGTTTGAAGGCCGCCAGCCCAGCCGCCTTATCCAGATCCAGGGTTATGCCACGCTTACTAGTGTTGTTGTATAGGAAAAGCGCGCTGCGTTCCGGGTGAGGGCCACTCTTGGGAAAAGGCCCAAAGTGGCGGGCGGGGTCGCCCTCGGGTGGTTCGACCTTGATCACGTCGGCCCCGAGGTCTGCAAACAACTTGCCACAATATGGTCCAGAGACCATGGTGGCATATTCTAAGACCTTGAGTCCAGTGAGTGCGCCTCTGGCCATACCTGACCTCCTCAGCGGATCGCCGTTCCGTACCCTCAGCACGCTCTGCAATGGCGCGCCGCAGCGTTCCAGGAGTTATTGGGGTTCAACTTGCGAAGCGAGGGCTTGATTGCGATCATAAGCTAGTCCAATGATGATGTCAAGTTCTCGGCACAGCGCGATGAATAGCGCACTACCAACGGGCTGGTCTTGGCAAGTGCTCCATCTTGGCATGGGCACGGTTTCAACCGGTGGTAGGTATATCCGCTACCGGCTCTTGAGCTGGGTTACCGTGGCGGTCGTCGAAAACACCTCGATTTCGGGGGGGTTTTGCAGGTGCTTCTTCACTGCGCAAAGGTCCGCCGCCTGGACCACGGCTGATCGGTATTTCTCCGGAAAGCTCTCGGGCAATTGGATTTCGACTATCAGTCTGGTGACCATGTGGGTCTGAGGGTCGGTGTTCCACTGCTGCACAAGTCGGATGCCATCGGTTGGGATGTCTCGCTTCTGGCAGAACGCCAACACGTAATATCCGGCACAGGTGGCCAGCGATGCCAGAAACAACTCGAAGGGCGCAGGGGCACTGTTCTCACCGCCCGCAGAAGTTGGCTGGTCGGTCGCTATGTCGAAGCCGCGGTAACTGGCGACGACTTTCTTGCCACCACGGAAGGATACCTGAAAAGCCTCCATTGTTCAACCTCCAGATCATCTCTTTTCGCTATGATGTCTTTTCACCAGCGGTCTCAAGGACCACATATAGTATACCAGGGTAGGGTAGGTCCCGCAATCGCTATGGCCCCTTTTGGCGCGCTTCTTGCAGCAGGCTTTCAAGAGGAGCGGTTGTTAGGTTCCCGACGGTAGCAGTCGTGACCGCAGCCGACAGTCCGACCTTTGCAATGTGTAATGCCTCTTGGCGTTCGCCCTGTGTCTCTAGCCCTTAAGCATTGTTGGGAGCGCTACGGGCAATATCATATGATCGCTTCGCAATTCATTTCCATACGGGTCTAGCCTAAGCATTATTGACGACACGATCAAGCCTTGAGACAGTTGCAGGAAGGTCATGCCGGAGGGCTGTAGACCAGGGTGGCATCTGTTGGTCACCAGTATTGACGGAGGTGGAACTGGCTTCCGGAGCCTAGGTTACACGCGCAACAGGACAACAGGGAGTACACGAAGGGCCCAGTTTGGCTGCCACCGCCGGGGTCCCCAGGCACCGGAGCGCTGTCAACACCCCATGCCGCGCGTATTATACCACACAGACACTGGCTGGGGAACACCATTTGGTCGGCCCTCCTTGCTCTTCCTCATTCCTCCCGTGGCCCACGCTGTCCTTTCGTCTACTCTGTTGGCCGTCCGATTCCCGAACACAGTTGGATGCACCTCTCCTTGACCTGCAAGGTCGTTGGCGACTGTGAACCGCAGGCCCAAATGGCCCTCTGACACTGACATACAGGTGGATCTAGTCGGTTCCGCGCGACAAACAAGGCACACGGGGACAAGCCGTGCAGCCTTGGACATGCGGGTTTTTGGACCGGTTGCCGGATCTGGTGCCGTGGCAAACACACTTTCCGGCCTTATGCAAAGTGGCGCTCGAGGATCAGGCGGACGTGGTAGTTGGCTCGCGGCGATCCGGAGCTGCTGCCCAGATGCCCATGGTCCGCCGGCTGGGTGACTTCCTTTGGTCGAACATGGTCACGCTGGTCGGCAGTCGCCGAGTGATCGACCCTGCTAGTGGTATGCGTGTGCTCAGGCGATCGATGTTGCCACAACTGCATCCACTACCGGACGGTCTGAACTTCACGCCGGTCATGAGCACATGGGCCACTTGTGAGGAATTGCGCGTCATCGAGGTCCCCATCTCCTATTGCGAACCCGTCGGCCGGTCCAGACTGAGTGTGGTCCGTGACGGCAGTCGTCTCCTCACGACTATCCTTTGGGCCGCAATGGAGTACAATCCAGTCCGCGTGCTGGGAGTGATAGGACTCGCCGCATTACGAATCTCGGCCACGATTGGGCTGTCACTGGTCGTGCTGCGCCTCCAGGGGGTCAGGCAACTGGGACATCTTGGGACTCTCGGCGTCTTCAGCGTCTTTTCTGCGCTCGTTCTGGCCGTGGCGGGGATTAGTATCCTCACTCTCGGCACTACCTTCAACTATCTCGTCTCACTGCACCACAATAGGGCAAACCGCAAGGGCCTGTTCGGTCGCCCGATCTTCGACCCGTCTATCGACCATCACTTTGTCTGGGTTGGCCTGGTCAGCATCATGTCAGGAGCTTTGCTAGGTGCAGTGAGTCTTTCGCCAGGTGACTCGGGATGCGAGATCAGTCGCGTGTGGCTCCGGCTCTTGGCCAGCGCCTTGTTGGTCTTGACCGGCGCGCAGTTGGTCGTCTCGTGGATTTTGATGCGGGTGCTTGATGGATTGAGCGAGCGGAACGTGCGGGTTATGGAGGATCTAGGCAAACCTGCTGGAGAAGAGTGGCTGGTGTAGAGATTGGCACTGTTGGTTAGTGGGCTGCGACAGGTCATAATGAACAAACGATCGAAGCGAAATAGTTGACATATTACTTGTGAATCTGTGAATCCGCCCTCGCCAGACGGGGATTTCTTCATACGCGACACCACTAGAGTCGGTCGGCGGAGTCGTGAAGGCATAGTGTGGCCTCAGACATCCCTTGCCCAACTTACCGTCATGGTCCATAACAAATACAGCGTGGCGATCGCCGATTGCAACGACGAGCGCACCTCATGGCCAGCCTTTCGGGACTACCGAGACGAAATGAGGCCACGGTATCTAGTGACGCAAACGGCGGCTCCAACACTCACCAACGACATGTACGCGGCGTTCCTTGGTAAGACCGTTGGGGCCCATACTGTAGCGGGTTGGCACCCACGTGACGCCCATGGCACGAGAGACTTTAACTGCCTATCCGAGCCTCGACTTTGTGATCCGTGGCGAGCCTGAGGTTACTCTGCGAGAGCTCGTGGATACCATTGAGAGTGGTGGAGATATCGAAGCTGTTTGACTACGTAGGCGCCCTCGTGGGGCTAGTCAGGCTGGCCCCTTTATTCGTTGCGCTTGGCCTTCTCGTTAGGCTAGATTCGACTCGGCCAGCGTTATACAAGCGACGCTTTCTCGGTCGGGGCCTGGAAGACATTCAATGCACTCGAGTTTCGGACTATGCTAGTCAACGCGGATGAAATTCTGGCGAAGGATCCTGAACTCCTGATCAAATACGAGAAGGGTTTCAAACTGGAAAGCGACCCTCGCGTCACACAAGTTGGGCGCTTCCTTCGAAAGACGAGCCTAGACGAACTTCCTCAATTGCTCAACGTCCTCAAGGGAGAAATGGGCCTGGTCGGGCCCCGAATGATCGCTCCCGAGGAGGCAGAGAAATACGGAAAGTGGCAGACAAACCTCCTGACGGTCAAGCCAGGGATTACGGGCCCGTGGCAAGTGAATGGGCGAAGCGATCTGCCCTATCCAGAGCGAGCGCGGCTCAGCATGCACTATATTAGGAACTACACGATTTGGCTGGACATCCAGATTCTCTTCCGGACGATCCCGGCCGTCTTGCGCGGAAGAGGCGGCTACTATAGCATCAGCCCATTGGTTGCAGTTTGTCTGCTTGTTGACAACAGGGTGGGCGCTGGTCGCGTGGAGGACACGCACACCCTTCTGGTTACACTGTGCTGATCGTCCTCCGCGAGTGGGCTTTCTACAGAAGATGGTCTCTATCCAAGCGCTCTCCCGTCTAATGCTCTCGCGAGCACCAAAGGTTTGCAAATAAGCCTCTCACCGCCCCCGCACTTCCCCTCCTCAAACCGCGACATGGAACGTGTCCGGCCTTCACCACAACATGACGTCCTTTGTGCGTAGCTGGCACATTGCCTCGGCTTCGCCCAGTAAATGATCAGTAGTTAGCGGCCGGCCTCCCCACGCTTTGGTGAGTCAACCTCGTCCTCAGGATACACCAGGCTATCCCTTGGTTCGGCCCCGCCTTTCTGGACTGTCGCACGATCTCCTTGAAAAAGCGAGAAGGAGGGTGGGGCCGAAGCGTCTGCGCGCCTTGGAAAGCACCGAGTGATGGGGGACGGCCTCGTCGATGTCGTAGCCGATGAACCACAGAAAAGCCAGATTCAGCAGGATCTCCTCGACGAGACGGCCTTCAGAGATGATGCCCTAGAAAGACCCGGAGGCGCCAGGCTAAAGACCACGAAGGAGGCCATAGAAGGTTGGCCGGTGTGACTGTAGAAGCGCTTGGTGAAGCGGCGGACGAACGGAGAGTCGACTGCAGTTTTGACTTTTCGGAGCAGGTGATCGTCACGGATCCGTCGTTCGAGGCTGAAACCACAGAACAATTCACTGGAGACCGTCTTCTTGTCCATCATGAGACGGTTCTCTTCTATTAGCCAGCGAATTTGCTGATTACAATACGCTCGCTGGCTAAGGTCGAGTTCGGCAAACAGTCCCTGCAGGCTAATCTAGCTGCCGGCCAGTTGCGGGCGATGGCTCAGGCGACGGATCAGCAGGAAGCCGGAGAGGCCGATGATTGGAAGCATGGCGTTGAGGGCGAACATCACGCCGAAGCTGGCCCGGTCCAGAATGAATCCATCGGCGAGCGTCGCCAGCGTGTAGCCGACATCCACGAACATATAGACCGTCGCCGTGGCGCTGCCGCGCTCCATCAGGCGGGCGCGGTCGATGGCCAGGGCCATGATCGATGGGAAGGCCGCGCCAAAGCCAGCTCCGAGCAAGGCACCTGATGCCAGGGTTCCCCAATACCCCGGGTTGGTCGACACGTACAGACTGGACAAGGACATCAGCAGCACGCCGGGAACCAATACGGCTGTCCGCCCGAGGGTATCGGACAGCCGGCCGGTGACTGTCCTGATGACGATCATCGAACTGGCGCATGCCGTGAAATACAAGCTGGGATCACCGAGGTTACTGGTCTTGAAGAAGAGCGGCATGTAGGCGTATATCGGCACCTGCGGTACGACGACGAAAGTCACAAGCGCGGCCGGTAACAGCGCCTCTTTGTTCACCAGCCTGATCGGTACGTGCGCGGGCCTTTCCTTCTTCGGTAGCCTTACCTGAGAGACTAGCAGGAGGGTGGCAAAGCCCAAGACAGAGCAAAGGCCAAATACGCTGGGGAATCCCGCCCGGCCCAGCAAAAACATCCCCAATGCCGGTCCAAAGACCGAGGCCACAGGGACCACGATGCCGTAGATGCCGATGGCTTCGCCACGTCTGCTTGCCGGCGCTAGCTCGGCAACGACTGTCCCGGAGGAGGTGGTGTTGGCGGTCAGACCGAGCCCCTTGAAGATCTGAACGCCGCTCAAGTGCCAGATGGCGTTGGAGAACATGTAGCCGAGGCCGCTCAGCATCGTGTCAAGCCCGCTGAAGGCGAACATGCGGATGACGAAACCCCGGTCGGCGATCATCCCGGAGATCGGTCGTGCCACCAGTGCGGTGAAGGTCCGGAAAGCCATCACCAGTCCCACCTGCCCGGCATTGCCGCCAAGATGGGTCACCAGAAGGGGGAGGATCGGGTTGACGATGTTCGTCGCCAAGCCGTCGCAAAACCCAGCCAAGCAGGTGAAGACGAAGTCCTTAGTCCAATAGGACTCCTGCGCCGCCTGGGCCGGCGCTGGTCCGGCAGGCAATTCCCTCGTGGTCATAAGCGTAAGTACCCCCAAGCTTTAGCAGTACCCTCGCGGAACGCAGCCGTGCAACAAAAGGAGACCACCTGCTTCGCGCCATTCTACCCAATCTCTAGTTGCACTGCAAGCCAGGATGGTAGGTACACAACAGGTAAAACCTGCTTGACTGCCGCCTGCCAGATCGCTATGATAAGCACGGATTCCGCCCCAATCGCCCTAAGTGCCAAGTCTTCGAATGCCAGTTGGGAAGCAGCGGTGTTGGTAGTTTTGCAATGGCGCGGGATCATCGCGATGATCCTTGGCATTAGCGCGCTCATGTGATCTCCATGAATCACCAATAACAGATAGTGGCGTTCGCTGGCTTCTGCTGCTATACTGACTACTGCGAGTTGGCAGGACTGCGACGAGGCATCAGTTCCACTGCGGACTATGATGCAAAGCTGAGGGACGAAAATGACTCAGTACATCTTCAAGCGGGTCCTCCTGATTATCCCCACATTGTTCCTGGTGACTGCTGGATTGTTTTCGATGATCCGTTTGCTACCTGGCGATATCGCGACGTTGATGGTCAGCGAGCAGGGGTATGCCGCGGATATTGAAGGGATACGGAAGATGCTAGGTCTAGATCAGCCGATTGGGGTGCAGTTCGTGAAGTACATGGGCGACGTCCTCCGCTTCGACCTAGGCACTTCGCTCTGGACGAAAAGGGCGGTTATCCAGGAGCTTATGCTGAGGCTTCCTGTCAGCGTGGAGTTGGGTCTACTGGCGATCGCTATTTCCCTTGTCTTGGCTATTCCCATTGGCGTGGTCTCAGCGATACGACAAGATAGCCTGGCAGACTATGCGGGCCGCATCTTTGCCATCGGCGGACTATCAGTTCCCAGCTTCTGGATCTCGACCCTTATCCTGGTGCTGCCAGCCGCCTATTTCGGGTGGGCGCCGCCCCTCAAGTTCGTGCCGCTGCTCGAAGACCCGATCCAGAATCTGGAGCTGTTCCTCATCCCGGCGACAATCATGGGCATTCACATGTCGGCAGGCGTGATGCGGATGACCAGAGCGATGTTGCTGGAGGTGCTGAGACAGGACTACATCCGCACCGCCTGGGCAAAGGGGCTCACGGAGCAGGCAGTGATCTACGCTCACGCTCTGAAAAACGCCATGATCCCGGTGGTAACTATTCTAGGTATGCAGCTATCGCTGACCCTTGGAGGCACGGTGATCATGGAATCGATCTTCAACCTACCGGGCATGGGCCGGCTCTTGATTGATGCTATTTCGTGGCGCGACTATCCGGTTGTGCAGGGCGTCAATCTCGTCGTTGCCGCCGCCATTATCATGCTCAATCTGGTGGTCGACATCACTTACGGTTATCTGGATCCGCGGATTCGATATCGCTGATAGCAGGAAGAAGGAGTCCCGTAATGAAGGTGAACGGTTTCGAGCTGCCTGAGGAACTGCGGATGCTACAGAACACGGTGCGGAAGTTCATCCGGGAGGAGATCGTCCCTCTTGAGCGCGAACTCGACCCAGAGGCAGTGGAGTTGCCGGCGGCGGAGTACGAACGCCTCTCCCGGAAAGTGAAAGATGCCGGACTGTGGTGCATGGGAGCACCGGCCGCCTATGGCGGCGGTGATCTGGGTTGCTTTGCGATGACGGTGGTGAACGAGGAGATGTCGCAGCACCGCAATGGTCTGTACGGAGCGGCCTATGGCGTTTTCGGGCGTTATCCACCCCCAGTGATCTGGCGAGGGACCGAAGAGCAGATCCAGAAGTATGGCGTGCCGGCGCTCCACGCAGGCCAGAAGGCCTTCTTCGCGATCACAGAGCCCAGTGGTGGCTCGGACCCGGCCGGGGCGATCCGCAGCCGCGCCATCCGCGATGGCGACAACTGGGTGGTCAACGGCAGCAAGACCTTCATCTCCGGCGCTCATGACGCCGATTGGGGTGTCGTTTGGGTTCGCACTGACCCTGAGAAAGGGCGGCGGGGGATTACCGCTTTCATCGTCGATCGCTCGCTGTCAGGGTGGTCGACAAGACTGGTGCCGGTGATCAGGCCGTGGTATCCCAGCGAGATCACCTTTGAAGACTGCGTGGTACCGCACGCCAACATGCTCGGTCAGCAAGGTGAGGGGTTCGACCTGGTCAATCACCAGTTGGGGCTCAGTCGCTTCCCCTACTCCGCGGCCAACATCGGCGTCGCCGTCGCCGCCCAGCGCATGGCGATCGACTACTGCAAGCAGCGGGTCACCTTTGGCGAGCCTCTCGCCCAGCGGCAGGCTATTCAATGGATGCTAGCCGACTCGGAGGTCGAGATTCGCGCCGCCCGCTGGCTTACCTGGGAGGGGGCGTGGAAGGTCGATGCTGGGGAGGAGTATCGACAGGAAGCCTCGATTGCCAAGCTCATGTCTAGCGAGGTTCTCGGCAGGGTCGTTGACCGGTCTGTGCAAATCCACGGCGGCTATGGTGTCTGTAAGGAGTTCCCGCTGGAACGCTGGTATCGTGAGTCACGGATCAGGCGCCTTGGCGAAGGTCCGTCCGAAGTGCACCGCATGGTCATCGCCCGCAATTTGCTCCGAGGCTGACCACGCGCCGGCATGGAGAAAAGGGTCAGGGTCTTTAGCGGTGACACCGTGTTAGCGCGGAGTAACGTGCCAGCTGCACCGTTCGTCATTCGTCATTCCGGCATGAAGCAGAACGATGAGGGACCGAACGTCGGGGCAATGCTTCGTCACCTCGCCTGAAGCGGGCCCAGGCCCTGTATAGGGTTGCACAAAGGGCCGGATTCCGGGATACGCCGGAATGACGGATCTCCGCTTCCCTGCTAGGGAAGAGGTCGGGTGTTAGGTCCGAATTCAGACCTTCGCTGGAATGACAAGGCCGATTCAGAGGATGATTCCCTTCTGGCGCAAAGCGCCGATTTCGTCCTGGGTTAGGCCTAGCAGGTCTCTCAGAACGTAGTCGTTGTGCTCACCCAGCATCGGGGCACACCGAAGGTCCATCTGCGTCTCGCTCATCTTCCACGGTAATCCGACTAGGTCCCGTTCGCCACATTCCGGGTTATGGATGGTGACAAAGGCTTGTCGTGCCTGAAGATGTGGGTCGGAGTAGAGGTCTCTCCAGTTGCGAGAAGGAGCAACGGCCAGCCCCGCTTCAAGCATCTCGTCGAAGACCCAATCGCGGTCGCGCGGCCTGGTCCAAGCCTCGATGATCTTGTCTAGTTCCGCCTCGTTCTGTTTGCGGGCTTCCATGGTGGCAAAACGAGGGTCTTGGGCCAGTTCGGGTTGGCCGATCACCCTGGCGAGGGTAGCGAATTCCTCGTCGGAATGCACCTCCAGAGCCAGCCAATGGTCCACGCCCCAGCATTGATAGACATTGTGAGGGGCGAATCGAGGGTGGAAGTTGCCTGCCCGCTCGGGGATCTCCCCGTTCAGATCGTAGCCCAGTAGCATCTCGCCGAGGAGGGAAGTCACGCCCTCGCACTGCGAGTAGTCGATTAGCTGTCCTTCGCCGGTTTTGTCCCGGTGGTGCAGCGCGGCGAGAACAGCGAACGCTGTAGCGGTACCATTCATGAGATCCACGTCGGCGCTGCTGGTGCTGGGGCCCTCGTCAGGGTAGCCGTTGACGTAGACTCCGCCGCCGACGGCCTGGTGAATCGTGGCATACCCGGCGTAGTACTTCTCAGGGCCATCCTGCCCGCGACTGGAGCAAGACATCATAATGATACTGGGTTTCAGCCTGCGGAGTTCCTTATAGCTCAGGCCCATACGCTCAAGCGCCCCCACGCGGAGGTTCTCGACGACGACGTCGCTAATGAGCGCGAGCCGTTTTGCCAGGCTGCACCCTTCCGGCGTGGAGAGGTCGAGGGTTAGGCTCTTCTTGCTCATATTGAGCGAGTTGTAGGTAACCCCTTGGTTGGGCGGCACTTCCTCCATGTAGGGGTCGACGAAGGAGTAGATGAAGCCACGTCGGGTCAAGTCGGGCCGCGTGTGGCCTTCGACCTTGATGACCTCGGCGCCAAGAGCCGCGAGAATCATGGTGCTATACGGCGCCACGTAAACCCAACTGAAATCGGCGACCCGGATCCCTGCCAGCGGCAGGCTCCTTTCCCCTGATCCCCTCTTCCTACGGCCCGCCGATGGTGCCTCCCGCGGAAGTGCGGAGTCCACCTCCGGATGCCGCAAAACAGTACGGGAGATCTCCTCGTTGTGCTCGCCCAGGAGTGGAGCCGGCCTGCTCGCCCTAGCAGGAGAGGCACTCATCTGGTAAGGCCAGCCAGCATAGATGTGTCGGCCCGCTTCCGGGTGCTCTAATTCCAGGAAGTAGCCTCTCGCCCGGTACTGGTCATCCTTCACCAAATCGGCGGCCGAATTGACGGGGCCCATAGGGATGCCTTTCTTGGCACCACGGTGATAGACATCCTGCTTCCGCTGAGTACTGATCCAGGCGTCGATCTCCTCCGCGATATCGATCGTGTGACGCGCGCGATAAGTCCTAGACTCCCACCGCGGGTCTTTGGCCCACTCTTTGTCCCCCATGAGCTCGAGGAAAGCGCGGAAGTGATAGCTCTCGATGGCGCCGACGACCAGGTAGCCATCGCTGGCCTTCATGCGACCTAAGACCGGCGGCCGTTCGGGAACACGACACCACGGTGTATGGTAGTAGCGACAGCCGGCGACATTGGTGCGGATTAGCGTGAGGATTACTTCCTGAAGCGAGATGTCGACGAGTTGTCCGCGTCCGGTATGCTTTCTGGCCAAGATCGCCGCCAGCGTGGCGAGGGCGGCTGTGATGCCGCCGTGATAGCCGACCGGATACCCGCCCATCTTCACCGGAGCACGGTTCAGGTCCACGGAGCGGGTAGGCAGGAGGTTGCCCAGGCCCGCTCCGTGGAAGATGGTCAATTCATCACCCTTGGCGTTCGCGCGGGGACCAGTGCGTCCGTAGGGGGTGATCGATGTGTAAACTAGTCGTGGATTGATCTCATGCAGCGCTTCCCAGCCCAGACCTACGCCTTCGAGCACCGCTGGAGGATGGTTATCGATTAAAACATCGGCCCACTGGAGGAGGCGCCCCATGACCTCCTGGCCGGAAGGAAGGTTCAGATCGAGGGTGATGCCCCGCTTGCTGGTATTGTTGTAGAGGAATAGGGCGCTGCGCTCCGGGTGTGGCCCGGTCGGGGGAAACGGGCCGCATTCACGTGATGGATCGCCGGCCGGCGGTTCGACCTTGATGACGTCGGCACCTAGGTCGGCAAGCAGCTTGCCGCAATATGGGCCAGAGACCATGTCGGCGAATTCTAGAACCTTGAGATCGTCGAGAGCGCCGCGTGGCATAGGGTTCACCTCCTGGAGAATCATGCACGCAGCGGCGTTGCTGGATGCGGCGTACTAGTAGGGAATATGTACGTTGCTTGACAAACGCTTGCCATTTGTATATCAAAACCGCGGGCGAATGTCAATCGTTTGGCGCAATTGCCTAGTCGCCGATATGTGTCCCACTCGGGCGCCGAATGAGAACGACGTTCCGTGCCTATCTGACGGTACTACTGCTTATCGAGCCACGCGTAGTGGCCGGCGGTTCCCAATTGGCCCTGGTTGAGAGCCGGGTGATAGTAAGACCAGTAGCCGGTGTAGACATAGGGAGAGTACAGGTTGACCATTGGCGGGAACTTCTTTATGATCGTCCTCTGGGCATCGAGAACGAGATTCCGCTGCTTCTCTGAGTCAGTCTCCGCCATTTGGAGTTGAACTGCGGCATCGACCTCCGGATCTGACCATCTCATGGTACTGCCGGCACCCATACCCTGTGTGGTGAAGGACCGCAGCCAGCTATCGGCCGCGGGAGCAACTAGGAGCGAGCTGGTCACCGTCAGTTGGAAGTCCCTCTTGAGGATCGTCTGCGCGTACCAAACGTTGTTCGTGTCCTGCGGTACTAGCTTCGTCTTGATCCCGACCGCCGCCAATTGGCTTTGTACCAACTCGGCGATAATGCCGGTCTTGCCGGCGGCACCGCTCGGATACTTCAGTTCAACCTCGCGGCTGCTGTCCCAGCCAGCGGTCGAGAGCAGTTGCTTTGCCCTTTGGATGTCGTGAGGGAACTGCTTCTTTAGCTCGTCGACAGGAAGGGAGTAAACGCTGAACACAGTGGCCACTGGGCCAGAGAGTTCCGCCTCGCCGAGTTCTACTTTGTCGATCAGTGCCTGGATATCTAGAGCGTTGTAGACGGCCTCGCGCACCCGAGGGTCGTTGAACAGGCCCTCGGGAGCATCGGCCCGCATGAACAACTGAGCAGGATAATACAAGTCGCGGCTGATCTTCATGTCCGGTCCCCAACTCTGGTACTCGTCCGCTTCTAGTTTGTCCCGCGCTGCGGCTGTGTCGATCTGCTTGGCCTTTAGTGCTGCGGACCGCGCCGCAGTGTCGGTGATTACCTTGTAGACGACCTCGTCAATGTACGGACGCCCTGCGATACACCAACCGTCTGGCCTTCTCTTGAAGGAGATCGCGCTCCCCGGATCGTACTGATCTAGGAGGTACGCCCCGGAGCCGACAGCCGCCTTGTCCAACAGCCCCTTGTCGATCAGTTCCTTTGGGAGCACGACCGTAGCGTACGCGGCAAGCCCTGAAGTCGTCAGAGACCAGGCATTCGGCTTCTTGAGCTTGACCACTAGCGTCGCAGCGTCCGGAGTCTCGTAGTGGTCGACGAACTCGGAGAAGTAACCCTTGTTGATGGCGCGCGGATTGGCGACGAAGGCATTCCAAGAGGCGACTACGTCCTGACTGGTGACCGGACGGCTTTCGACCGGTGCCACGCCCTGGAATCTGGCGGTGGGCCTGATCTTGAAGATGTAGGTGAGAGGGTCGGGGTTCTCGACGGACTGGGCAGTGGTCAGCTCGTACTTACCATTGATGTGGTCGTAGTTGAGCAGGCGATCATAGACGAAGGTGTCCGCAGCAGTCCCGGCGTTGCTTAGGGTGTGCGGGTTCAGGTCGCCCAGCTGGGCTCCGACCGTGAGGTTCAGCGTACCGCCTGCCTTGGGTCCAGCCGGGGTGGTGGTTGTAGCCGGGGAAGGTGTGGTCGGAATTTTGGAAGAGCCGCCGCAAGCGACGGTGGCACCCCCAAGCATCGTCGCCCCGACCACCGCGGTCGTTCCCCGCAAGAATTCACGCCTGTTCAGCCGCGTTCGCCAGAGGGAATGGGTCGCTACATTGGTGCGCATCTTTCCTCCTTGTCACTCGGTCAGCAGGGGCAACCTGCCGATGATCCGAAGCTATTGACTTGAACACGAGTGCTAACTACAGCAGGATCCCTCATTTTCGGCGGTCATCCCGAACCAGATGTCGCCATGAGTATCTGATTACAGCAGGAACTGGCTGAAGTAGGGGCGGTTCGCCAACTGTCCCTAGATCAGACGACGTGTGACCTGCGGGCACACTGCCAATTCAAGCCGCTCATGCTTTCGGTACACGGGTCAGTAGTTGCGGCGGGCAGTGGCTGGCGTGACATTCTCGACTTCCCGACCTGTGGCAGCCGGCGCTAGCCATTGGGCTCAGAACTGAGGGTCTCTCTTCTCCAAGAAGGCTTTAGTTCCCTCCTCGAACTCGCCCGCATGCCCGGCGACAGCACGGTAGTAGCCGATCCAGTTCATCGCCGTGAGGAAGTCCATGGTCAGTCCGTTGTATACAGCTTTCTTAGTAAACTTCATCGCCACCCGTGGGCCCTTGGCGATCCTCTCTGCGATCTTGAGCGTCTCTTTCATCAGATCTTCGGGGGGAAACAGCGCGGTGACCAAACCGAGGCGCAAAGCCTGCTCGGCGCTGATCTCGTCCGAGAGCAACAGGTGGTGCATGGTCGGCCCTAGGCCAATTAACCGGGGAAGAAACCAGCTTTCGCCGCTGACCACGAGCGCGCGGCGGTTGTAGATCAGGGGGAAGCGGGCCCTCGCCGAGGCGACACGGATATCGCAGGCATAGGCGGTAACCCCGCCCATACCGGCGGCCACCCCGTTGATCGCCGCGATGGTTGGCTTCTCGACGTGCTCCCAGATGTAGCAGGGAATCGGGCTGCCATGCGTCGGTGTGGGGATATTCCGTATGCCGGTCTTCCCACTTTCTTCCCTGATGCTTACTGCCCAGTTCGCCAGCATGTTGACATCGGCGCCGGTCGAAAAAGCCTCGTTTCCCGCGCCGGTGAAGACGAGCACCCGAATGCCGTCATCCTTCTCTGCGTCGTCGATGGCGGTATAGATCTCATCCATCATCAAGCGGGTCATGGAATTCAGCTTCTCCGGCCGGTTGAAGGTGATGATCGCGATGCGGTCTTTCTTCTCGTAGATTATCTGCTCGAAACCCGTGGTCATTTTTATCCCTCTCTTCGTAACAGTTTGGACAGCTCCTTAGGCTACGGCCGGTATAGTGGTGCGAAGCTGGGGCCTAGCTGGCTCTTCAGGACCGGCTGCGCTGCCTCGATAAAGTCGCAGAGCAGGGGGCGGGAGTCCCGCGGGTCGATGATGTTCTCAATGGCAAAGGTCTCCGCCGTGCGGAAGGGCGAGGCGATCCCTTGCAGTCGGGCTTCGATCTCTGCCCGCTTCGCCTCCGGGTCAGGTGCCGCTTCGATCTCCCGCCGGTAGGCGGCCATAGTTCCTCCCTCGATGTGCATCGAGCCCCAGCTGGCCGAGGGCCAGGCATAGCGCTCCCGCATGCCTCCGCCCCGCATATGCAGGCCACCCCCTACGCCGAAGAGCTGGCGAATAATGAAGGCGATCCAGGGCATCTTGGTCTGGTTGATAACGTAGGAAGCGCGGGCGCCAACGCGGACCATGCCCTGCTTCTCCGACTCCAAACCGACCATGAGGCCCGGCTCGTCGGCAAAGTAGACTAACGGTAGATGGAAGGTATCGCACAGCTGGACAAAGCGGATCAGTTTCTCGGCGGCGGCGACGTCGACTGCCCCGCCAAGATGCATGGGGTTGTTGATCATCGCGCCAACTGGATAGCCGTTCACCCGTGCGAGACCCACGATCCGTGACCGGCCATAGAACGGGGCGATCTCAAAGAATGTGTCGTGGTCAAGGATGCGGTTGAGGATCTCGTAGGGGTCGTAGGCGCGGTTCTTCTTGCGCGGGATGATAGACAGCAGTTCCTCGTCACGGCGGTTGGGATCGTCGGTTGGTGTCGTGCGCGGCGCCATCTCCCAAACGTTTTGGGGCATGAAGCTGAGAAAACGCTTAATGATCGCGAAGGCCTCCTCCTCGCTGTCGGCGACGTTGTCGATCACCCCGCTGATGCGGGCTTGCACTTCCTCGCTGCCAAGGTCCTCCTTGCTGATGTCATAGCCGAGGCTAGCCTTGACCACCGGCGGCCCGCCGACGAAGATTTGGCTGGTACGCCTGACCATGACATTGAAGTGGGCAAAGCAAGCTTGCACCGCCGGGAGGCCGGCCACCGAGCCCAGCACCGCAGAAACCACAGGTATGGTGTTGAGCATTTGCCCGAGGTTCGGTGGCGTCGGACCCGGGACGCCGCGACCGGGCAAGTAGGTGCGGCCGATCAGTTCAAAGGTGCGTACGCTACCCCCTGTGGCATCCAGAAGGCGGATCAGGGGTACGCGCCAATCCATGGCGACTCCCTCGGCGTAAGCCCCCTTGTTGGCGATGTTGGCATCACCTGCACCGCCCCGGACAGTGTAGTCGCCCCCGGTCACGACCATTCGGCGTCCGTCCACCTTGCACTTGCCAACCACCGAATTCGCCGGGCGGAGATCGGTTAGCTGGCCTGCTTCATCGTAGGTCGCCACCCCAGTGAGCGCCCCCATCTCCTCGAAAGAGCCTGGATCGACCAGCTTGGCAATGCGTTCGCGCACCGTCAGCTTACCCCGGGCGTGGTGCTTGGCCACGGCCTCTTCGCCGCCCATTTGCTCGACGAAACGGCGTCGGCGGTTAAGCTCCTCAATTTCTGGTTCCCATCCCATGAACGAACTCCTTTCTGATTGTCATCACTCGCTTTGGCCTAGCCGGTCATGAGCGGCGTTGTTCCAATGATCCCGTGTTCCTCTAGCTCTCTCACCTCCTCTTCATTCAGTCCAAGCAATTCGCCAAGGACTTTGTGATTGTGCTCGCCAAAGCACGGCGCAGGTAGATAAGTGGCTCCCGGCGTCCTGGAGAATTGCCAAGGCCGGCTGTAGTACTGATGGGTCCCCGCTTCAGGGTGCGGCGAGGTCTCGAAAAAGCCACGCGCGAGAAGATGGGGGTCCTTCATCACTTCAGAGACTCTCGCGACAGCGTGCGCCGTCACTCCGGACCTCTGCAAGAGGTGCATAGCTTCATAGTTGTCCATAGTCTGAGTCCAGGCCTCGATTGCGCTATCTAGTTCGTCCTGATGCTCGTAGCGGACATGGACTTCGGCAAAACGGGGATCATGGATCAGATCCTCCCGTCCGATGGTCCGGCAGAGGGCCTGCCACTCTTCCTCGCTTCCCGCAGCGATGGTCACCCACCGGTCGTCACCCTGGCAGCGATAACAGCCGTGAGGCGCAAGGAAAGGATGGCGGTTCCCAATCGGCCCATGGATGCGCTTGTTCATGCTGTAGTCGAGAATCACCTCGCCGAGGAAGTGCGTCACCGCCTCCCGCTGGGAGACCTCCACGTGGACCCCCAGCCCGGTCAGCCGTCGCTGACGCAGTCCAGCTATTGCTCCGGCGACCGCAAAGAGGCCGCCGATAGGATCCGGGTAGGCGCCGCTGGAATACTCGGATGCCCTGTCCGGGTAGCCAGTGATCGCCGCCAGACCTCCGGTTTGCTCGAGCGTGTTTCCGAATGAGATGTAGTCTTTCTCTGGCCCGCTAAGGCCCTGGCTGGTCACCGAAACCATCACCACCTGGGGGTTGACCGTGCTCAGCGTTTCGAAACCCAACCCTAGGCTGGGCATGACCCGAGCGCTGAAGTTCTCGATGACTACGTCGCTGATTTTGACGAGCTCTTTGAACAAAGCGATTCCGGCCGGTTTGGCAAGATCGAGGGTTATGCCCAGCTTGTTCCGATTGCGTTCGTTGATCATCCCGGAGCGATTCCATGGGTGCTCGCCGGGTTCGCGGTCTGGGTACAAGCCTCGTGCCTCGATGCGCAAGAGATCGGGTCGGCGTGGGCCCTCGACCTTGATCACCTCGGCGCCCATGTCTGCAAGCAGCTTGCCTGCATACGGCCCGCCCCAATAGATCCCGAGGTCGAGGACTCTTACCCCGGCGAGAGCTTGCCTTGATGCATTCATGCCTTCTTCCTCCGATGGCTCGTCAAATCACACCGTTCTGCCGCAGCCGGGCCAGATCCGCCCGGCAATAACCGAGCAGGCCGCAGTAAACCTCTTCGTTGTGCTCGCCAAGAAGCGGCGCCCGGTCGTGTTGCCACTCTACGTCGCCTACCCGCAATGGCGTGCCGGGATAGGTCTGCCGACCGGCGAAGGGATGGTCAAGTACTTTGAAGAAGCCCCTGGCCCGATACTGCGGGGAATCGATCAGGTCCTTCGCATCGGCTAGGTATCCGAAGGGAAGGCGTGCTTTCTGGCCGATATGGTAGATCTCTTCCTTGGTGTGGCTGAGCATCCACGGCAGCAACAAGGTCTCGAATTCTTGGAAATGCTGGATCCGGCTTTCTTCGGTCCGAAAGCGGGGGTCGTCCAGCAGTTCTGGCATTCCCAAGGCATCGGGCACACGATTCCACATGTACGGAAAGAACATGGCATTGACCCAGCCGTCCGAGGCAGGAAAGATCAGCATCGTACGGTTCCGGGTGCGGTCGCGCCCAGTGTACTCGTATTCGACCATTCCCTGGAAGTGGTGACAAGCCAGGACTTCTTGCAACGAGATGTCGACTTGTTGGCCTTCACCCGTCAGCTCGGCATGATAGAAGGCGATGAGGGTCGCGGCGAAGGCCGCCAAGCCGCCAGAATATTGGACAATGTTGCCGCCAAAGCGGAGCGGCGGCATCTCGGGAAGACCGAACTGATGCATCAAGCCCCCGGCAGCAAAGATCGTCATGTCGTTTCCACGGTAATCCCGATAGGGTCCGGTTTGCCCGAAATTCGAGATGGAAGTCAGCACCAGCGAAGGTTTGATCTCCTCTAGGTGTGCGTAGCCGAGACCAAGACTGGGCATGACACGCGGCGCGAAGTTCTCGACGATGACGTCCGCCCACTGCGCCAACTGCCGGAACAAGCTCTTACCTGTCGGGCTCTTCAAGTTGAGGGTTATGCTGCGCTTGCCCGTGTTGAGATAGAGGTAGAGGCCGCTCTTCTCGGGATGGGGTCGGTCTTCCGGAAAGGACCCTGCCCGTCGTGCGGGGTCCCCGCCATCCGGGCGCTCGACCTTTATAACGTTGGCTCCAAGTCCGGCAAGCAGCTTGGTGCAGTAGGGTCCGGCGATCCAGTGTCCCAGATCGAGGACCTTCAGGCCGTTCAAGGGTGTTGCATGTTGCATATCTGTAGCCCCCGCATAACCTGGCTATCAAAGTAGGGTGGGATGTTGGACCAACGCAACAGGGTTCATCGGCATAGCGGACAAAAGGGGATAGCCGGTCGGCCTCGGAATAGACGCTTGCCGTCGTAACGTCCAACTCCCTGCAGGCGCGGATAATCCGAATGGCAATCTTCCCCCCGGTTGGCGACCAATAACTTCTTGAACATTAGTGGTTTCCAACCGCGAACTATGCCGGGGTCAGTTCGAGGAGCGTTGTCCCGCTCTCGACCGCTTGGCCCAGTTCGACCTTGATCGCCTGAACGATGCCAGGAGTGGAAGACACGATGGGCCTTTGTACCTTCATGCATTCGAGGATCAGCAACTCCTGGCCGGCTTTCACGGTATCGCCAACCTTCACCAGGATCTCGGCAACGATCGCCGGCATAGGTGAAACGATTCGCCCCGCAGTGGCTACCATGTTCTTTATCCCTCCATTAGTAGTGATTAAGGCTGGGACTTCATCGTATCATGGGTCTGTATCACCTTCAAGTTCGGGATTGAGATAATAAGCTAGCCTGTGGGTTATAATCTGGACAAGGGGCCGGTGGGCAGTGGCCAAGGGTCAGGGATTAGGGGACCGAGGATTAGCGAAGGGGACTGAGAAACACCCCTCGCTTGCTACGTCAATCTGGCCCGTCTTCTGTCGTCCGAGCCTGTCAGATTCTCGAGTTGTCAATGTCCGTGTCCGGTGCTAGAATGACAGTGATGCTAAACCTAAATCAACTCAAGGTCTTTCGGGCGGTCGCGGAATGCCAGAACTACAGCCGTGCGGCCCAGGAGTTGTTTCTGAGTCAGCCTTACGTCTATGTCCAGATACGGGATCTGGAAAGAGAATATCGCTGCAAGCTATTTGACCAGGTCGGGAAGCGGGCAGTGCTTACCGAGGCTGGGCAGGCGCTCATGGAATATGCGAACCAGATCCTCGGACTGGCGGAAGATGCTGAAACGGCCATGAGGCAATTCGCCAGATTGGAACGCGGCCGGCTGGCGATCGGCGCCGGTGTCTTCGCCGGCAACTACTTGGTACCGCCGCTGATCGCATTGTTCAAACAGCAGGCCCCAGATATCAACCTAAGCCTTGGCATTTTCGATGAGATGGGCACCCGAATTGCCAAGCGCGTTTCTCGTTACGAACTCGACCTCGTCTTTACCGCTGCCAAGCCGGTGGCTCCTGATCTGCTCACCGAAGAATTGTGGCAAGTGCGGCTAGTCCCCTGTGTCGGCGCCAATCACCGGTTTGCCCTCCTTCCTGAGGTAGGCGTTGCCGAATTCGCCGAAGAAACCGTCCTTTGGTTTGGCGGACGGCGTAGCACCGTGACACGGCGCGTCGCCGAGGGAGCGCTGACCGAATGTGGTGTGCAAGCAAGGTCGAGCACGGTGTTGGGAAGCACAGAGGCAATTAAACAGGTGCTGATCGGTGGTCACGGTGTCAGCGTTCTTCCGTGGCCTGCCATTGCCGCGGAGGTGAAGAACAAGCAGTTGGTGGTCTTAAGGATTCCAGGGTTCCACGCGGAGTACTCGATCCAGTGCGTTCGACACAGGTACAGGAACCTTTCTCCGGCTGCGGAGCTTTTTCTCCGGCTGGCAAAGGAATGGACGCCGTGCCATCCTGACGACGCGGAGCGCACAGGCCCTCTGGCCGAGCCGAAAGCGACCTTTGCCTCTGCTAGTGCTGGGGCCCGCTGGCGGTAGTTTCACAGCACGGCACTGATCGGCCATAGCTGCTGTAGCATGTTCCTTTAGTGTCGTTTCTCAGATTGACCATCGACCTGTCCTCTGCAAAGCGCACCCGTATCATTGGGAGGAACGCGGCATCTACTGTGGAGCCAGTGCCTCCTGATATTTCCCCTTCTCTTCCCGATACCACTTAACGCGCTCCGCGAGCATCTCGCGGATCGGCAGGTGATATGGGCATCGTTCTTCGCACTCGCCGCACTCCGTGCAGGTTGCCGCTTTGTCCATCGCGTCATCCATCCCTCTTCGCGAGGCGAAGAATAGCGCCGGCCCCTGACGCTTGAAGAGGCTCTTGCTGATAAGCACGTTCGAGATGGGTATATCCGAGATGCATGGTTGGCAGTAGTTGCAGCGGTGGCAGAAGTTGTGGCCGAGCTCCTTGCGAAACCGTTCCATCTCGTTCTCTTCGGCTGGAGTCAGGGTGCGTGTTCCTTCGGCTAGGGCAATGATCTCGTCGATCTCCGACACCTTCTCAATGCCGGGGATGGTCACGACGTCGGGGAATTGGAAGAGGTACTTGAAAGCAAGGGCAGCGTTATCCAGCATCCCACCGGCCAGCGGCTTCATTGCTATAAAACCTACGTCATGGGCTTTCGCTAGAGGCAACAGCTCGTCGGCGGCTTCGGAGGTGACGAAGTTGAATGGAAACATGATCGTCTCAAAGCGGTCTGACTTGACCATGTCTTTGGCGAAGTCGATCTGGTGGGACGTCACACCGATATGCCTTACCATGCCGGCCTTCTTCGCTTCCTCTGCCACTGACAGTGGGCCGCCAGGCGCGAGAATGGCATCCAGACTGGCTTGATCGCTGACATTATGGAACTGGTACAGGTCGATGTAGTCGACGCCGAGGCGCTGGAGGCTAAGCTTCAGATGCGCTTTGACGTCATCTGGTGTGCGCGCGCCGGTTTTGGTGGCCAATACTAGGCTCTCGCGCCGTCGCCCGGCGATCGCCTGGCCGATACGGCCCTCGCTGGTGGTATAGGCATTGGCCGTGTCGAAGAAGTTGACACCCAGATCCAATGCACGCTTGACTACGCCAACAGCGGAGGCTTCGTCGACCTTTTGAATAGGTATGCCGCCAAAGCCGATCTTGGTCACCAGTAGCCCGGTTCGGCCTAACCTGATCTTCTCCATACGGCTCCTTTCTTGCGCTAACCGCTGCTGAGGTTCGTCACAAAGTACGCACTAAATCCGACAACGGCTTACGCGATTTGGCGCGGGGCTCGTCGGCTGGGTAGCCGAGAGGCGTGAATGCCAGGGGCTCGACGCCGTCCGCGAGATGCAGCACTTCGCGGGCTGCCAGCGGGTCGAAAGCCGCGATCCAGCAGGTGCCAAGCCCAGCCGCGGTGGCAGCCAGAATCAGGTGATCCATAACGATAGTAGCGTCCACGTCTCCGTAGTTCTTACCATCCCGGCGTACCCAGGCCTGAGCAGGGACCGTGCAGACACAGATCAGCAGCGGCGCTTGGGTGAACCAGCCAGCAGGATAGATACGGTGAAGCTCGGCTTCTCGTCCAGCCGTATGGATCACGATGATCTGAATCGGCTGGCGATTAGCGGCCGTGGGCGCGAGACGGGCGGCTTCCAGGACCTCTGATAGCGTTGCTTCCTCGACCGGATCCGGCTTGTAGGCTCTGACACTGTATCGCCTTCCCACTAGATCGATGAATTCCACGCCTACCTCCCTACGTTCCAATTCCCGCCAAATGACGGTCACGATTGTGGCGCCCTGCGCCGAGGGCTGCCTGCCGGCGCTATTCTACCGAATCTCCAGAGCCACTGCAACACGCACGCACGGCCGGTACCACCATAACACAATCTTTATACCATCATCACACGCACTTAACGCTCGTCTGATAGACTAGTAACAGTAGAAGAAAGTAGCGAAGCGTCGAACCCGATGGCACGAAGGCAGCAGCAAGAGGCGCTGTCGCAGTCCAGGGTTCGGTTGCATAGCAACACACAGGAGACAGGGAAAAAATGAAGTGGCTGTCAAAGACCAGATACATGATCCTCGCCATCGTTGCGGCGATCAGCCTGTTCGTGGGCGCTGCGGTAGGGGCCGCCGGGAGCAACTTGGTTGCCGTCATGGCTAAGCCGGCCGTCGCAGCACAGACAGCGGCACCAAGTGGCGATATCTCTACCACTGCCACGGCTGATGCGAACAGCGCAGTAGAGCAGGTGGTTAACAAGGCCAATCCGGCCGTCGTGACTATCGTCAGCGGCAACGCGATGGCAAGCAACAGTGCGCCGTCGACTGGACCGAACCAGCAGAACCCAGGCCGGCGTTCACCTTTGATGCCAGGTCAACTGCCATTCGGAAATCAGACTCAAGTGGCCGTTGGCTCTGGTATTATCATTGATTCTCAAGGCGATATTCTCACCAACAACCACGTAGTAGGCGGCCAGCAGCAATTCATGGTGATCTTCGCCAACGGCGACACCGCGCAGGCAAAGTTTGTGGCCGGAGACTCGGTCGGGGACGTGGCCGTCATCAAGGTCGATGGCAAGGTGCCCGCGACGGCCGTGCTGGGAGACTCCTCCAAGCTGCAACTGGGACAGGAAGTGGTCGCCATCGGTAGCGCCTTGGGCGACTACCGGAACACGGTTACCACCGGCGTGATCAGCGGCTTGAATCGCCAACTGCAATCGATGGAGGGCTTGATCCAGACTGATGCGCCGATCAACCCTGGAAACAGTGGCGGACCGCTGCTGAACCTTACCGGCGAGGTTGTCGGGATCAATACCGCGGTGCTTCGCCAGGACGGAAATACCGGCGATGTAGTCGAGGGGCTCGGGTTCGCTATCCCGATCAACACGGCAAAGGCCATTGCCAATCAGTTGATGGCCTCCGGTTCGGTGAGCCGGCCCTTCCTCGGCGTGAGCTACGAGACGGTGACGCCAGAACTGGCGGCGGTTGACAACCTACCGGTCAAGAACGGCGCTCTGATCATGGCCGTACAACCTGGTTCGCCAGCCGACCAGGCCAAGCTAGCCCAGAACGACGTGATTACCGCCGTCGATGGTCAGACGATAGATGAGAATAACACCTTCTCGCAGTTGCTGATGCCCCATAGGCCGGGAGACAAGGTAACCCTAACCGTGATGCGAAGCGGCAACGAACTGAAGGTCCAAGTGCTCCTGACCACACGAACGAATCAGTAACCGCTACAATCCGGGAACCCGGCAATCAGCCGACGTCGCAGTGTTCTTGGGAAGACAAGTGGGGCAGTACCTTCAACGATACTGCCCCGCCTATTTGTGGACTAAGCTGCAGGACGGAGCGTTCGTGGCTAGCAGGCCACCTTTCACGCGGATGCCATGGCATGCGCTGCCCAACGATCCTTACCTATCCTACCAGTAGTACGAAGCATCGTTGCAAGACCAGAACTCCCGGTCCTTCTCTATCTCTCGGTCGAGCATTTGGTTCCGCCATACTCATTCGGTATCTTCAGCAGCCTATCGCTTAGAGCGATGAGCAGGTTGAGACTAGCTGTTCATGTACCGCCTCCCAGCTTGGAGATAGAGGTGAGCCAACCGCCTCTCGCGGGGCTTCAGCCACGCCTAGCATCTGCGCTGCCTTGGCGTAGAGCATGGCCACTGGCAATGGGTTGGTCGCCAGCAGTTCGGCAAAGACCTTCTCCGCGATAAGAACGCACGCGATATCTGGCAGCGCATCGAGCTGAGCACGGTCGGGCAAACCGGTTTCGCGTACGGGTCTCGGCGAGAGGGCTGATCACTTCTCATCACCGATTGAGGCACTCACCAAGACGAGACAGAGAAGAGTAGTGGCTGCACCGGCTATCTGATGAAAACCGCAACGCTCCATAGGCAGGTTGAACGACATCGCATCGCCAAGCACGCCAAGCCCAGCGAGGCAATGTTGAGCCTGGTCTATGAGCCAAGGCGGCTGACGTTGACCGTGACCGACGACAAGCGAGACTTCGACCCATCCAGCGTCGCGCCAGAAAGCCTTGGTCCGGGATCATGTGTGAGAGGCCCAAGAACGTGGCGCTGGCGCTCTTGACCAAGAGCGCCAGCGGCGAGGGCCCAACTATCGCAGCCGTTTGGAAGATAGGACAGATGCGGCTTAGAGCTAGATCACTCCCTTGACCCGCAGTTCCTCTATCTCCGCATCGCTCAAACCCAACCAGCCACCGTAGATCGCCGCGTTTGCCTCGCCAAGGTTAGGGCCAAGGTGTTCGATGCGACCCGGAGTCAAAGAGAGCTTGGGGATTATGCCGGGAACAGCCAGCGGGCCAATGCGGGAATCGGCGACGCGCACGATGTTTTCCCGAGCAATGATCTGAGGGTCGGCAAAAAGCTCGGCGATAGAGTTGATCCGCGAAGCAGGGACCTGAAATGCGGTTAGCTGGTCGATGGCTTCGTCAGAGGTCTTGCTCGCTACCCACTCTTCGATAAGGCGGTAGATTTCGGCTTCGTTCTTGATGCGCTTTGCCACGGTGGCAAAGCGTTCGTCGGTTCCCAGTTCTTCCCGGCCGATTGCGCGGGTCAGACGTTGCCATAGACGGTCGGTATTGGCGTTGAGCACTACCCAGTGGCCGTCCTTCGCCAAGAAGTTGGAGGCCGGCACGACGCCAGGGTTCTTGTTGCCTGAGCGTTGCCGCACCACCTTCGCGCGGTCGTAGGCGGGAACGGTGGCTTCCGAAGCCCGAAATACCGGCTCGTACAGACCGAGGTCGATAACCTGGCCAGCACCTCCTCGGGCATCCCGATAGTAGAGGGCCATCATTACCGAGAAGGCGCCAACAAAAGCGGCCATGTAGTCGGCGACGGCGTAGCCGGTACGCACCGGCGGCCTGTCCTCAAAGCCAGTGACGAAGGTGCCGCCGGCAAAGGCCGACGCGGTGCGGTCGAAGGACCCCCGCTCGCGATAGGGCCCGGTCTGGCCATAGCCGCTAACCCGGAGGAGGACCAGCCTTGGGTTGGCAGCTAGCAGCACCTCAGGTGCCAAACCCCATTTCTCCAAGGTGCCCGGACGGAAGTTCTCGACCATCGCGTCGACCTTGGTCACTAGACGCTTGAGAAGGGCCTGGCCCTCCGGATAATGAAGGTCGAGTGTAATCGAGCGCTTGTTGCGCCCTTCCTGCAGCCACATCAGGCTAAGGCCACTGTTGTCGCTAGAACCCTGTCGCGTGGTGTCGCCGGTTCCGGGCTTCTCTACCTTGACCACCTCGGCGCCAAAATCGGCGAGCATAGTCGCACATACTGGACCGGCGAGGATCGTAGCGACGTCGAGAATTCGCAGTCCCTCGAGGGGACGCGGCGACGGCTCAGTCGCGTGGTTCACTTGTGTTCTCCTTTTTCACTTGGCCTTCCATGCCTCCATCAGTGTCGGCTGACTGCTGCGGTTGATCGCCAGTCCCTGTACCTTGGCGGAGAGCACAACTGGGGACTGAATGCCGCTGATCGGGATCAAGAAGCACTCGTCGAGCAGTAGCTCGTTCATGCTCTTGTAGATCTTCTTTAGCTCGTTCTCGTCGCCGGCATTCAACATGTCGTCGATCAGCTTGCGATACTCGGGCGTATCGTAGTTTGAACTGTTCGGCACCCGGTAGGGGAAGGACATGACGAATAGCGTGCTGGGTGTCATGTGCACAAAGCCGCAGGTAGTCACCCAAAGCCCTCCGAACTTGCCGCCAGTGAGCTTCTGGAGGAACTCGGGATGCTGCAGCTTGTCGATAGACGCTTTCCAGCCTAGCTTGGCCAGCTCGGCCTGGATCATCTCGGCGATGCCGTGCGTGGGAACATAGGCGGCGGAAACGGTCAGGGGAACGGTTACGTCTGACCCCACGCCGGCTTGCCTCAGCAGTTCCTTGCACTTGTCCAGATTATAGTCGTACTTGTCCGCCAGCTCAGGCGTATAGGCTGGAGAGGCCTTGTCCCAGGGCAGCACGGTAGGTGTGCCGTAGAACAGGAGAGTATCCACGATGCGCTTGCGGTCCAAAAGATAGGCCATCGCCTGGCGTACCCTCTTGTCGGTGAAGGGGGGTGCCTTCACATCCACCCCAAGATACCAGATGGAGCCAAACACCGGATTAGTTATGACTTTATACTTTGGATCGTTTTCGACGCTCTTCGCGTCCCGCGGGTCGACCTGGTTAGCCACATCCGCGGTCCCTGTCTGGACGTTAATAAGTTGCGTCTGCGGCTCGGGCACTACTCTCACGACGACCTCGTCGAGGTACGGAAGCTCTTTGCGCCAGTAGTCGGGGTTACGTTGCAGCGTCCAATGATCACCGGTCACCCATTCCTTGAACTTGAACGGACCAGTGCCCACGAAGTTCTTGCCGTTGACGGTGTCTTGGTAGGTCTCTTTGTCCGCGATGAACAGGTTCTCGAAAGTGTCGAGAAAAGACGGCCGGGCCTGGTCGAACTGGAACACAATTGTCAGGGGATCGGGGGTCTCCATCTTCTGAACCCACTTGCCGAAGTTGAGCAACTGAGAGCCGGTCTTCGGGTCCGCAATCTGCTCGACACTCCACTTCACGTCCTCCGACGTCAGGGGCCGACCGGTGTGGAACTTGACGCCGCTGCGCAGCTTCACATTGAGGGAGGTGTAGTCCGAAGAAAACTTCCACGACTCGGCGAGGTCAGGAACGGCCTCCAATCGATCCGAGCGATAGTGCATGAGCTTTTCATAGACGCCGGCAACTAGGTAGTAGTTTGTGGGGCTGTTGGTAAACACCGCAGTCTGGGGCGCAAGATCGGCTGCCTGGACCGCACTCAGGGTCCCGCCTTTCACGGGTTGGCTCACGGTTGGACTGGCAGATCCTCTTGGCGTAGTGGTGCCTCCGGTCTTGCCACTGTCGCAACCAAGAGTAGGTCCAATAGCAAGACCGGCAGCGCCAAGGGCGAGGCCCTGGACAAATCTGCGCCGGCTGACGCGCCGGCCTAGCGGCCTGGTGCGGGACATGCTTGAGTTCACTGGACCCTCCTCATTCAGCTATAAGCGCTAGAAATCGCCGGTGCCAGCGCCGCACTAGGTCTGGCGGCTGCTGAATCAGGGCGGCTTCTCCCATTGATTGGATTCAGCGAACATGTTACCATCACACAGAAAACTATTCAAGTTCGAAGTTGTTATAAGAATCATAAGTCTGTGTTATAGGATCTGTAGGGGTACGGAATGAACCTGAATCAACTACGCATGTTCGCTGCAGTCGCTGAAAGCGAAAACTACAGCCGCGCTGCCCAACAGTTGCACATGACCCAGCCAAACGTCTATGTCCAGATCCGAGTCTTGGAGAAGGAGCTCGGGTGTCGGCTCTTTGATCAGGTTGGCAAACGGGCTGTACTCACGGAGGCTGGCAGGGCCCTCCTCGAGTATGCCAAACATATTCTCAGACTCGAACACGACGCGGTCGTGCTCATGCAAGACTTCCGGGGCTTGCGAACGGGTCAGTTGGCCATCGGCGGCGGACCGATTGTCGGCAACTACGTCTTGCCGTCGTTGATGGCGTCTTTTAAGAAACGCTTTCCGGATATCGACCTAAAGCTACAGATTTATCTCCCGGGTGCCGATCCGATAGGGGACCTAGTCAGCTTCAACGTCGACATGGTCTTCGTAAGCCTTATCAATCCAGCTGTTCCCCACATGGTCGTTGAAGAGATCTATCATGATCCACTCCTGCTGTGCGTTGGAGGAGGGCATCCTCTTGCCGAAAGACGGACAGTCGCCGCGGCAGACCTAGCGAATGAACCCTTTGTCTGGTTTGGCGACAACACTCAGGCCAGACGCAGGGGTGAGGCAAGACTGCGAGCCCTGGGCGTTGAACCAAGGCCAGCAATGGTCCTCAATAGCCCGGAAGCCGTGAAAGCCGCGGTGATGTCTAACTACGGCGTCACCGTTCTCCCCAGGTTGGCAATTGCTCAGGAGCTGAGCATGGGGCGTCTTTGTACACTTTCTCTAGTAGGGTTCTCAGGCGAGCTGCCGATCTGCTTCGTTCGCCACGAGGCAAGGCGGCTCTCGCCGGCCGGGCATGCGTTCCTGCAACTAGCGAAGGAGTCTGCCAAGTTCTCCCAGACGACTTCGCTGGGCATCAGTCTCTAGACACCCAGACCCACGGGAGGGCAAGACCGCCGGCTTCCTGTAGCCGTTGGGCGGCGGTGGGGGAAGTCGCGCCGGGTTGCGAAGGCAGACGCGAGTAAGTAAGACAGTAGCTGAGGTTGCGCCTTGGGTGGAAGTAGGGCTGTACGGAGTTGTTCCGGGCGCGGAGATGGCCTTGGTGCTACGGGACGGATTCCGGGACAAGAATGTGCTGGCGAACAGGCGGCGAGGAATTGCTGGAATGGCAGCGAGATAAGGCAGGGACGGTGGAGCAGGTCCACCATGCGCTGGTGAACGAGTTAGGAGCGGGGTCTACCCCACGAATGATTTCGGAGCGAATGCGGCGTGGCGGCGCCTGCAGGTGCTGACGCATGACACGCTCGAACTGCTGAAGGCGACGGTACTGCCTGAGCAGCACTGGAAGGGGAGGCCGCAGTGGCTGCGGTTTGCATTGTTCAGGCAATGGGGAGGGTGGTGCGCCACGCCGGCCAAGTGGCAGGGCGGATCAAGGATCAAGGTTGCCCAACAAAGCTGTGAATGGTCTATGATTCTGTCACCCGGTAACGGTTCAGTGAAAATGTCACCCATGGGGTACCATAAAGAGTATGGAACCGGAGATGGTGACATTGAACAAGAAGGAGCAGA
>Ga0315298_1001826_pt1 | contig 37908 bp, 33 predicted proteins | sample WHS_1_MG_FD_203077 | JGI IMG/M metagenome (GOLD analysis project Ga0315298, IMG submission 203077) | Extremophilic microbial mat communities from Washburn Hot Springs, YNP, Wyoming, USA - WHS_1_MG | ecosystem: Environmental > Aquatic > Thermal springs > Hot (42-90C) | place: USA: Wyoming...
CAAAAGCGAAAGTTCCTTATTCTGACGTGAGGGGATGGCCGCTGCCGCCAGGGAAAGAATATCGGCATCAAGGGCAATCTTTTTTCTTAGGATGGGGTCCGTTACGGTAACCTTCAGTATCTCGCGTCCCTCTTCTGTCGCTTTTTCCACCTGGGGCTTATCCTCCGGTTCGTAGCGGATGAATCGGACATCCCTATTGGAGGCTTCCCGGTAGTAATCCTCACTGAACCCGTAAGTCCTCATATCCCTATAGAGGATATAGATATCCACTTCAGGGTTGATTTCTTTCAGTTTCAAAGCATTCTTTATGGAGTGACTGCAGCAGACCCGGGAACAGTAATTTCGCTCTTCATTGCGGCAACCCACGCACTGAATCATTACCACACTCCGGGCACCTGTAACCATCCCATCGCGGTGGGCAATCTTCTCTTCCAACTCTAAATTGGTGAGAACCCGCTCATCTTTACCGTAGAGGTATTCCGTGGGTTTGTATTCCTCCAGACCGGTCGCGATAACGGTAGCTCCGTGTTTAATCTCCCGTAGTTCACCCCCCAGGCGCACCTTAGTTACGAAATTGCCCACGTAACCGGTAGCATCTTCGATGACGGCCGAGGTCAATACGTGGATTAAGGGATTTTTATAAACCTTTTCGATTAAATCGTTAAGGTAACTCTGCACATCAAGCCCATCCAAGGTAAAGTAGATCCGGCGCGCCATACCACCCAAGTCCTTTTCCTTCTCCACCAAATAAACCTCATGACCCTGCTTGGCCAGGGAAAGGGCCGTGGTCATTCCGGCGATACCACCACCTACCACGAGGGCCCTTTTGTCTACCGGTAGCTCCACCTCCTTAAGTGGTTCTAAATTGACCGCCCGGGCTACGGCCATACGAATAATGTCCTTTGCCTTTTTGTTTGCCTCCTCCTTCTCCAGGGCATGAACCCAGGAGCAATGCTCCCGGATATTGGCCATTTCGAGATAATACTGGTTCATTCCCGCTTCCCTGAGTGTTTCCCGGAAGAGATTCTCCAACGTACGGGGTGAACAGGCGGCAATAACAACACGGTTTAACCCCTGTTCTTTTATGAGGTCGGAAATCTGCTTAGCGGAATTGGTGGCACAGGAAAACAACTGTTCCGTAGCATAAACCACGTGGGGTAAAGTCAGGGCATAATCCACAGTGGACGGGACATTTACGATACGCCCGATGTTGGCCCCACAGTGGCAGACAAAAACCCCTACCCTCGGTTCTTCCTGTGATACGTCCTTTTCCGGTAAATACACCTTCTCGGTGGTCAGCTTTCCCCTTCTGTAATTGAGGAGCTCACCGCATTGGGAGACGGCCCCGCTGGCGGAAAAAACCGCCTCAGGAATGTCAATCGGCCCTTGGAAGGCCCCACTCACAAAGATACCGGGTCGGCTCGTTTCCATGGGATTGAAGGGATTTATCCGGCAAAAACCACGCTCCGTAAGCTCTATCCCAAATTTGCCGGCCAGTTCTTTCGCCTCCTTCGGTGGGTTAAGACCGATGGATAGAACCACCATATCGAATTCTTCTTCCTTCACCCCTTCGTCGGGCAAGGTGTACCTAACCACTAAATTTTTGTTTTCCGGAATCTCCCTTACGATGGAAGCGTAGCTTCTGATGAAACGTACACCGGGTAGTTTCTCTGCCCTCTCGTAGTAACGCTCAAAATCTTTTCCGTAGGAACGGATATCGTTATGGAAAACGGTGCATTCCGCCGCAGCATCGTGCTCTTTTGTAAGGATTACCTGCTTCTGCGTATAGGTGCAGCATACGGCAGAACAGTAACTGTTATTTCCCGGCGTGACCCGGCGGGAACCGGCGCATTGAATCCAGGCCACCTTATGGGGATGCTTTCTGTCTGAGGCGCGCAAAATCTCCCCCTCGTAGGGACCGGTGGCACACATGATACGCTCGAAGTCAAGACTGGTTACTACATTTACGTATTTTCCATAACCGTATTCGTCCCTTAAAGTCTCCTCAAAGGGCGAAAAACCGGGAGACAAAATAATACTGCCCACAGCCACTTCTACCTTCTCGGGCTGCTGATTGAAATCTATCGCCTTGTTTTTACAGACACTCTCGCATATGCGGCATTTTCTTTCTTTGAGGTAAATGCAGCTATCGTCGATGTAAGTAATCAATGGTATCGCCTGGGCAAAATAGATGTGAATGGCTTTGTTCTTGGATATTTCTTGGTTAAATTGATCGGGGTACTTAACGGGACAGTACTCCACACAGGTCGTACAACCGGTACAGTTCTCCTCGATGACGTAACGGGGTTTCTTCAAGAGCGTTACCCGAAAGTCCCCCTTTGTACCTTCTACCCTGTCTACTTCCGTATAGGTAAAAACTTCTATGTTTTGATGCCGGCCGACCTCGACCAGTTTAGGCGCCAGTATTCACATGGAGCAGTCATTGGTGGGGAAGGTCTTATCCAGCTGCGCCATGTGCCCACCAATGGAGGGTGCCTTATCAACAAGGTAAACCTTAAAACCGGCATTGCCTAAATCGAGGGCCGCCTGGATACCGCTTATCCCGCCCCCGACTACCAGGACATCGCCAAAGCCTTTACGCGCCTTTTCCACTTTTCATCACCTCATTCGCTTTTCTACCGGAGTCTATCAACCTCTCCGGATGAGTATAAACAAGCATCCGCTTTGCGCGGGCGTATCCAATCAACGTTACCCCTAACTCACGAGCGTAAAGAATTGCCCGCTCTGTGGGGGAGGTATGGGAAACGACGATAGGAATCTGCATCTTTGCTGCCTTAAGCAGCATCTCGGAAGAGACCCGACCGGTACTCAACAAAAGGCGGTCCTTCGTCTCCATCTTCCGTAAGAGACACTCCCCTAAAATTTTATCGAAGGTATTGTGCCGCCCTATATCCTCGGCTAAAACGAGGATATTCCGACTATCAGCCAGAGCCGAAGCGTGAATTCCCCCGCTTAGGCGATACAATCCCATCTCACCCTGAAATTTCTTCATCAAGGTAAGGATATCGGCGGGGTTTATCTTAAGGGGAGATGCCACCTTTTCGCCCTGAGGACGGAAGCTTGCCCCTCCCCCACAGCCGGAAGTAAGGATACGCCTGGTGGGCAATGAAAAATCCTTCTTTGAGAGCATCACATCGGCCAGAGCATCGTCCTTGCAAACACGCATGCTTGCCACATCGCCCAGGTGAGTGATGATACCTTCCGTATAGAGAAAACCCACAACCAGGCAGTTGAGCTTGGTAGGGCTACACAGGATGGTAACGAGTTCCTCATGGTTCACATAAATGGTAAACTCCATCTCCCGAGGAACGTAAACAGAAGCCTTACTCCATCCTTCCTCGGAATAACGGTCGCAGGGAACGTCCGGGGCAACCCCCTCGAGGTCCATTGGGTTTACCACATCATCCATACTAAATCACTTCCTGTATGATTTCGGTGATATCCTTAATTTCAATGGCTTCACTGTCCGGACGGTTCAAGCGGCTGTCTTCAAAATTGGTGATACAGTAAGGACAGGAGGTAACCAGTACCTGCGCCCCTACCTCTATCGCCTGCTCAAGGCGAAGGTCGGAGAATCGTTCTTCCTTCGGCGTTTCCATCCAGATTCTCCCTCCGCCACCTCCGCAGCAGAGACTTACTTCCCGCGATTCGGCCATTTCGATGAATTCGATACCGGGTACCCGCTTTAAAACTTCCCTTGGCTCATCATAGATACCGTTGTGCCGACCTAAATAACAGGGGTCATGATAGGTAACCCTCTTGGTATATTCCTTCTGAAAGGTCAGCTTCCCCTCTGCGAGAAGTTGAAAGAGGAGTTGGGAGATATAGACAATCTCAAAGTTCACCTTAAACTCCGGGTATTCGTTTTTAAAGGTATGGTAACAGTGGGGAGAAGAAACGAGAATCTTTTTTACCCCTTGGTCGATGAAGGTTTTGATATTTTCCCGGGCGAGACGACGGAAAACCTCCTCATCACCCGTTTTTCGGATACTTTCCCCACAACAATTCTCCTTCGGGCCTAAAATTCCGAAATCCACCCCTGCCCTATGGAGGACCTTAGCCGTAGCCTGGGCAACTTTTTTTAACCTCCCATCGTAACTTAAATAGCAACCGGGAAAATAGAGAAATTCCGTATCCTCCGTAAAGGTTTTCACAGGGAGTCCCTTTGCCCAGTCCCCCCTTTTACTCCTCTCCTCGTTCAAGGGATTCCCTTCCCCCACGAGACTTCCGCTGATGGTTCGGATGGGTTTGACCGGGGTAGGAAAAACACCGTATTCGGTGGCAATCCGGCGCAACGAAACACCGGACTCAATCTGCTTTACATCACGGGGACACTGCTTTGGGCAGCGGCCACAGGTGGTACAGCGCCAGATCTCTTCACTTTCAATCTCTGTAAGGCCGAAGGTGGCTTCCCTCACAATTCGGCGCATGCTGAAGTTTGTCACCCTATTCCAGGGACAAACCACATCACAGAGGCCACACTGGAAACAGCGTTTAAAGGCATCACCGCCGTTTGCCTTTATGAGTTCTACAATTTCTTTGTAGGGTGCTACGGTCTCCACTTTATTCCCCTTCTTTTTCCTGTTTCTCGCCACCGGACTTGGCGAGGGATTTCCTCATGGCCGCATCGATCAACCTCTGCAAACCGTATTTATTGGCCAGCTCATCCAGGCCAATCTCCAGGTCATCTAACTTTACCTCTTCTTCCTCATCCACTTCCTCTTCCCTCTCCTCATAGGTTAAAGCATCGTGGATACATACCTTTACACAGAGAGGTATCTCCTGAGGGGGGTCGTCTTCGCACATGTCGCATTTGAGAGGTAAGCCGGAATCAGGTTCCTTAAAGAGATTCCGTGAGGGGCAGGAAGCTCGACAGAAGCCACACTCGTCGTACTCTTTTCCAGCTATGGTGTACGTATTTCGTCCCATGCACTCCGCCGGCGTGTACTCACCGGCATAGACGGGTACGTACATGTCTCTCAAAGGGTCAAAACGTATAGCAATCCGTGATCTTGCGGGATTGTTTGTGCTATATTTAGGCCGTGCATGGAAGGCCGAACAGATCACCTCACAGGCCCGACAGCCGTTACACTTATCGGGGTCAATCTTGATCATCTTTACTATTTTCTTTTTCTTCTCACCCATGGTGGTTTAATCCCTCCGCTTCATTTCTCCCCTTTCGCCGCCGAAGCCTCCTGAGGAGCCCTTTCATCTTCGGTAGTCAAAATACCTCTCTTCAGGAAATCTTCGCTCACGAAAGACAAACCTAATCTATCCAGAGTCTCTTTTGTGGGGATACCTTCCCTGTTCCATCCCCGGAATTTATAGTACTCATCAAGGACCTTCTGCTCATATTCGGGGAATCTTCTCTTCCAGTGGTCTTCAGGAGGTTTCTCATCACTCCTTCTCATTCCCCTTCTGATATTGATGGACCGTACCAAAGTCCTCACCCGCGTGGCTGTCTCCCAGAGACCTTCCTCGTCGATATCGAGTCCGGCCGCCATCGTTATCAGTTGGGGGAGGTTATGGATATGGTAGGGAGGTTTGATGGGAAAGGAAGACAGGCCTGCACAGATTCCCAGGCAATCATCGATGTAATGCATTACCTCCTGCCACTCTACAAGAGCACAAACCACATCGATGGGGGGATAGAAGGGCAGGGCCTTCTCTCCGCGGGGCTCCCATTCGAGGATGAATTGCTTGAATTTATCCTCGTACTTATGGGGTACCTGGATCCAGTCTTTAACAAAGTCTTCCCTATCGGCCACCTCCGGGAAGGGAGCCTGGGGGATCTGCCCCTCGATCTGGGTGATGTTAATTTTCTCTCCCGTGGCCCACATAAGGAAATAGATGGGGTTCAGCATTCCCAGTTTTATGGGCACCTGTTCGTGTTTTTTGATGGTATTGTGGTCGTAAGCTTCGGCTCCTTTCCCGATTTTCCGGGCGGCCCAGTATACCCCGTCGGCCAGCACATCGCCGATACCTTCACGACGTACCACCTTCTCCAAAAGCCAGAAAAACCGCTCCTCGTTTGTTTTGGGAAAGCCGGGCATGTCTTCATCGGTAAGAATACCAGCCTCATAGAGTTCTACCGCAAAGGCCAGCACCTGGGGTGTTGTGAACCCATCTACGCCGTACTCATGGGCATGGGCCAGGATTCGGAATCCGAAATCGAGGTCCGATTCGGCCGCCATTGTGTAGGTTAGTTTAGAGAAACACTTAAGGATATAGTTGGACTGCCCTGGATAATGGATGAATCCCGCACACTGAACGGGACAATTGAAACAGCTTACCAACCGTTTTCTTACGGTCTCGGTGATGGCCGCCCATTTTTCTTCCACGTCTTTATTCCAGAAGTCAAGCTTCCGATGACGGGCATTACCCCAGGCGAAACTAGCCGTATGCCAGGCCTCGTCGTGGATAGCCATCTCCTGGGGTGAACCGATTCTCGCCAGGATGGGCGGCACATTCTTCAAGGGATTATTCAGTCTGTGCTGTATGTATTTGAGTACCTCATCGCAGAGCGCCCTTAACCCTTCGGGCTGGGCAACGGTAATATCCTTTGTCCCCCTTACGGCAATGGCCTTGAGATTTTTATCACCCATCACGGCTCCGATGCCTAAACGACTGCAACTCCCACGGGTGGCCTCGACAGAGGCGAAGTATACCCTATTTTCACCGGCAAGACCGATGGCGATAACCTGAGCCCGGGGTTCCTTCAATTCTTCCTTTATGAGATCGATGGTCTCTAAGGCACCTTTTCCCTTTAAATGACCGGCATCACGGATTTCCACCTTGTCGTTGTTAATCCACAGATAACTAAGTTTGGGTGCCTTTCCGCGGAGGATTATTTTATCGTAACCGGCATATTTTAATTCGGGGGCAAAGAAACCACCCATCATGGAAAAGGCCATCAGGTGCGTCTGGGGTGAGAAGGTGGAAAGGATGGTCCGGTTGGCCCCATAGGCAGGTGTACCCCCCAGTAAACCGGTGCTTACAATCAGGAGGTTTTCGGGAGAAAAGGGATCCGTCTCGGGAGGTACCCTATCCCAGAGAATCTTCGCATTGGTACCCAACCCCCCTAAATATTTTTTGGTAAACTCGGGGTCCGTCTCTACCCTCTCGATATTTCCCCGCGATAAATCAATTTCCAGATTATATCCCGCCTCTGCGTATCTCATTTCATTACCCTCATAATTAGGTTCGTTAAAATATAGCTACATCATAACTTTTCATTTGTCAATAAAAAAATACACCCTCCTCTAAAAATAATAGGTTAACTTCTGGAAATTTTAAGAAATTCTTTCCCCTTTTTTGCAGAGGGTGACTATCTACAATATAGCTTTAAATTTGTCAATGCAAATCAGGGAGTAAAGGAGGGGAAGAGATTTTTTACTTCTTCTGCCCTGCAGACGATACCGAAGGCTACCCTCATCAAATCAAGCATGTGGGCCGTATATTCCTCACTGTACCCCGCCACACCATTTTCTACCACCACAATATCAAAGTCACGGTTAAAGGCATCGCGAATGGTACTCTCCACACAGATCTCCGCCATAACACCACAAAAGATAAGGGTATCTATCCCCCAGAGTCTTAAGCACATCTCCAGGTCGGTCTGGTAGAAGGCACTATTGCGGCGCTTTACGAAAACATAATCTTGGGGACGGGGGGTGAGCTCTTCCACCACCTGGGCACCCCACGTCCCCCTTACCACATTTAAGCCGATTCCTTCACCCTCCCTCCTTTTGCGCATCCTCTCCGGCAGGAGTTTGTGTCTCCGCCAATGGTTATCGCTCCCATCGGGCTCCCGTATCGTAAGCACGTGGATTACCTTAACTTCTGGGGGGAGGTCATCGATTAATGCCTTTACCGCCGGAATGATACTGCGTATTTTTTTAATATCGTATCCCTGTTTCTGAAAATGGCCACCTAAGGAACAAAAATCGTTTTGCATATCGATAACAACAAGCGCGGCCCTTTTCGGATCCACCAGGGCCGTATATTCTTTTACTATTCCCATAGATACCCCCACTTCTTTTCCGTCTCTTCCATGAGTTGGGGACTTAGGTCCGCTACTGCAGGGAATTTATCCTTCCATTCCCAAGGTCGCGTCGCATCAATGATTACTCGGGAATTAAACCCCTTCTTCCCCACGGGGATGCGACAGTCCAATGGTCCACTCCAACAGCGGTCGAGAATCTGGAGGTCTTCCTTCGGGTCGCACCGGGTACTGATAGCCCAGATAACCTCATTTAAATCGGTAACATCCACATCCTCATCGACTACCACTACGATCCGTCCCAAATAGGCACCCGCTCGACAGGAAGAGGCCACAAGCCCTGCCTGACGGGCATGGCCAGCATAGCGCTGTCTTATGGAGACTACGGTAAAGAGTCTCGTACCCCCCGCCTCGTGACACCATACGTTTACCACATCGGGGACTCCTGCCTTCTCCATCTGTTCCTGAATGATTGCGCCCCGTGTAAAGGTGCGATACCAGAGGGGTTCCGCCGGTGGTTTACCCGTGTAAGTTTCAAGCAGGATGGGATTGTTACGATGGTAGATCGCCTTTACTTCCAAAAGGGGTTCCGTCCGGGAGGAACTCCCGTAGTAACCCGTCCACTCCCCAAAGGGGCCTTCCTCACTTACGAGGTCCCTATAGGCATACCCCTCAATGACCACCTCGGCCCGGGCCGGGATGGGAAGCCCCGTGATGGGCGCCCTGATTACCTCTATGGCTTCCCCGCGTAACCCACCGGCATAATCGTACTCACAGGTACCGTAAGGTATCTCCAACCCGCCCACGAGATAAAGAAGGGGGTCATGACCGAAGGAAACAGCCACAGGGCAAGGTTCATTAGCTTCAAAGTACTGATTGCGGTGGATGATTCCATCCTTCCCCGGAGAGATATAGAAACACACATGCTTTTCATCCTTTACCATAACGCGGTAAGTACCCAAATTAATCCAACCCGTGTTCCTATCCCGCGTAATATCCACATGAGCCGTCCCCAAGTAGCGACCACCATCACCTTCGTGCCACCGCGGTGCCGGAAACATCCACATGTTGACCTTATCTCCTGTGATTACATTTTCCATCACCGGCCCATCATCGACAAACTTCGGGGGAATGAGTTTTAGGTTCCCCGTCTTTCGGAGCCAAGCCTTCCCTGCATCTTTTAGCTTGATATCTCCCTCCATGTGGGCCGTAAATGTAAAGCGGTTGAGGTTGCCCAAAGGATTCACCAGCATACGGAAACCGGCGGGATAGCCCTGAATCTCATCGAAGAGTGCTGCGAGTCCTTTTTTACGGTGGAGGAGGGCACTTATAGCCCCAATCTCTAAATCCCAGTGGGCACCCTTGACCTCCCTGATTTCACCCTTTTCCTGACAGATTTCAATCCATTCCCGCAAGTCTTTATATCGTGCTCCCATCTGCTAACCCCCTATCCCTTCGATATTTTTCCCTCAATTTCTGTTTTTCAATTTTACCTGTACCCGTCTTCGGCAGAGCAGGAAGAAAATCGACAGATTTCGGCGCTTTATAACGGGCAATCCTTTCCTTACAGAAAGCGATAAGCTCTCCCTCATCCACAGCAAAACCCGGTTTCAGTACCACCAGCGCCTTCACCGCCTCTCCCCATTTCTCGTCGGGAACGCCGATGACGGCGCACTCTAAAACGGCTGGATGGAGATAAAGAACATTTTCCACTTCCGTGGAATAGACATTCTCTCCCCCCGTGATAATGATATCCTTCTTTCGATCTACAATCGTCACGTATCCTTCCTCATCTATTACGGCCATGTCACCGGTATAGAGCCAACCATCTTTAAGGACTTTCTCGGTCTCATCTGGAAGGTTCCAGTAACCCGGTGTAACTGTGTCGCCCCGCACGATTATTTCGCCTACTTCCTTCTCGTCTTTCGCCACCTCTTCCCCCCTTTCGTTTATCACCTTAAGTTCAACGCCAATAAACTCCCGTCCCGTTTTTGCCTTATACCGAAGTTGTTCCTCAAAGGTACCAGCCAAAAGGTGTCCCTTCAGGAGAGAAAGGGTAAGGTAAGGGCTCGTTTCGGTCATTCCATAGGTCTGGACATAGTCACATCTGAAGGTCTCCACAAGCCTTTTAACGAGGGCAGGCGCAATAGGTGCTCCCCCACTGAGTAAAAGACGGAGACTTGAATAGTCATGTTGGTGCACCTGCTCATCGTTTATGAGCATATTGAGCATGGTGGGAATGAGATTTGTGAGGGTAACCCTTTCCTGTTCGATAAGGGAAAGGACCCGAGAGGGAAGGAAATCTCCAACAAGAACATGCCTCCCCCCTACCCAGGTAATAGCCCAGGTGGCCCAGGCATCGGCGAGATGAAAGAGAGGGGCTCCGTGGAGCCAAACATCGCGATCCGTCAATTGAAGCTCCGCAATCGTTCCTACGGCATGGACCATCACATTCTTATGGGTAAGCATTACCCCCTTGGGACTACCCGTAGTGCCGCTTGTATAATAGAGATGAGCCAAATCATCCTCCAACACACCAGAACCCTCGTCCATCCAGAGACCTTCCTCGATAACCTCTTCGTAAAACGGCCCCTCAACCCCTGGAGAAAGATCCTCTTTGTTGACACCCGTCCAAATAACAGAAAGGGGAATCTTGAGCTTCCCCTGTATGGCAGACAGAAGTTCCCTGTACCGGTGAGCGGAAATGACCATTCTTGCACCTGCATCTTCTACGATACGGACAATTTCTTCCGCCGCGAGACGCACGTTTATAGGAACGGAGACGATACCGAGAAGGGCACAGGCATAGTAGCTCTCGAGGAAATAATGGCAATTATTATGGAGAATGGCGACCCGCTCCCCTTTTTTCACCCCTCTCTTCATAAGATGGTAGGCCAGTCCCCTCACCCGGCGGTCGAATTCGGCGTAAGTCCACCTTTTATCACCGCAAATAACGGCCTCCTTACGGGGGAAAAGTTTTACGGCCTTCCTTAAGGTATCGCCAATTACCATAGCCCTTTATAAGGGTATCTCCTTTAGGTCCGGACTTACCTTAAGGGTAGGTTCGGTGACGGCCTGGATTTCCTCTGGTGTATAGCCCGGGGCTACTTCTTTTAATACGAGACCCTCCTCCGTCACCTCGATTACCGCGAGATCGGTAACTATCATGTTCACACAACGTACACCCGTGACAGGTAGACGACACTCTTTCAAGATCTTTGGTTGCCCCTTTTTGGTGGTATGGGTAAGCATGGCAATGAGGCGTTTTGTATGACCCACGATATCCATCGCTCCCCCGACAATGGGACAATCACCCGGCAGTAGCCAATTGGCGATATCTCCCTTTTCCGAAACCTCGAAGGCACCTAAAACCGAAAGGTCGATATGACCGCCCCTTAACATTGTGAAAGCCTCTACACTGGAGAAACAGGAAGCTCCGGGAACGAGAACAAGGGGTCTTCGACCCAACCCCATCAAGTCCCGATCCTTCATCGGTCCCGGGGCAACACCACCCACCCCTAAGACACCATGTTCGATATGGACCATCGCCCAGATGTCCTTGGAGATATAATTGGCCACGGGGAAGGGCATTCCGGCCCCCAGATTGATACAGTAGCCGTCCTTAACCTCCATGGCTACCCTTTTACACATCTCATCTTCCGTGAGAGGTCGCTTAGAACCTTGGGGCATAGTAACCTCCTTTCACAATACGGTCCACATAGATACCAGGCGTGTGAATCTCATTGGGATTCAAGCTGCCCACGCCTACAATATTTTCCACTTCCGCGATGACGACCTTTGCCGCCGTCGCCATGGTGGGATTGAAGTTCTGTCCCGTGTAGCGGTACTGTAGATTCCCCCACTTATCGGCCACAAAGGCCTTGATAAAGGCGAAATCAGCCTTAAGGGGTGGTTCAAAAACACAGAGTTTCCCGTCTATCACTTTCTTTTCCTTCTTCTCAGCCAAAAGTGTCTCCGCCCCTACATCGGTGTAAAAGCCGAAGAGCCCCGCTCCTCCATGACGTATCTTCTCGATAAAAATTCCCTGGGAATAGACCTCAAATTCCAATTCACCCGCCTTAAACTGCTTGATAAACTCCTGATTCCAAGCATGGTAGGAACCGATAAACTTCTTCACCCTTTTTTCCCGGATGAGGGGCATGATGCCGTAAACAATCCCATCGCGGTCATTCCCCGGGTCACTGGCAATGGCTGTAATATCCTTTGTCCCTTTGGCCACAAGAGCCCGGATGAGATTTTCTGGGTCCCCTGTAGGACCCCAACCGCCAAACATAATGACCGCCCCATCAAAAACATCGGCAATTGCCTCTTCACAGGTGGCATAAACTTTGTTCATAGGACCTCCCCATAGATTTAATCGTTTCGCTCCAGGATCACCACACCGGCCAAGGCCGCAGGTCCACCCAAACAATGAGCAAGGCCCCGGCGGGCATTCTTTACCTGTCGCCTTTCTGCCTTTTCCTGGAGCTGCTGTACCACTTCATAGACCATGCGTATCCCCGATGCCCCTAAGGGATGGCCGAAAGCCTTGAGTCCCCCATCGGTATTAACGGGCAGGTCTCCCTCTAACGTGGTTACCCCCTCCTCAATCAACTTCCATCCCTCGCCGTGGGGGGCAAATCCCAGATCTTCGTAATCGATGATTTCTGTGATGGTGAAGCAGTCGTGCACCTCCGCTATATCTATCTCCCGCCGCGGGTCCTTTATCCCTGCCTGCTCGTAGGCCTGGCGTGCTGCCTCCTGGGTTACCTTGAATTCAAGGAAATTAAAATCACGATCGAAGATGTTCCGCTCCGTTCCTACGGCAAGTCCCATGCCTGCGACTTTTATGTAATCAGGACGCAAATTTTTGGCAATATCGGCCCGGGTCACTATTGCTGCCGCGGCCCCATCACAACTTGCGGTAGAATCGAGAACACTTAAAGGCTCTGCCACCCACGGCGAGCGAAGCACCTCTTCTATGGTAATCTCCCGCTGAAGGTGAGCCTTGGGCGTGAGCGTTCCATTGTGATGATTTTTTACCGCCACCTTGGCTAAAGTTTCCCGACCGATACCGTATTCATGGAAGTAACGGTGGGCACAGGAGGCAAAGAAACTGGGAGCCGTCCTCCCCTTGCCAATGAGGGGATGACCGTCGGTACGATTGGCCAACATCAAGCTACGGGAACCGGCATCACGCATTTTTTCCACCCCTACAGCCAGAACCATATCATACATGCCCGAGGAAACGGCTAGGCAGGCATTCCGGAGGGCGTCTATGCCGGTGGCACAGATATTGGAGACGAGGGTTATGGGTTTATTGAGGAAACCGATGGCCTCCGCCAGAGGGCTTCCGATGTTTCTTTCCCCCGCGATACCGGGCCGAAAAGACCCAAGCCAGGCTGCCTCGATATCCTTGAGTTCTACACCGGCATCACTTAACGCTTCAAAGGTTGCTTCCACAGCCAAATCGGACCAGCTCTTGGTAAAATGCTCGCCGAATTTCGTACAGCCTACACCGACAATGGCAATCTGTTCTCTCATAACACCAGGCATCTTATCACCTCCCTATGGCCGGTCTGGCCTTCCAGAAATAATTGGGTATATTTTGCCCGTCGTGTAATTTTCTAAAGGTGAGTTCCACGGGAAGTCCTATCTTCATGTCCTGGGGGGAAACATCCGTTACCTGACAGAAGATGCGGCCTCCTCCCTCCAGATCCACCGCCGCCAAGGACTCCGGTGGATCGGGATTCAAATAGAGATAATCATTGGTGTAGGTGTAAACTATACCCCGACGACTCAATTTAAAATCAGCCATCCGGTCCTTTGCCCCACAATGATGACATACCCGGCGGCGGGGAAAGGCAACGGTACCACAGTTCTCGCAGCGAACACCGTAAAGCCCCAAGTTCTGCTTTTCCTCCCGCCAGAGGAGGGCAAGGGAAGAGAAGGCATCGTAAGTGCACTCCTCGGTAATCTCTTTAAAATGGAGGTATTTACCGTAACTCCCTAAGGGCCGCTGCCTTCTTAGGTAATCATCAACACCCCGACATTTATGCACCTTCTCAATATTTTCCGTTACCTGAAGTAAAAAGGCATCGGCCCCGTCACCGTAGCCCGCCAAAATAAGCCGTTCCGCGGCTTTTGCCTTCATCAAGGTATGGAACAACGTGATAAAAACCTGGGCACTACCTGTATCACCCAAATTATTGAGCATAGCCTCTGCTAACTGTTCATCGGCATTGAACCCGGCTTTACGGGCAAGCCTTTTGGCCAGACGGGAATTGGGAGTATAGACAATGAGCTTGGCAATATCTTTGGGAGTAAGCTGGGTTTTTTTCATTAATCCCTTGATGGCCTCCACCACCAGGGAAAGGTATCCGTAATCTTCAGCAAAGCGGGCATCGGCTACCTGCACATAAGGGTCGTTTTCCCGACGCCAGTAATGGGGAAAATTGGCATTTACTCGACAATGGGCCTCCACGGAGACAAGTATATTTTCCCTGCCCAAAAGAAGGGCAGCTGCCCCATCGCCGAAGGCCTGCTCCTCACCCGAGGCGGGTGCCGCCGGGCGTTTATCGCTTACGACGATCAACCCTTTCCCCTCCCCGTTTCCCTCTTTCAAAAGGGGAAGAGAAAGGTCCATAGCCATCAGACCGCTCCTTAAACTACCGAGAACATCCACAGCCAGGGCCTGTTTTTTCATACCGAGTACGGTGGACATGATACTGGAAGCCTGTTTTTCCCGAAAGGGGGAACTTGCCGTAGCAAAGAAGAGAGCGTTTATTCTTTCACTCTTCAAAGGACTCTCAAAGCATCTCTCGTAATTATCGAGACATTCGAAAGCTGCGTCGATGCCCATAGTGAGGGCATCTTCATCATAATTGGCCACCGTCCTGCCCCCACCACCGGCACGGCTTCCCACAGCCTGGGCAATAACATCACGGGAAAGGCGGTAAGCCGGAAGGTAAACACCAAAAGAACAGATTCCTATCACCTTAATTCACCTCCTTTTTTACTTAGCCGCACCTGCGGCAAAAAGGGCATCCACATCTTCCGCCCGCATGGCGTAACGGAGGAGGAATTCCTCGTCGGGCATGTTCGCCGAAACACCCATCTGTTTCCGCAATTCTTCTATTGAGGGCTGGGGAAACTCTTCCCTCATCATTTTCTTTACCTTGGGGAAACTCATGATTTTATCCAACACATTGGGATCTATGGGCACCGGTGGCGGACCGAAGTAGCCTGCCACATACTCCATAACCCCACTGGAAACCACCTTATACCGCTCACCGGACATTACGTTCATAGTCGCCTGGGAACCCACCATCTGGGAAAGGGGGGTTACCATGATGGGCCAGCCCAATTCTTTCCTCACCCTAACAATTTCCTCCATTACTTCAGGCAGCCTTCCTTCCATACCCCCTTCCCTTAACTGCCTCTTCAAGGTACTTACCATACCACCGGGTAGTTGATGTTCATAAATGGAGATATCATACTCACAGAGTTCCCCCTTTGGTTTCCCTGTTTTCTGCCGGATCTCTTCGATTTTTTCCGCCATCGCCGCAAGCATATTTACATCCACACGGCTTTTATATCCCATGTATTTGATATTATGAAGGATATTGAAAATGGAGGGCTGGGCTGTACCGTTGGCAAGCGGTGGTACCCCCGTATGAAGGATGCGTACCCCGAGGCGAACCGCCTCTAAATAAACCAGAGGCGCCAAACCCGTATTGCAGTGGGAATGGAGCTCTAAGTTTTTTCCGTTTAAATTGGCCATGATGGCAGGAACCAGGGTCCGGATACGGTCCACCGTTAAAAGCCCACCCTGGTCCTTAATATAAACCGTATCGACGGCCTTATCCTTGGTAAGCTCCGCCGTGAGGCGACCGTAGAATTCATCGGTATGGACGGGGCTCAACGAATAGGAAAGGGCCACGACCACCTCTTCAATCCCCACTTCTTTGGCCATATGGGCCACCTTAAGCAAAGAGGCAACCTCGTGGGCAGCATCGAGAATCCAGATTCTCCTGATCCCATTTTTGGCCATACATTTAATCACCAGCGATAAAATGGCATCGGGTGTTCTTTTAAAACCGATAAAACGACGACTGGTGGTTCCGAAGCTGAGAGGGGTATGGGGCATGGCTTTCACCGCGAGCCTGACCCTTTCCCAAGGATTCTCCCGATGATAACGCACAGCCGTATCCATCCCCGAGTTGCTGATAAAATCGATGGCCTTAAAGCCTACCTTATCCACGATAGGGGCCAAATCCAGGATGTCCGCGGTCCTCAGTCCCGTGGCATCCCAGAGGCTCTGATTCCCGTCCCTTAAACTGGTATCGATAAAATGTATCTCTTCCATGAGATGCTCCTTATTTTTTAAAACTTTTCCTAAACTTTTCTCGGTGAATAATTTTCATTACCACAGGTTCCCGTAAAAAAGCAATCATCACACCACCGGTTTCCTCAGTTCTGGTACCCTCAAGGCCACAAATATAACCAACATCATGGTCGCCACACTTCCCGTAATCACAGAAAGAGGAGCACCGATAAGGGCTGCCACCAAACCGGCCTCCAAATTGCCCAATTGGGGTCCACCATTGGAGAAGATACGGGCGATGGAGGTCATCCTTCCCCTCAAATAATCCGGAGTGTTAAGTTGTCTGATATTTTGACGCATAATGGCACTTACCGTATCGGCTCCACCGGCCAGCGCCAGGGCAAAGAGTGAGAGCTCAAACCAGCGCGATAAACCGAAAAGGCAAGTAGCCCCACCATAGAGAAAAAGGGCAACAAGTAAAAGACCTCCCTGCTTTCTTATAGAACCCATAAGGGATAAAGCAAATCCGGCCAGTACTGCCCCCACCGACTCGGCCGCATGGAGAAAGCCGAGGCCCTGGGCCCCTACCCGTAAAATATCTTTGGCAAAAATAGGCAAAAGGGAAGAAGCAGAAGAGAAGAATGTGCTGAAAAAGTCGAGTAATATTGTAGACTTAAGGAGAGGTGTCCTAAAAACAAAGGAAATACCCTCCTTAAGGGCAGGGAGGCTAAACTTTGCCACTCCTAATTTTTCCTGAACCGGACTTTTTATATACCAAACGGCCAAAATCACAGCCACGAAGGAAAGGGCATTGGCCAGATAACATGCCACCACACCGAAGCGGGCAATGACCAGACCGCCTGCGGCAGGACCTAACACCCTTGCCGTGTGACGCATAACGTTGTTTAAACTCAGGGCGTTACTTAAGTGTTCCCTGGGAACCAGATTGGGCACTATGGACTGCCAGGCGGGTCCGTCAAAAGCAGAAGCTGCCGCCGTCAAAGCGGTTAAGAGATAGATGAGGCAAACCGATATGCCCCCCGTCAGGGTCAAAAGAAAAAAGGAAAGAGCAACCACCATCATCGTCCCCTGGGACACAAGCATAATACGCTTCCGATCAAAGGCGTCGGCATAAATGCCACCTATGAGGGAAAAAATGATTATTGGTGCTACCCGAAAAAGACCGATGAAACCGAGGGCAATCGGTGATGAGGTAAGGAGATAGATATGCCAGTTTACGGCCACTACCTGCATTTGCGTACCCGATTCGGAGATAAGTTGCCCTAACCATAACCACCGAAAGTCCCGATACCGGAGAGCAACAAAAAAAGAGGCTTCTTTCAAAGACACCAAACCTTTCTTTTGCAAAATTATACCTAAAAATTACTCAATTCCCCCCTATAAGACAACCGTTTTTTTAAGCCTTGCGCATCGTTACGGAATTATTATATTAAAGCAGGTTTATAAAACGTTTTTCCCCATTTTTTGCCTTTTCCTCTTAGGGAGCAATGCCATGGTACAGAGAAACCTTCTTCGAGAAAATATTGGAAAAATTGCTCTGGTGGGCAATTATATTCCGCGCCGCTGCGGAATTGCCACCTTTACCCACGATCTCCTTACAGCCCTCATCGACGAAGGGGAGACGGAAAGTTTCGCCGTTGTAATGAATGATATTCCCGGTGGTTATCCCTATCCGGCCCAGGTTCGCTTTGCCCTGGACCAGAAAAATGTAGCCGATTACCGCATGGCCGCTGATTTTCTTAATATGAGCCAGGTGGAAATCGTCTGCCTCCAGCATGAATACGGCATCTACGGTGGTGATGACGGAGCCTATATCCTGGAGCTCATAAACAACCTGAAGATGCCTGTGGTCACTACCCTCCATACGGTGCTTACCCATCCCACCTTTAATCAGGCCACCATCTTAAAACGGATCGCCCAGGCTTCTGACCGTATTGTGGTCATGAGTTTCCGTGCTGTAGAGATACTACGGGCGCTATACGAAATCCCGAAAGAGAAAATTGTGGTAATCCATCATGGTATTCCCGATGTACCCTTTGTAGACCCCAACTACTACAAAGATCAATTCGGTGTAGAAGGTCGTAAAGTTATCCTTACCTTCGGTCTCCTCTCTCCCGGCAAAGGAATCGAAACGATGATCGAGGCCCTCCCCCTGGTGGTGCGCAAAAATCCCGATGTGGTGTATATCGTTTTGGGTGCCACCCATCCGAATATAAAAAGGGAGCAGGGGGAAGCTTACCGCCTCTCTCTGCAGAGGAAGGCCCGGGAGTTGGGCGTTGATGACCATATCATCTTCCATAATCGCTTTGTGGAGTTGAGCGAACTTTGCGAATTTTTAGGTGCTGCCGATCTTTACGTTACGCCTTACCTAAACCGGGAACAGATCGTTTCCGGTACCCTGGCCTACGCCTTAGGCACCGGTAAGGCCACCGTCTCTACCCCCTATCTTTATGCCGAGGAGATGTTGGGTGAAGATAGGGGGAAATTGGTACCTTTCCGCAATCCCGAGGCCCTTGCTGCAGCGATAAACGATCTACTGGAGCATGAGGTAGAAAGGCACGCCATGCGCAAGCGGGCTTACAGTTTCTGTCGCAAGATGGTCTGGAAGGAAGTAGCCCGGGAATACATTGAGCTATTTTTAGAGGTAAAACGGGAAAGATTGAGCAAACCCCGAACGGTCTTTCACGCTAAGACCATGGACCATCAGCCTCGGGAAATCCCCCAACTCAAGCTCGACCACCTCATCCGCCTTACCGATGACGTGGGTATCATCCAACATGCTAAGTTCATCGTTCCCGACCGGTATCACGGCTACTGTACCGATGACAATGCCCGGGCCCTGATTGCCGTTTTAATGGCTCAGGAGATACTGGCCGAGACCCAGGAACTTATGAACTTAGCCTGTATTTATATAAGTTTCCTCCACCATGCCTTCAATGAAAACACAGGACGCTTCCGCAACTTTATGGGTTATGACCGCCGCTGGCTGGAAGAAGTGGGTTCCGAGGATAGTCACGGAAGGGCGGTTTGGGGTTTGGGAGAGGCCATTGCCCTTTCGAAATCGGAGCATCTTACAGGAGCCGCTTTGCCCATCTTCCAGAAGGCCCTACCGGTACTTGTAGATTTCACCTCGCCCCGGGCCTGGGCTTTCGGCATCATCGGGATAAATGCCTATCTCAAGAAATTCGGGGGTGATACGGAGGTACAGAGAATCATGGCAAAATTAGTAGATAACCTCTTTGCCCTCTACGAGAAAAATGCCTCCCCCGACTGGCCATGGCCCGAGGAAAATCTCACCTATGCCAATGCCCGTATACCACAGGCACTCATCATCGGTGGCCAAAGACAACAAAACGAAACAATCCTCCAGGCCGGAATCGAATCCCTCACGTGGTTGGTGAATCTCCAGACGGACCCCAAAGGCTATTTCGTTCCCATTGGCAATCACGGATGGCACAAAAAAAATGGTACACGGGCCCGTTTCGACCAACAACCTGTGGAAGCCCTTTCTATGATTTCTGCCTGCCGTGAATCTTATAACGTCACCGGTGATGGCAAATGGATTCTCCAGGCCCAACGGTGCCTCGATTGGTTCTTGGGGTTCAACGATTTAAATACACCTCTCTACGATTACACTACCGGTGGCTGTTGTGACGGCCTTACGGCCAACGGCCCCAACCGTAACCAGGGGGCGGAATCCACCTTATCGTGGCTCCTATCCCTTCTTAACGTCTACAGCCTGAGGAATGACCAGGTATCGATAACTTTTAGAAATAACAAATCGGAGCGTCTTTAGGTGGTACCTATGTTTGACCATCGCTTCAAAGAACTCTTCATCCGCTACCACGGAAATCCCATCATCCAAACCTGCGACATTCCCTATCCCGCCAATTCGGTCTTCAATGCGGGTGCAACCAAAGTGGGTGATGAAACCCTTCTGCTGATGCGGGTTGAAGACCGTCGGGGAATATCGCATCTAACCGTGGCAAGGAGTAAAGATGGGATGACCAACTGGCAGATCGACCCGAAGCCCACATTACTGCCTAATCCTCAAACGAATCCCGAGGAAATCTGGGGCATCGAAGACCCTCGGATCACCTATTTAGAAGACCAAGGACTATGGGTCATCGTTTATACGGCCTACTCCCGGGGAGGTCCCTTAGTGTCACTGGCTACCACGAAAGATTTCAAGACTTTTGAAAGAAAGGGTGTAGTGATGCCCCCTGAAGACAAAGATGCCGCCCTCTTCCCAGAAAAGTTTAACGGTAGGTGGGCCATGCTCCATCGTCCTGTTGCGGCCTTCGCCGGAGTGGGCGCCCATATTTGGATTTCCTTCAGTCCCGATATGAAACATTGGGGGGACCACCAGATACTCCTGCCGGCGCGGCGGGGTGGTTGGTGGGATGCAAACAAAATCGGCCTTTCCCCACCCCCCCTGAAAACACAAAAAGGTTGGCTCATCCTCTATCACGGCGTGAGAATGACGGCCGGTGGCTGTATTTATCGCCTGGGCCTTGCCTTACTCGATCTCCACGACCCCACAAAGGTTCTTGCCCGGGGGCGGGAATGGGTTTTCTCACCAGAAGAAGACTATGAGATTATTGGGGATGTTGATAAAGTTGTCTTTCCCTGCGGCTGGGTAGCCGAAGGTGACGAAGTTTTCCTCTACTACGGGGGTGCAGATAAGTGCATCGCCTTAGCCAAAGGACATATTTCCGAGATGCTTACCTGGCTTATGGAACAAAACGGTCTTGAGGAGGATTGATGATGAAGGTGGCTATGTTATCGCCCATTGCCTGGCGGACCCCACCCAGACATTACGGACCGTGGGAAAATGTCGTTTCTCTCCTTACAGAGGGATTGGTCGCAAGGGGAATAGAGGTGACCCTCTTTGCCACCCAGGATTCGTTAACGAAAGGGAAACTTGAGGCCATTTGCCCCCGGGGATACGAGGAAGATAAAGAACTCCTTCCCAAAGTCTGGGAGTGTCTCCATATCGCCACCCTCTTCGAGCGCGGCGATGAATTCGACCTTATCCACAATCACTTTGACTATTTACCTCTTACTTACCGGGCCATGACAAAAACACCCCTTTTAACCACCATTCACGGCTTTTCCTCCCCCAAGATTCTCCCCGTTTATCAGAAATACAACAATCTGGTTTATTACGTGGCCATATCCGAAGCAGATAAACATCCTTCGCTCACTTACATTGCTACGATTCACCACGGGATAGATCTGCGCGCCTTTACGTTCCAACCAAAACACGGCGATTATCTCCTTTTCTTCGGACGTATCCATCACGAAAAGGGAACAAAAGAATGTATCGATATTGCACGGCGTTTCCGCATGAGGCTCATAATTGCCGGTATTATCCAGGATGAAGCCTACTTTCAGAGAGAAATAAAACCCCGTTTAGGAGACGACGTCATCTACGTAGGTAGTGCCGGACCCAGGGAAAGGGACCGTCTCCTTGGAGGTGCCTATGCCCTCCTCCATCCCATCAATTTTGACGAACCCTTTGGACTTTCCGTGGTGGAAGCCATGGCCTGTGGTACTCCCGTAATAGCCATAAGGCGTGGGAGTATGCCGGAAATACTCGACCATGGAAAAACGGGTTTTCTGGTATCAAGTATCGAGGAAATGGTGGAGTTGCTGCCAAGAGTGAAAGAATTAGACCGTCTTGCCTGCCGCAAATGGGTGGAGGAGCGGTTTTCCGCAGACCGCATGGTGGAGAATTATCTTAAGGTTTACGAAAAAATCATCCAAAGTCACAGGCGGGAAGACCATCGTCCCTGGGGATATTACGAAATCCTCTCCGATAAACCGGACCATAAGGTAAAGAGGATAGTAGTCTATCCTGAAGCCCGTCTTAGTCTCCAGCGTCACTTCCATCGGGCGGAGCATTGGTATATCCTTCACGGGAAGGCCTTGGTTACGGTCGATGGGAAAGATTTAGAGCTGTCAGAGGGTGAGGCCATCGACCTACCGAAAAAAGCCTGGCATCGGGTAAAAAATATAGGCAGGGAGAATCTCGTCTTCATCGAGGTGCAAAGGGGTAACTATTTCGGTGAAGACGACATCGAAAGGAAGGAAGACGATTATGGGCGCAGTTAAGGAACCCCCTGTTAAAAGGTACGAAAAGAATCCCATTCTCACCAAGGATGACGTGCCCTATCCTGTAGAGACCATACACAACGCCGGCGTGGTCAAGGAAAAATCTACGGGAAAATACATCATGCTCTTCAGGAGCCACCTCCGAAACGGACGGTCTATTATCGGCATTGCCGAAAGTGAAAACGGCATCAATTTTACTGTTCGCCCCCAACCCTTTCTCATACCAGACCACCGGGAGCCCTTTGCCACCTACGAGGAGTTCGGGGTTGAGGACCCGAGAATCTGTTCCTTCGGTGAAGACTATTTCATTACTTACAGTGCCTACAGTAGATACGGTGTGCGCATTGCCCTCGCCAGGACTCAAGATTTTGTGCACGTAGAAAGGATGGGTCTTATCACCCAAGCGGATTGTCGCAACGTGGTCCTATTCCCCGAGCGTTTCGGCGGTCGCTATGCTCGACTCGACCGACCCCACTCAGAGATATTCCCCTGGTCCATCTGGATTTCCTATTCGCCCGACCTCCTTCATTGGGGTGATTCACGCATCCTTATCAGACCCATGCCTTACCATTGGGACGAACTCAAGGTAGGTCCCGGAGCTACCCCCATAAAAACAAAGAAAGGCTGGCTCAATATCTTTCATGGCGTCTTTAAAACGATGGACGGGGCCGTTTACCGTCTGGGGGTAGCCCTCCATGACCTAATAGACCCGAGTCACCTCTTAGGCGTGGCCGATGACTGGATTCTCTCCCCCGAAGATCCCTGGGAAATAACAGGTTATGTTCACAACGTGGTTTTTACCTGTGGTGCCGTCCCGGAAGAAGACGGCACGGTGAAAATTTACTGGGGCGGCGCCGATAAGGTCATCTGTATGGGTAGCGCTGAAAGCGACCAGCTCATCGAGCTTTGTCTTAAAAAACCCCGACCACCACTATAAGGAGAAGAGAAAGATGGATGATTTGCTCGTTCTTATCATGGCAGGAGGCATCGGCACCCGCTTCTGGCCACTGAGCACTAAAGAAAGGCCCAAGCAGTTCCTCAAGCTTTTCCCCGACGACCGAAGTCTACTACAAAAAGCCTACGAGCGCATAGAAGGTATTGTGCCGCCCGAGAGGGTTATTGTCTTAACCAATACGGCCTTTGTCGATCTCGTCAAAGAACAGTTACCGCAACTGCCCGAAGACAACATCATCGGGGAACCGTTAAGGAGGGACACGGCAGCCGCCATCTGTTTGGGGGCACTCCTCGCCCGCCGACGGTTTTCCAATCCTATTATGGTTGTCACAACGGCAGACCATATAATCGAGCCCGTAGAATCTTTCCAGAAGACGGTACTTTCGGCAGCCCGTGAGGCAGCAAAACAAAACACCCTCTACACCATCGGGGTAATCCCCACCTATCCCGCCACGGCTTACGGCTACCTCGAAATCGAGGGAGAACCTACGATTGTCGATGGGCTGAAACATTATCGCCTCCTTTCCTTTAAGGAGAAACCTGACTTACCTACGGCAGAGAGTTTTTTAGCCTCGGGGCGATACCTCTGGAACTCCGGTATGTTCGTATGGAAAACGGAAACAATCCTCGAAGCATTCGAGAAATACCTGCCCAAACACATAGAACTCTTAGAGGAGGTAGTAAAAAAAGAATCCCTTTCCCCACCCAACCTCCACGAAGCCTTTGTTCAACTTACGCCTATATCCATCGATTATGGGGTTATGGAAAAGGTAGAAGGGGTACGCTGCGTTTTTGCCCCCTTTTTCTGGAAAGACATGGGGGGCTGGCTTTCCTTGGCGGACCACCTTACGCGGTGCGAAAAGGAAAATCACATCAAAGGGCAGGTACGCTTACTGGAAAGTGATGGAAACATCGTATTTTGCCAAAATTCTGAAGACCTTGTGGTCCTTGTAGGTGTTTCCAACCTGGTAGTGGTAAGGGCGGGAGGGAAAACCTTGGTGGCCCATAAGGAAAAACTTGAAGCGGTAAAAAAGGTCGCGGAGGATCTCTAATCTTTCAGAGCGGCTTTTCGTCGATCCCGAGATAGTTCCCAGATGACACATTGGGTTCTAAACTTACAGTAAAGCCGGGGATCCATACATTCGCAACAGTAGTCGATGTTTAGGCATTCACAGCATGCACGGCAAAATCCCGTTTCATGCTTCTGGCAGACAGCAACGGCTTCTCTCTCGGGATGGTTTCGACAATTCATCTTTCCTTATAGGCGATCTATACCTCAATATCATGAACCAAGCAATGATAAATTTAGATCAAGCCCATACCGCTACATATTTCCTTCAGGGGCTCCCTAAGATGGGTATAAGTCCCCTCATCATCAAATACGGGACGACAGCGTGCCAAAGAAACCTCCCCCAGCCATACCTTGAGGGCAAAGGCAAGGCAGGTGAATTCGCCGCAGAGTCCACAGTTCGTCTTCGGAAGTCGCTTATAAATCTCCACGGCCGGTGGTCTTTCTCTTCTTTCGAAGGAAGGAACAATCTTCTCACGACCAAGGCAAGTTCTAACCACGAGAAGTCGGATACGCTCCAGCGTAAGCCAGGCATCGATTATATCATCGGCCTTGGCAAGGGTTATGCGTTCGGGATAGAGGGCAATCATCCTGTAGCCTTCCATAAAGGTCAAGGTCTGGGACTTAGAATTATAGGAAGCTTGAGGAAGAACGGCATTTAAATACGGCATAAGCGACGTTAAATCACCGTCTATCTGGGCGATGAGCCTAATCTTCCGGTAATCGGCCACACAGGGGTTGAGAACAGTGATAACCACCCTTTCAAGACATGGAGCCGTTTCCTTCGGTTCCTCACCTTCAGGTAACGGCCTCGAGGAGGGGCAATAATCCACCCAACCGGAAAAAATAATTCCCCCATCTTCCTCTAATACCGCCCTTGTATCCCGGCTTACAATCAGGGCCGGAAGGGCAACATATTTAAGAGGCGGTGTGGGATGGATGAAATCGTAGGGAACGTTTATCTCTTTCAGTTTTTGAAAAGCCCGTTCGTAATCTCCCCGGGAAGGGAAGGTAGTAAGAAACAGATGGTCGTTCATGCCGGTTCCATTTTGATGAGCATACCCCCACCGGGCACCCTTTGTCGTTCCTTCGGACGCCACCAGAGCAGTAATGTGGAGCTGAACACCACGGTGATGCAACCTGCCTCCTGGAAAATTACCGCCAGAACGGGGGTTAACAGACCCAGCATCCCTAAAGAAAGACCGATGACATTATAGATGATGGAAAAAAAGATGTTCAGCTTAATGCGGGTAAGAACTTTACGGGACATTTCTATGAGCTCCCCAATACGGGTGAGATTATCGTTCATCAGCGTTACATCGGCGGCTTCAATGGAGATATCGGCACCACTACCACCCATTACTACACCTACATCAGCCAGGGCCAAAGCGGGGGCATCATTGATACCGTCACCGACCATCAGTACCTTCTTCCCCTTACCCTTTAACTCCTCTAAGAGGCGTTGTTTCTCTTCCGGCAGGAGACCCGCCTTGAAATCGTCGACACCGATTTCTCCGGCCACGGATTTAGCTACCTGTAAATTATCACCAGTAAGCATGATTATTTCCCCCACACCGATAGCCCTCAGGGTAGAAATGGCCGTCTTCGTTTCCTTCCTGATTTCATCGGCAAGGGCAATGGAGCCTATAACCTCTCCATCTAAGGCTACCAGAAGAACCGTTCTCCCCCTTTCTTTCTGCCCCTTTACCTCTTCCTTAAGGGCAGGAGGAATTTCTAAACCCTCCCGGGCTAAGGTCTCTTCATTGCTCACCAAGATGGTTCTCCCCTCGTATCGTGCTCTTACCCCTCTTGCAATCTCCATCGCAAATTCTTCAGGATCCGGCAGGGACCGAAAATTATCCCTTGCAAAACTGATAATTGCCTTCGCCAGAGGATGCTCCGAAAATTTTTCAGCAATAGCGGCCATCATCAGGACTTCTTTGGGTTCCCTTCTTACGGCCATTATTCCCACGACCCTTGGTTTACCTAAGGTAAGGGTACCTGTTTTATCAACGACAACCGTATCGATTTTACCGACTTCTTCCATAAAGATACCACCTTTGACGATGACACCTCTTCGAGCCATATTGGCAATACCGGCCGTTACCGCACTGGGGGTAGCAATGGCAAAGGCACAAGGACAGGCCACAAGGAGGACGGAAACGGCTACCTTTATATCCTGAGACAGAAGATAACCGGCCACAGAAAGGACAAGGACGGTAGGTAAAAACCAAGTGGTAAAGCGGTCAGCTATGCCCTGGATGGGAGCCCTACGTTCCTTTGCCTCTTCCACGAGATGGACAATGCGGGAGAGGGTGGTATCTTTTCCCACCTTCTCCGTTAAAATCTCTAAGGCGCCCATTTCGTTTAAGGAACCGCTGTAGACGATGTTTCCCCTCTGTTTTTCTACAGGTAAAGATTCGCCCGTTATGGGGGATTCATTCACTACCCCGGCACCGGCTATTACCCTACCGTCAACGGGGATACGTTCCCCCGGTCTGACGAGCACCACATCACCCACCTTGACCTCGGAGAGCGGTATTTTTCTTTCCTCTTGGTTTCGCCTCACCGTTGCCGTAGCCGGTGCTAAATTAAGGAGATCTCTAATACTCCGCCGACTCTTATCTACCGTATAGGCCTCCAATGCCCCTACCACGGCCATGATGAAGATGATAAGGGCAGCGGAGATAAATTCGCCGGAAAGAAGCGTGGCTGTAATGGCCACCGTGACAAAAACATTAACCGTAATGCGGCGGGCGAGAAGATCTTCGATACCGCTTTTAAAACGCAGTATTCCTCCCAAAAAAACCGCAACTAAAGAAAAAAAGGCACTTGCCAAAGGTGGCCCTATATGCCAGTGGGACAGAGCAAAACTTACGGCAATCAATAATCCCACTAACGTGGGAACGAGTGATAGGACAAAGATCGTATACCCTGCTTCCCCACTTTTATCGATTTTGCTCCCTTCCATCACTTATTCTCCCGCGATTCGGGTTTCTCCTCTTTCTTCTCCATGTGGCAACCACAACCAGGGCCACAGCCGCTGCTTATTTGGGTAATAGACTCCTTGATCAAGGTGAAAAAACCTTTTTTCCCTTCTTTGTTCGACTTTTCCATAAATTTTCCTCCTCAAACAATGGTTGATATCCTTTTGTAAAGTTCATCCCGAACCATCCTGAAAGCTTGAAGTCTCTCTTCCTCTATTTCTAACTTCGTGGGGTCCTCTAAAGGCCAATGGAGGCGGGTAACCTTACCGAAAAATAAGGGACACACCTCCTCGGCACAGAGCGTAATGACCACATCGACCTTATCTACAGGAATCTCCCCAAGTGATTTCGGCCGATGGTGAGAAATGTCGATACCTATTTCTCCAAGCACCGTTATGGCCTCATTCCTTACTTCGGTGGGCTCCGAACCAGCCGACCAGACGGCAATCTCTGGAGATAACAATTTACGGGCTATACCTTCGGCCATCTGACTTCGGGCAGAATTGTTGACACAAAGGAAAAGAATATTCCGGGGCTCCAATGCGCGCAGCAGTGCCGTTTCTATCAGCCAGCGCGGCGGCACGCCCTTTCCCCCTTCGTAAAGACGACAGGTTAGACCGCAAGATGCCCCCTTCTTGCCCTCAATATCTCTACCATTTACCAAAATCGTAGGGGAACCGTAGAATCCTTCCCGAGGGAGAAGACCGACTTCAACGAAAACCATCTTTACCTCTGCCTGCGGTGCAAGATTCCTGACCACACTCTCCGTAAGCGCAAAAGCCTCGTTTGCATGAGGACAGCCTTGAAACACCAATACTTCGATTTTCATGTTAAGTCCCCTTGCTTTCCAAATCCCAGGAATACTTTTTCCTCAATCGGAGGGCTACATTCACCAGGCCTATGAGTACCGGAACCTCCACCAAAGGTCCAATAACGGTAGCAAAGGCCTGCCCTGAATGAATACCGAAAATAGCGATGGCCACGGCAATGGCCAGCTCAAAATCGTTACTGGCCGCTGTAAAGGATACGGCCACGGTCTGACCGTAGTTACCCGTAATGCGCCGTACAACGAAAAAAGTAACAAACCACATCAGAGTAAAATATACCACGAGGGGCAAGGCCACCAAGAGTACATCCTGGGGTGCAATGATGATTTTGTCGCCCTGCATGGAAAACATGACCACAATAGTAAAAAGAAGGGCAACGGGCGTGATGGGACTAATTTTGGGAATGAATTGTTCTTCATACCAGGTCTTTCCTTTTGTCTTCATCAAAGAAAAACGGGTAATAACTCCACCGAGGAAGGGTATCCCCAAATAGATGAAAACGGCTTTTGCCGCTTCGGTGATGGATATTTCCACATGGATACCTTTAAGGATGCCGAACCAGTTCAAAAAAAGGGTCACAAAGACATAGATGTAAAAGGCATAAAATAATACCTGAAAAATAGCATTGAAGGCTACCATACCGACGGCCAGTTCCCTGTCACCGTAGGCGAGTTCATTCCAGACGATGACCATGGCTATGCAACGGGCAAGTCCTACGATAATAATGCCGATCATATATTCGGGATAGCCACGCAAGATGGTAATGGCCAAAAGAAACATTACAATTGGTCCTACAATCCAGTTCATCAAGAGCGAAATAAAAAGAAGGCGCTTGTTCTGAAAAATCCTTCCCATCTCTTCGTATTTTACCTTGGCCAGGGGAGGATACATCATTAGGATAAGACCGGCGGCAATAGGGATAGAAGTGGCTCCGATACTCAAAGCCTTAAAGAAATCTTTCATGCCCGGTAGAATGTAACCCAGAACTACACCTGCGATGATGGCAAGAAAAATCCAAAACGTCAAAAAACGGTCGATAAGATTAAGTCTTTTCGCTACACTAACCTTCTTTTCCATCACTACCTCCCAAAATTGAACTTTTCTCAATAGAAACACACGTCTCGTTACCCTTTACCTTTTGCAATTCTTGCAAAAGCGAGGAACTTTCTTCACAGTTCTGTAGAGTCTCTTTAAGAGAGGTCAAATAACGAGCTTGGACTTCATCGACTGGTGATTTGAGCGAATAGTACATCCATTGGGCCGTCCGCCTCGCCTTGATGAGACCGGCATTATACAAGACACGTAGGTGACGCGACGCTGCCGACTGGGAGATACCCAAAATCCTCATAAAATCACAGACACAGATTTCATCGCGCTGAAAGAGGAGAAAGAGCATCTTGAGACGTATCTCTTCGGCCAGTACCTTAAAAAATCGGGCAACTTGGTGCATACAGCCAATCCTTCCTTTCTTCCGCCTATGCGCATAGGCGAATATAGTGATTGTAAAATTAAAGTCAAGTAAAACTTCTCACCTCGTCCTCATGAAAGGAAAAACTTACCTCTTGACATAATATCCTCATCGGTAGTAGCAAAGAAACTAACCGGTCGGTTTAAAAATATCATTGCCAGAAAAAAGTAAGGAGGGTGTCTTATGAAAATTTTTTCATTTTTCTTTGGGCTTTGCTTCTTTCTCCTTTTAGCGTCGGCAGCCCCGGCCGCCCCAAAAGGCACAACCTATCCCGAGAAGGCTATAAAGGTAATATCCAGTTGGCCCGGAGGAGGTGGGGGTGATCAGGAAATCCGGGCAATCTGTCTCTATCTGAAAAAATACCTAAAGGCAGAAATCATCATTGAAAATGTCCCGGGAGCCGATACCCGCATTGCTCTCACCAAGGCGTGGAAGGCGAAACCCGATGGTTACACTTTGATCTATATCTCGCCTCCCCAACCTATCCTGAACGAATATCTATTTCAGACAGAATACCGTACGAAAGACTTTGTCCCGATTTATAGCTTTTTCAATCGCGTTGTCACCATGACGGTACCGGCCGACACCTGGCGAGACTTCGACGAATTTGCCAAAGATGTTCGTGGTAAAAGTCTTGCCATTGGTCTGTCCAGCTTTGGCAGTGCCTCCCATGTGAATGCCATCGGTGTGGCTAAGGAACTGGGCATCAACGCCAAATGGATCCCCTATGCCACCGGTTCCCAGGCCGTAACCCAGCTCGCGGGAAAACATATCGATGTGGCCTTTACCATGGGGACAACAGCCCTTTCACTCATTCTCTCGGGTAAAATCCGTCCCCTTTTACAATTCTCCGAGGTACGGGCGGCAGGTTTCGAGAGTGTCCCTAACCCTAAAGAGAAGGGCTACCGTATCCCTATGCTTACAGGATTGGGAGGATTCGTGGCCCCACCGAAGACACCCAACGCAGTGGTCAAAGTTCTGGAAGAAGCCTTTGATAAAGTTTCTCATGACCCCGAATTTTTAGATTGGACGCAAAAGACGGCCCATGATATGCTCCGCTTGCGATCGGATGCTTTTAAGAAAAAACTGCTTGAACAGTATAGAATCGTCGAAGAGAGCATCCCTCTCGTGAAACAGACGATGGGAAAATAATTAAACTGAGGGGAAGGCATGTTCGGAGATAAGAAAATTGCCGTAATCGGCGGGGGTAAAATGGGGGGCATCATTGTCGGTGGACTACTTACGCAAAAAATGATTGCCCCCGAGCACATCATCGTAGCCGATAAGGTAAAAGAGAGACTTGATGAATTGAATAAGACCTACCATGTAATTACGACCGAGGACGGTGTTTACGCAACAAAGGAAGGTGATATAATCATTATTGCCGTCAAACCCCAGGATTTAACCGACCTTCTCAAGGAAATAAGCCCCTTTATCAATGAAAAGAAACTGCTTATTTCTATTGCCGCAGGGATAACTACACACTTTCTTGAGAAGCACCTCCCAACAAAGACCCCTGTAATCCGGGCGATGCCCAATACCTGCGCCGCCGTGGGTGCTGCTGCCACCGCGCTTTCCCGGGGGACTTACGCTTCCGTAGGGGACCTCGAAATAGCAAACAGCATATTTAGTTCCTTTGGTATTACGGTTACCGTCAAGGAAGACCTCATGGATGCCGTAACGGGTCTCTCCGGAAGTGGGCCTGCCTATGTTTTTGTTATGATTGAGGCCTTAACGGATGCCGGTGTGCTTATGGGACTCAGTCGTGAAGTGGCCCTTACACTCGTTGCCCAGACCTTCTTGGGAGCGGCCAAACTCTGTTTAACGGGGGATTATCATCCTGCCACCCTCAAAGATATGGTTACCTCCCCCGGCGGCACAACCATCGCCGGTCTTAAAGCCCTTGAGGAAGGCAAGATAAGGGCAACCCTCATGGCGGCTGTTCAAGCAGCTACCTTTCGCTCCCGGGAATTGGCATCCCGATAATTTTAATGGGTTGCTTCCTCTTGACCTACCATCTCCTCCTGGGATGTGCCTTCCGCGGGTAGGGATTTTCTCCTCCTTCGCCTTCTCGACGAATGTTTTTTCTGTTCTTCCACCACAATTTCACCGGCAGGGGCTATGATTTCCACTTCCTGAATCGTTTCCACTACCGCTTCCGCTTGTGTCACTATCTCCGGCGAAGGAAGGGTTTTCTTTCTCCTCCCACGATGACGCCGGCGCGTTTTCTTCTTTGCCGGCTCCTCGATAACGGATTCACTGCAAGCAAGTTCTTCTTCCATTACCGTCGGCAAAACGGTCACTTCTTTTTCCTCCCTCCCCTCCTTCGGCTCCATAAATGGTGCAACTTCCTTGAGTTTCTTTCCTTCCCCCCTCGCTATGTCCTCTATGGAACTTTTTTTGGTAGCATTTATCGCAATTTCATCCCAGACCATCTTCTCCTGGGGATCGATAAGAATGGACATTCCGTAGTTTGCCTCGAGCTTGCTTAGTTCACTTCGCTTTTGATTAAGAAGATAGTAGGCCACCTCTTGCGGAAGCGAAACCACAAGCTGGGAATAGATGCCTTTTACAGCTTGCGACTCGATCTTGCGGAAGGCACTCAAGGCAGTATATTTAAGGGATGGCCGTGTTCCCCGGCCCTGGCAGTGGGGACAGATACTGTAACTTATTTCCTGAATATTGGAGTGTTTTTTTTGGCGGGATAACTCCAAAATCCCGAATTTCGATATGCGGGCCAGTTGAATGCGGGCACGATCTTGACTTACCGCCTTCCGAAAAGTCCTTTCCACTTCGGCGATGTTTTTCTTATCCATCATGTCGATAAAATCGATCGCTATTAGTCCACCGATGTCCCTGAGACGCAGTTGCCGGGCGATTTCTTCGGCAGCCTCGATGTTAGTGCGGAAGGCCGTCTCCTCAATATTTCTCTTGTTTGAAGCTTTACCTGAATTCACATCGATGGTCGTCATGGCCTCCGTGGGTTTAATGACGATGTATCCTCCCGACTTGAGTTCAACCCTGTCCTGGTAGATGGTCTTTATCTGCTCTTCCAATCCATACTTGTCAAAGATGGGTGTCTTCTCTTTATAAAGTTTGATCATATCCACACTCCGGGGCGCAATCGCTTTAAGGTAACCACGCATAATTTTGTAGGTTTCGGGATCATCTACCCAAATCTCCGTAATCTCCGGTGTTAAATAATCCCTCAGCGAGATAATCCCAAAATCGCTTTCCTCATAAATCAGAGCAGGGGCAGGAGTGGTCTTTGCCTTTTTCTGAATCTCCTGCCATAGTCGCAATAACCTCCTGTAATCCCTGGCTAATTCCTGTTTTGTACAGTTAAGGCCCGCCGTGCGGACGATAAAACCGACCCCGTCTTCTTTTTTAATTTGTTCCACAATTTCCTTAAGCCTTTTTCGATCACTTTCATTCTCGATCTTGCGGGATACACCACAGCTACTTTTATTGGGAAGTAACACCAGATACCTTCCGGGAAGGGAAATATAGGAGGTAAGTAGTGCTCCTTTCTGCCCCGTAACTTCTCTCAACACCTGGACCAGAATCTCCTGGCCTGCCTTTAAGATCCGCCTCCCCTCCTTACCAGGTTCCTCCGTCAAATACTCCTCGCTTACATCCCTGAGGGGAAGGAAACCGTCCCTCTTACCGCCGTAATTGACAAATGCCGCCTGTAGACCCCGTTCCACCTTGAGAACGATGCCTTTGTAAATGTTGCCGATAATAGGTTGTTTGTCAGACATCTGGATGTTGAATTCAATGAGTTTACCGTCCTTTACCGTAGCCATACGTTTCTGTTCCCGATGGACGGCGTTAATGAGCATTTCCTGAGACATAAATTCCTCGTTTTCTTATTTAATCCCTCGGTAAGGGAACATAAGCGGTGGCACTGCCTTTACCCGCCCGGAGGATGGTAAATTCGTCAGCAATGAGACTGATTACCGTAGATGGTTCGGGCACGATAAGACCACCATCGATGATGAGCTCTACCTTTTGCCTAAATAATTCTGCTATTTTTTTAGGATCACCCAAAAAATCCCCCTTTTCATCCTTTACACTACTGGAAATAATGGGCTGCCCCAATTCCTTCACAAGGGAAAGACAGATGGGATTATTAGGTACCCTGATGCCCACCGTTTTCCGTTTGGGCAGGATAATACGGGGCACGACCCGAGAAGCTTCCAGGATAAACGTATAAGGACCGGGCAAAAGACGCTTCATGGTCCTGTAAGCAAAATCAGATACCTGGGCATACTGACTTATCTCTTTGAGATCGGCACAGATGAAACTGAGGGGTTGTTTCCGGTCGTATTTCTTTATTTCGTAGATTCTCTCGATTCCTCTTTTATTGAACAGGGCGCAACCTAAACCATAGACCGTATCGGTAGGATAGATAACGAGACCGCCATTCTTTAATACTTCTGCGGCTTTCCTTATCAGCCTAAGCTGGGGATTCTCGCTGTGGATGGCAATTAACATACCTTTTCATCTTCCACCGGCGATACACGCTTGTAACCGTTGTAGCAAAAAAAATTTACTATTACAACCAAAGGATTCGGGTTAGACCTTTTTTGTGTTATGCTTATTTAAACCATCTTTACTCAGCTTGTACTTGATACTATCCACAAGGGCCTGCCAGCCGGCTTCAATAATATTCGTGGAGACACCGATGGTACTCCAAAGATCGTGGTCATCCCGAGAATCTAATAAAACCCTAACCTTTGCCGCCGTGCCTTCCGTCCCTTCGATAATTCTTACCTTAAAGTCCACAAGATGCATTTCCTGAATCTGAGGGTAAAATTTCGTGAGCGCCTTCCTGAGAGCGTGATCGAGGGCATTGATAGGCCCGTTGCCTTCGGCCGCCGTAATTTCCACTTCGTTTCCTACGGTAATCTTTACCGTCGCATGGCACAGGGGAAAGCCCTCCCCCACTTTTAAACTGAACACCTGGTAACTCTCCAAAGAAAAAGGTTCCTGAAACTCACCGGTTATTTTTTTGATAAGGAGGGTAAGGGACCCTTCCGCCGCATCGAACTGGTATCCCTCGTCTTCCAACGCCTTGATTACCGAAACAATCTTTCTGCTTATCTGGTCGTCCCTACCCAAATCGATGCCCATCTCTCTGGCTTTGTACTCGATGTTACTTTTCCCGGAAAGGTCCGATACCAGTACGCGCTGGCGATTGCCCACCAGCTCCGGGGGAATATGTTCATAGGCCCGAGCATTTTTGGTGATGGCACTTACATGGACACCCCCCTTATGGGCGAAAGCACTGCGTCCCACAAAGGGATTGGACATGAGAGGGGGTATATTGGCAACATCACTCACATAATGGGCAAGACTGGTGAGTTGTTTGAGGGCTTCATCGGGCAAACATCGTTTCCCCATTTTTAACTGTAGGTTACCAATAACGGAAATAAGGTCCGCGTTACCACAACGCTCCCCGAAACCGTTTATCGTCCCCTGCACCATCTTCACCCCAGCCTGGGTGGCAACAAGGGAATTGGCTACGGCCAGACCGCAATCGTTATGGGTATGGATGCCCAAGCGTTCGGGAGGGATGAGGGTTTTAACGTGGGATACAATATCAAAAATGGTAAAGGGCATCGTTCCCCCATTGGTATCACAAAGAACGATGAAATCTGCTCCCGCCGTAAAGGCCCTCCTGACCACCTCGAGGGCATAGGCGGGATTTTCCCGGTAACCGTCAAAGAAGTGCTCCGCATCAAAAATTACCTCTTTGCCTTTTTCCTTCAACAGTCCAATCGAGTCCTCCACCATCGAGAGATTTTCTTCCAGAGGAATCTGGAATATTTCTTCCACGTGAAGGTCCCAGGATTTTCCGAAAATGGTAGCCGTAGGGGTCTCTGCAGCGAGAATAGCTTGAAGATTGGGACAATCACAGGCATTAATATAGGGTTTACGGGTACTCCCGAAAGCCGTAAGGCGGGCATGCCTAAATTTTACACCCTTGGCGAGCTCGAAAAATCTCATGTCTTTGGGGTTCGAAGCGGGCCAGCCACCCTCGATGTAATGGAATCCCATCTCATCCAGGCGTTGGGCAATTCTCAACTTTTCTTCGGCGGTAAAATTTATCAGTTCTCCCTGTGTTCCATCCCTTAAGGTGGTATCGTAGAGCAAAACATCTTCCGTAAAACCCATATAGCCTCCTCCATAAAAAAACCGTTATCAGCTCTGGGGCCGATAACGGAGGGGAATTTTTCATCTTGCAATAAATTACCGCCATCAGGCCCTTATATTTGCGGGCCTAATTATCTCCCTTGCAATCAAAATGGTCAAAATCCGCTTATCCATAAGCCAACCGGGCGGTAACGATCGTACATTTATATATCTTTTCATGAGTTTTGTCAAACGAAAAAATACATTAAACTACAAAAATTCCCCTCCTTCTTTCTTTTTTTTCCTTCAAAATACAATGGATGCGCCCTTCGTATTTTTTTGATGATTTTTGATCGCCTTTTAGGTTAAAGAAAAACCAAAACCGCCAAACAGGAGGCACCGTATGCACGCGATGACGAAGGAAAATCTAAAAGCAGCCTTTGCCGGTGAAAGCCAAGCCTACATGAAGTATGCTTTATTTGCCAATAAAGCAGAGGAAGAGGGGTTTAAAAATATTGCCCGCCTCTTTAGAGCCATCGCCTTTGCCGAGCAGGTCCATGCGGGAAATCACCTTCAGGCTTTAGAGGGTATCAACGACACCTCGTCTAATCTTTCCGCAGCCATGGAGGGCGAACATTTCGAAGTGAATGAAATGTATCCCGCCTACAAAGCGGTTGCAGAATTACAGGAAGAAAAAAACGCGAATAGATCAATGCATTATGCCCTTGAAGCCGAGAAGATTCATGAATCCCTTTACCTGCAAGCAAAAGAGGCAGCCAAAGAGGGCAAAGATATCGACCCCGGTGAGATTTATATCTGTCCCGTCTGTGGTCATACGGCCTGGGGCAAACTACCGGAGCGATGTCCCATCTGTGGTGTCTTGGGGAATAGATTCCGGCGATTCTGAATTATCGTCAGCCTTTTTATCGATAAGCGGCAAAGCGGCAGTCGGCTCCGAGGGTGGGTTTATTATTTCCTCAAAATGGGGGATAACGATTCCCCGACGCACCATAATCCGGTAAATTACCTGTGACCGTGCTTCCACGTAACGGCTTTTTCCTGTAGGACTGTAACGGAGGGGGTTGGGCAAAACCACGGCGAGCCTTACCGCCTCTTCTGGCGTTAAGGCAGAAGCCGGTTTGCCGAAATAATGGCGCGCCGCTGCTTCAATCCCAAAGATACCGTCACCCCACTCGGCAATATTGAGATAAATCTCGATAATCCTGCGTTTGCTCAAGGTCCGTTCTAAACGCCAGGTGAGGATTGCCTCCTTCAATTTACGGATAGGATTTTTTGCCGGTGAGAGGTAGAGGTTCTTCACTACCTGTTGACTTATGGTACTGCCCCCCACCATAAAGCCCTTTTTTTTCAGGTTTTTCTCTATCGCCTTCTCAATCGCCTCGAAATCGAAGCCCTGGTGGGACCAGAATTTGTCATCCTCCGCGATAATTACCGCCTTAATCATGTACGGGGAAATCCTATCGAGGGGTACCCATTGTTTAATGATGCGTTTTTTTATACCCGCTTCACGCCACTTAGCCTCTCGATACAACATAAAGGCCGTTTTACCGGGACGTTCTTTTTTGAGACGGGAGATATCAGGGTAAACAAAATAGGCCCCCAAATTGATTAAAAATACCCCAACTGCAAAAAAAACAATTCTTTTAATCCATTTTCTCAAGGAACACCTCTTTGCCATAGACGATTAATCACTTGCCCTGTCTGTCAAAAAAGATATAATAAAAAAAATTTAGGTGAAGTCCCATGTGTGGACGTTTTTCCCTTTTAGCCGACCTGTCCACTATTGTAAATACCTTCGCTATTGAAAGGGTCGCTACCACTTACCAAGGGGACAGTAATTTTTCCCCCGGAAGAGACATCTATGCCGTTATCCACGAGGGGGGCAACACCCTCGTTTCCCTCCGGTGGGGATTGATTCCTGCCTGGGCAAAAGACCCGGCCATCGGGAAGAATCTCT
>Ga0315298_1001827_pt1 | contig 37902 bp, 38 predicted proteins | sample WHS_1_MG_FD_203077 | JGI IMG/M metagenome (GOLD analysis project Ga0315298, IMG submission 203077) | Extremophilic microbial mat communities from Washburn Hot Springs, YNP, Wyoming, USA - WHS_1_MG | ecosystem: Environmental > Aquatic > Thermal springs > Hot (42-90C) | place: USA: Wyoming...
TGGATTGAAACAAGACGAACGCTTACCTTAAATGGGGCGGCTACGCGTCGCCCCCCGCACGGGGGCGTGGATTGAAACAATGAGATCAGCATCGCTTAATACCCCTAGCTTATGGTCGCCCCCCGCACGGGGGCGTGGATTGAAACTTTATGATTTTGGGGGCTATCCTCCAAAAGAAGGGTCGCCCCCCGCACGGGGGCGTGGATTGAAACCCACATTCGGGCCTACCTTCCTGACTACTGTACCGGTCGCCCCCCGCACGGGGGCGTGGATTGAAACTAGCTACCACGGGCGGTGTCAGCGGCGGTGGCGGGTCGCCCCCCGCACGGGGGCGTGGATTGAAACACAATCGAGAATCTCAAGATATACCGGTTGTTCGTGTCGCCCCCCGCACGGGGGCGTGGATTGAAACACCCTACAATCCTACGGGGGATACTTCGCGGCCCAGTCGCCCCCCGCACGGGGGCGTGGATTGAAACCCACATGCAGGCCTACCTTCCGGCCTACTGTGCCGGTCGCCCCCCGCACGGGGGCGTGGATTGAAACCCCGACCCTAATCCACCGGAACCCCCCGACCCCGGTCGCCCCCCGCACGGGGGCGTGGATTGAAACCAAATTATTTGCGCAATCGATTTTTGCCGGAATGTCGCCCCCGCACGGGGGCGTGGATTGAAACCTCGACCACATATGCTCGATATTCCGGCAAAAATCGGTCGCCCCCCGCACGGGGGCGTGGATTGAAACCTCGACCACGAATTCGCGATATTCCGGCAAAAATGTCGCCCCCCGCACGGGGGCGTGGATTGAAACTTCGCATTCGCACAGTGCGACGGCTTTGTCACAAGTCGCCCCCCGCACGGGGGCGTGGATTGAAACCGTGTTCTGGCTGTACTTCACTCACGGCTACGGCGGTCGCCCCCCGCACGGGGGCGTGGATTGAAACTCATAGCGAAGCCATTGCAGTAAAAGGGGCGTAGTCGCCCCCCGCACGGGGGCGTGGATTGAAACCGCGCACACACACGCGCACACATGCGCACGCAAGTCGCCCCCCGCACGGGGGCGTGGATTGAAACACTTCGGCCGCACGAATGCGGCTATGGATGATTATGTCGCCCCCCGCACGGGGGCGTGGATTGAAACACTAGGCGCTTCAGAAGACTCAGGCGCTCATCTTTGAAACGGTATCCATATCAATGATACGCGTCGGGTTAGCCCGGTTGGCCGGGTCAAGAGCTTTCTTAATGCTGGCCAGCAGCCTGAGCCCTACCGGATATGAAGGCCAGACCACCTTCCCGGGACCGATGAGACTCAGCGCGCTGACGGCCCGCTCTTTTACTTCGCGCGCCGTGGCTTCATAAAGACACATGGCCGTCTTCAAATCATCCTCATCGTTTTTCTCTCTGGGAAAGTCCGACTCGGCAAGGGCAAAGTGCCCCAAATCATAAGGGGCAATCCAGGCCGGATGGTCGCTGTCCAGAAACGGCGGCGTGTATTTGTCGATGACCTCCCATGCCACGGGAAAACTTCGTTCGGCATCGTCAATCGAATCAAAAGTGAGATTCGTCAGCGAATAGCCGCCGCCAACCCTCATCATGCGGCAGCCGTTTGTGTCACGCACCCAGTTGTTGGCGGCATAGGGCACCCACCGGCTGTAGACCTCGTCAGACAGCGGTCTGCCACCATACTCAACCACAATCTGCCCGAGGACTTTTTCTTCGTAGTCGACCTGTCGGGACGAAGCATACCCCCAGAGACAGACGGCAACACAGTTCTTTACGTTTTGCTGCCAGTAACCGCTGACCCAGGCGTCCCAGTATTGCTGGCGCGACCGGGCCCACCACCAGTTGTAGTAGTCCGGGGGCCACATATGAACAATCCCACCGATTTCCGCGCCTGAAATCTCATACATGGCACCCACGGCCCGTTTCATGTCGGGGAAAACAAACAGCAACCATCGGAAACGGTCCCGGGGCAATTCGCACTTCTTGTCCGGAGCAACCCCTTCAACCGGCAGGACCGGTGGACCGGGCCACGGATACAGTTTTATTGCCAGCCGGGTCACGATACCGAGAGCGCCAACACTGCCGACAACACCCCTCAGCATCGCTCTGACGTCAGGCCCCGGCCCCTCGCCCCAGAAATATCCGCCACCTCCGGAACTCAAGGAGCCCGTCCGCAGAATATCGCCGCCGGGAAGCACCCACTCAACCCCCAGTATGTTCCTGGAAGAAAACCCGCTCCTGTAAGCCGTCCCCTGCATACCAAACGCCACGTGGTTGGCCAGACTGCAGGACTGCGCCCCGGCCTCCGGGACCCCATTGACCAGACCGGCCTTCATCGCCTCGGCCGACACCTGCGCGTGGGTGACGTAAGGCTCAACCACGGCGAACATATTGCGCCGGTCGATTGTCAGCCGGTTCATCCGCTTGGTATCGATAAGCACCCAGTAGGGCCGGACGGCGGCGGTGGTGCCGAAGGCCAGGCCGGACCCGACAACGGAATAGGGATACCCCAGCCGGTTCGCCAGGCGGACAACGGCCCGTATTTCCTCGGTGCTGCCCGGCATGACGATGAATTCTGCCCGTCCCCGCGTGGCCACGCTCGGCGCCTGAGACTCACGGCTGTAGGCCTCAACGACAGATGGGTCATCGCACACCCACTGCTGACCGAGTACGTCTGAAAGATGCCTGTGTATCAGCCTGTGTTTCTCGTCGCCCTGCGGCATATCACATCCTTATCGGCCTTACAGCGAGTTATTTACCAGCTCCACCAAATCGAGCACCTCAAGACGGGAGCTGCGGCCGGCCAGGGCATCGGCAAAGTTGCGCTCACACCAGGGACAGGCCGTTACCAGTGCCGCGGCGCCGGTAGATTCCGCCTCCTCTACCCTCTCTACCGCAGAAAAGCGGTTGAAGTCGGGATAGGCCTCGTACACACCGCCACCGGCACCGCAACACCAGGCATACTCTTTTATGCGCTCCATCTCAACCAGCCTGACACCGGGAATGCTCCTGATGATATTCCGCGGCTCTTCATACAGCCCCATAATCGGCTCTCCCGGGACATAGACCGGCAGACGGCGGCCGATATGACAGGGGTCGTGATAGGTAACGGTAATCGGGACACGCCTGGCAGGCTTAAGACGGCCATCCTTCAGAGCGCCATCGATGAGTTCCACAATGTGCAGGACCTCCAGATTCAACCCGTACTCAGGGTACAGCCGCTTGAAAGCATAATAGCCATCGGAGCACGCGGTCACCACCGTCCTGACACCGGCATTCTTCCAGGTCTGAATATTGTGCTCGGCATACTTGGCAAGCTCTCCTTTGTAGCCCATTTCGTAGGCCCGGCCGCCGCAACAGACCTCATCCCTGCCCATAATGCCGATATCCAGCCCGGCCCGGCGCATTACCCGGACCGCGGCGCGCAACGAAGGCCAGAGCGCCGGATCAAAGCTCGCGCGGCAACCGGCGTGGAAAGCTACCTCCGCCCTCTCCCGCGTCAGGTCCTTTAACCCGAGCCCCTCCGCCCACCTGCCCCTTTCCGACCGGGGCTTCATCACCAGGTTGTCTTCTTTGCGCAGATTATCGATAACCGGCGTCAGCGCCGGATGGAGCTGGCCGTCTCCTACCAGCCTGAACCTCATCTCCTGAATAACCCGCAGCGGCTCCATGTCCTGCACGCGCTTGCACATGGCATCACAACCGCCGCAGAAATTGCAGCGATAGAAAATATCGAGGAGCATCGGGGAGTCTTCATACTTGAGCCGTCCATCAATCAGGGCCAGCGATACGTCCATTCGCCCCTGGCAGGAGAAAGCATCATACAGGTAATAATGGCTTGAAGGACAGATTCTGGCGAAGCGCCAGCTCTTGACCTCCCAGGAGTCCACCCACTTGCAGTTGGAACACCGGGAGCAGTTCCAGGCATTCTTGCGCAGGTCCCAGTAGTACTTGCGGTGCCAGTCATCTTTGGGCAGGCATTTGCCGTTGACCATTACCATGGGAGTCGCTCCTTACCGTATTGGGACCACGTTACCGCCGGGCGCATTCAATTATACATCATACCGGGCCGGTATCACCGGAACGCGATATCTGGCTCCGCCGCCGCCCACCGGCTGATGCGGGTGCCTGTGATTTAGTTCCGCAATCTCAGGGGCGAACGGGCGATAAACTTCGGGATAAAGCGGGGGGTCTGCTCCATGTAGGCCAGATAGTCCCGGCCAAACTGCGACAGGAGCATCTTTTCCTCGCGCCTGACCCTCAGGGCGATAATCGCTACCAGCCCGAGCATCCAGGTGCCCCCGATAAACCAGTTGGCGGTCATGAAAAATACCCCGGCATGCAGGAGAAAGAAGGCCGAATACATGGGATGCCGGATCCAGCGGTACGGTCCGTTTACCACCAGCACATGGTCCTCTTTGATTTTCAGCGTGGCCGAGAGGTTCAGTCCCAGTGAGCGGTGGACCCAGATAAACAGGAGCAACGAAAGCAGTCCGAGGACAGCCCCTGCCCAGCGGACCCACAGGGGCAGGGCGATTTGCGCCCAGCTGAAGCCCTGCGGCCGGAAGATATAGGCAAGAAAGGTGAATACCTCGTAGCAGATGAACAGCGCCAGATAAACGGCATAGCGGCGGCTCTCGGCAATCACGGTGCGGCGGCCGGCTTTCATGCTCGACTTCTGGTAGATGATCCTGATTACCGAGAAAACGGTGAATTCGGCGATTATCAGGACCTTGAATACCAGTTCCTGATTGTCCAACATCGTGCGGTCCGGTTCCCGGACCCATCAAATCTAATACATTACTGAACCGACTGCAACAGCAGGGACAGCAGGTCGTGCACTTTGAGACCGGACCGGCGCTTTGAGGCGGCTTCGGTGAGGTTTTCCTCGCAGTGGGGGCAGTAGGTGACGATGGCGCCGACGCCGACCGCTTCCGCCTCGCGGCACCGTTCGGAAGCCGTCCACAGGGCCATCTCGGGGTCGCCGTTTCTCTGCCAGGAACCGGCCCCGCAGCACCAGGCATCGTGCTTGATGCGGTACATCTCCACCAGCTTCATGCCCGGTATTGCGCCCACGATTTCGCGCGGCTCTTTATATATGCCCTGAAAGTCGTCGGTGCCGCTGACGCCGGCACCGCCAAGCCTGACCAGATGGCAGGGGTCATGCCAGGTGACGGTCATGTCGAGCGGCCTGACCGGCTTGAGCCGCCCCTGCCTGAGCAGGTCGAGGACCAGCGGCAGGATATGGACAACCCTGAAATTCATCGCGGCGACACCGGCGTAGTCGCGGACGAAGGTGCTGTAACAGAACGGGCACACCGTCACCAGCGTCTCCACGCCCATGGCGTTGAACTGCTTGATGTTTTCTCTGGCAAAGGCCACAAAACTGTCCACGTCGCCGAGGCGCAGTGACGGGTTGCCGCAGCAGCGCTCCCGGTCGCCGAGGATGCCGACATCGAGCCCGGCCCTGAGCAGTACCGAGGCCGCGTCCTGCGCCATCTTTTCGCCGGCGGCGTCGCGGAGGGGGAAACAGCCGGTATAGAGCAGGGTCTTTGTTGCGGTACCGGCGGCGGGAAGGCCTCTGGCCAGCCCGGGGTCGATGCCTTTAATCCAATCGTTCCGCTGGCTGTCGGCTTTCCGGTAGGGGTTCATATACTGCCGCATTACGGTGAGTAATTCGCCGAAGCCGCCCGGCGGTCGGTGTCCCTGCCGCAGGGCATCGGCCCGCATCGCCTGGATGACATCGGCCGGCTGCATTTCGGTGATGCGGCCGCAGTTGTAACTGCAGGCGCCGCAGACCGGGTCGTTATAGATGACTTCAAGCAGCTTCGGCGTCCAGTCCATCTCGCCTTCGATCAGGGCGCGGGCGAGGTCGCCCATCTTGCCCTGGCCGGAGTAGCAGTCGTACTTGTAGCGGGCCAGCGGCGGGCAGATATCGTCGAAAGCCGCGTTCCTGAGGTGCCAGCTGAAGACGTGCTTGCACATCGAGTCGCGGAAGCAGTTCCACGCCCAGCGGCGGTAGTCTTTAAGGTCTTTTATCATGTCGGTCCTCCTCCCTATCCCCTGAAGGGAGAGGGTTGGGGTGAGAGTGCCCTAGAAGCACAGTTTCCCGGGATTCATAATCCCGTTCGGGTCCAGCTCCTTCTTGATTTTCTTCAGGTATTCGGTGTAGGCGGCATTGCGGCGGTACATCATGTCCGCCCAGACGCCGTAGGGCCGGTCGAAGAACGCCCCCGCCTCAATCATAGCCTCGCTGGCCTCAACGAATATCGTCCTGACGTTTTCCCAATCGTCGGGGCGGCCGGGGAAACTGTGGAGGTCGTAACAGCAGGAGAACGACCGCGCCCGCTCCACCGGCTGGACGTAGGCGCCAATATCGGCGGGAGAATAGTTGTGCCGGACACAGACGGTCTCCAGCGCCGCCTGCACCTTCGGAAGGTTATCGCCGGTGGCGTAAAACTTGAGCTCATGGCAGGAGCCTCTGGCGCCGAACTTCTTCTGCATGCGCCAGGGCATGACCAGCTCTTCCGCGACCAGGCGGTCGAGGCCGGCAATTCCGGCGATGGTGCCCTTTACCTCGAAACCAAGTCCTGCCGCCAGCGCGCGCAGGTCCTTCTCCTGATAGGCGACCTTGGCCTCCGGCTGGCGCGCCCAGCCGACCAGCGAGACTACCAGCGTCCACGGCGGCAGTGCGTAGCGCAGGGCGTCGAAGGCATGGCGCATATCGTGCGACCACAGCGGCGCGCCGGTCTTACCGATATAGCCGCCCTGCCTCAATTTCCCGGTCAGGTCGGCGTCCTCTTTAAGGACCAAAACGCCGAGGTCGAAGTTGTTGAGCAGGAAACATTCGTGGCCGAGCTCCTGCCGCTGGACTTCTTTGACGGCTTTCACCGCGTCCGGCAGGTTATCGAAGGCGGCGAAGAGGACTTTCTGCGCTCTGGGCAGCGGGATGAGCCGGATATTCATGTCGTGGACGATACCCATGGTCCCCTGGCCGCACATGAAGAGGCGGTACCAGTTGACGGCCGGCCCCATCGGGCCGGCATGGGGCGCCCCGGGCATGGCCGGGTTGCCGATGGTAAACGGCTCGCCGGTCGGCAGGATGACCCGGAAGGTCTGGAGAAGCTCGTTGCCGTAAATGAAATCACCGGCGCCGGGGACGGCTTCCCGGTCAAGGTAGGTGGCAAGGACCGAGGCATTCGGCGGCGCCATCAGCGGCACCTGAACGCGCAGGTTGACCGCGGCCAGCCGGTCGTTTAATTCACGGAAGGTGACGCCGGGGTTGACGGTGACCGTCCAGTGATGGACGTCAAGCTCGGTCACCTGCTTCATCAGGCTCATATCAAGGATGAGACTGCCGCCCAGTGACGGCACGGCGCCGCCGTGGAAGTCGGTGCCCGAGCTGTAAGGGACTACCGGCATCCCGACTTCGTTGGCCAGCCTGACAACCGACTGGACCTTATCGGCCGTGTCAACACGCACCACAAAAGAAGGCCGACAGGGGCGGGCAAAGCTCTGGTCGCGGGAATAAGCCTCCAGAGTCTCTTCGTCGTCGAGGACGTTAGCGGCGCCGGCGATTGCGGTCAGACTGGTCTTGATTACCTGGCTCATCGGCGCGCCTCCTCAGCGGCCTTCTTTTCCGGCGGCCGCATAAAGATAAGACGGTCAGGGTTGCTCATATCGGTCGGGTCGAACAGCTTTTTGATACGCCTGACCATAGCCGCATAGTTCGGGCCGATTTTCCTGCCGAACCAGGCGGCCATGGGCTCACGGAGCACCCAGTAGCCGGACGGGCTTTTATCCGATTCCCTGAAGACGTCAACGGTAATCTTAGAAATAAGCGCGGCGTGCTCAAGCTGGTCCCCGTATAGATCGCGCTCCTCCATCCAGTAGTGGCCGCGGTCGTAAGAGTAGTAGAACGGCCACGACTTATTGGTGCCGGGCAGGTCGTACTTCTCGACCTTTGACATATTGAGTTTATGGATTTTGACCATGTCCTCAACCGGCCCCCGTCCGAGGTAGGTGATGGCGTAGATGCCGTGCCGTATCCAGCGGACGAGGTCACCGCTCCGGAAGGCGTCGTTGTTGTAGTTATCAACGTGGCGCCGCTGTTCCTCATTCAAAGGCTCGCCGTGACATTCGGCCATGATTTCCCTGAGCACCGATTCTTCATAGTCGAGCTGGCCGGGCGAGTAGCCCGAAAGCGTGATATACATCCAGAACGGCTCATAGAAGCCCTCCTCCCACCGTTTGAGGGTCATCGCCTGGTGGCTTTCCCCGGCCATGGCGTTGACGGCGTTGAGCGGGATGTTGACGCCGATGCCGATGCCGGCATAAGCCACTTCATGGGCGGCTTTCATGCAGTCCTCGGCATTGTTGAAGCGGTACCAGCAGATGCGGTGGTTGGCGGGTATCGGCGGGTGCCCGTACTCTTCCTCCTGCGGCCATTCGCCGCCGGGCCAAGTGTGGAGCTTGAAAAGGACCTCGGTGATGATGCCGAAACTGCCGAAGGCGCCCATCTCGAACAGGCCGCGCAGGTCAGGCCCCGGCCCGTACCAGTAGGTGCCATCGCCGGCACGGATGCCGTGGGAGCCGGTGCGGATGATTTCGCCGGACGGCAGGACGATGGTGAAGGCGAGGAAACTGCGCGCCCCGATGCTGAAGGCCTGTGCCGTCTGCCAGGCACCGCCGAAGGTCAGGCAGTTGGACAGGACGCAGTTGGTGCCGGGGGCGGCCGGGGCGCCGCCGTTCCACAGACCGCGCTTCATCGTCTCCGTCTGCACGCGGGCATAGGAGTTCCACGGCTGCATGCGGATGAACTTGTCGCTTTCATTAATCTCGTAGATACGCTCCATGCGTTTGAGGTCGAGGATTACCGTCCGGGAGCGGGTGGGGACGCAGACACCGACCAGGTTATCGCCGGAGCTCATGGCTATCAAATGATAGCCAGCACTCCGGACGATGCGGACAACGGCCTGGACTTCCTCGGTGCTGGAGGGAAGGACGACAAGGTCGGGCACGGTCAGACGGTCTTTATTGAGTTTCCTGACGGTTACTGAAGGGTGGGGGTCGCGGGAATAGCACTGGCGTACCACGGGGTCGTTGCTTACCCATTCTTTCCCGACCACCGCCGCTATCGCCTCAATAACACGCTGTTCATCCCAGACTGTCATCGGACGTCTCCTGCGCCGTTCTGCAATGTGCTGTGAAACGGGAGCCGGACAATGCCGGACATTAAACTTTTTATAAAATAATAAAATATTTTAATATTGTCAACACGGCAGTCTGCCACAGCGCAACAAGAACGCCAAACCGGAAATCATACCTTTTGTCCTGCGTGGTGGCAATACGACACCACCGGCCTCAACCCGTAGGCCGGTGAGTCCGTCGAAATAAAGCAGAATCCCACTGCTCCCGGGGTGTTACCGCATCGCCCCCGACTTTACGTCGGTAACACGATATGTTACGATATATCGCATCACATCGTGAGTGGGGCGAACATGTTCCGGAAAGAGACGGGAGGTTTTCCCGGCGGCTGGAGAGACCGCTTCTTGAGAAGAGGCGGCTTTAAGTACGTGATCCTGGAACTGTTAAAGGATAAACCGCGTCACGGGTACGATATTATTCGGGCGCTGGAAGAACGGTTCCACGGTTTCTACAGCCCGAGCCCGGGAATGGTCTATCCCTGCCTCCAGATGCTTGAGGAGATGGGCTATGTGACCTCGGTTGAAGAGGATGGCAAGAAGACCTACTCGATAACTGAGGATGGTCGTAAATTTCTCTTTGAACATGAGAGGACTGCCGCTGAAATCAAAGAGCAGATGAGTACCTGGTGGCACGGTGAAGGCGGGAATGAATTCCGCGAAACCGCCCGTGAACTGCACGGGCTGGGTCGGATGCTGGTTCAGGAACTCCGCCAGGCAAGCCCCGAGAAGCTGAGACAGATCCGCGAAGTCGTTGTGCGCACCCGTAAAGAATTAGAGGCCATTTTGAAGAGTTGACACCTGTTAGAGCCGAGCTTTCGCTTGAAAACCGGACTATAAGAGAAAACAGATGAACATAATCGAAGTTGACGGGCTATCCCGGAAATTCGGTCAACTGGTCGCGGTTGATGAGGTGCATTTTAACGTTCAGGAGGGCGAGATTTTCGGGTTTCTCGGACCGAACGGCGCTGGTAAAACGACCACCATCAATATGCTGTGCACCCTGCTGACGCCAACCGGCGGGAAAGCGACGGTAAACGGGTACGATGTGGTCACCCAGCGAAGCGAGGTGAGACGCTCAATCGGGCTCGTCTTCCAGGAACCGACTCTTGACGAGTATCTCACCGCCGAGCAAAACCTGCGGTTTCATGCCTATGCCTACAATGTCCCACGGGACGTCCGGGAAAAACGAATAAACGAGTTGCTGGAGCTGGTAGAACTCTCCGACCGGCGTAAGAACCGTGTGCGTACCTATTCAGGGGGAATGAAACGACGGCTGGAGATTGCCCGCGGCCTGCTTCACAGCCCGAAGGTGCTTTTCCTGGACGAGCCGACTCTCGGCCTGGACCCGCAAACACGGCGGCACATCTGGGACTACGTGCTGTCCTTACGCAGGCAGGGCAATATCACGATATTCCTGACGACCCACTACATGGACGAGGCCGAGAACTGTGACCGCATCAGCATCATCGACCACGGCCGCATCATCGCCCTTGATACGCCGGATAGACTTAAGGATAGTCTGGGGGGCGATGTGGTTACGCTCAGGGCCGAGAACAACGAAGCCGCAGCGCTCGAGTTGAAATCGAAGTACGGAGTAAGCCCAACCTCGCAGAACGGCAACATCGTATTCAGTGTCCCCCAGGGCGAAAAATTCCTGCCCAGGCTAATGGGGGGCGGCCTTGAGAACCGCCTCATTTCCATCGGGTTACGCCGGCCCACTCTCGACGACGTGTTCCTCAAGCTGACCGGGCGGGAAATCCGTGACCAGGAGGCCAGCCCTGTGGGGAATATCAGGCGGGGTATGATGATGAGACGAGGGCATGGAGGTTAGACATGGCTGACGTTTTTCGTGGGATGTGGGTCGTCGCTTACCGCGAGTTGCTCCGGTTCATCCAGGAGCGTTCGCGCCTGGTCTCCTCTTTTGCCATGCCGCTGCTGTTCCTCGTGATTTTCGGTGCCGGATTTAACCGGATTATCGGCGGCCTCTCGCCGGGAGTTGATTTCATCCAGTTTATGTACCCGGGCATTATCGCCATGACGGTCCTGATGGGGTCCGTAATGTCCGGCCTGTCTGTGGTATGGGACCGCGAGTTTGGCTTCCTAAAGGAGATCCTCGTTGCCCCGGTTGGACGCAGTGGTATTGTACTGGGCAAGGCACTGGGCGCCGCCACTGTAGCCGTGCTGCAGGGCACCGTTATGCTGGCGCTGGCACCGTTCCTCGGTGTCAGCTTGAGCCCGTTGATGGTTGCAAAACTCGTCCCGGTGCTGATTATCGTCTCGGTGTCCCTTTCGGGTCTGGGAATACTCGTCGCTTCACGCATGCGCTCACAGCAGGGCTTTCAGATAATCGTACAGATCATCATCTTCCCTCTCATCTTTCTCTCAGGAGTCTTCTTCCCGGTGAACAGCGTGCCCGCCTGGCTCGAGGTGGTCTCCAAGGTCAATCCCCTTACTTACGGCGTCGACGCCATACGCCAGCTTTTCCTTGGAGGAATCGCCGGGCAGCCAGCCATCGGCGTGACTGTCCTTGGCCACACCATGACAATCATGGAAGACGTGCTCCTGGTGGCGGTATTCGGTGCCGTTATGATGTCCATTGGCACTTACTCGTTCACCAAACAGGATTGAGATGGCTTTCGGCAAAGCGGTTATTCACCGTAATTATGGTTGGCTGGCGCATAAACACGGCGAGTCAATATCCCGCGATATCTGGGTACGCTCAAGCAGTATTTGTGAAAGGCAGGACGACCGGCAACAAGACATGACTTGGTTACTGACCTGTGCTACTATCATTCGGCTTTAATCCCATTTACGTGAACCGACTCCGATGCAAGACCAGCCCTTGAGCCTCCGTTCTCTGCCCCGAAAGCAGATTATCCTAACCATGGCCGGCGTCATGCTGGCCATGTTCCTTTCTTCGCTCGACCAGACGGTGGTCGGGACCGCTATGCCGCGTATCATCGCCGACCTTGGCGGCTTTTCCCATTACACCTGGGTGGCCACCTCCTACATGGTGGCCTCGACCGTGGTCATGCCGGTCGTGGGCAAATTGACCGATATGTTTGGACGCAAACCTTTCTACCTGGCCGGGCTTATCATTTTCCTGCTTGGCTCTGTCTTCTGCGGCCTGAGCCAGACGATGACCCAGATAACTCTCGCCCGCGGCTTTCAGGGCATCGGCGCCGGCTTCATGATGACCAACGCGTTCACGGTAGTCGCCGACCTGTTCCCGCCGGCCGAGCGCGGGAAGTATCAGGGCTTCATGAGTGCCATCTTCGGGATATCGTCGGTCGTCGGCCCGACTCTCGGCGGATACATCACCGACACCCTCTCCTGGCACTGGATATTCTTCATCAACATCCCGCTTGGCATCGTGATTATTACGCTGTTCATCCTCTATTTCCCGGCCATCCGCACCGACCGTCATACCCACAGGGTCGACTACGCAGGGGTCGGAACGCTGGTCACGGCCGTCATTCCTCTCCTGCTGGCACTGTCCTGGGGCGGCTCGGAGTATGAATGGCTGTCCGCTCCAATCGTCGTGTCTTTCACAGTTTCGGCGGTCGGACTCGGTCTGTTCTTCTGGGTCGAACGCCGCGCCGCCGAGCCGATTGTCCCGCTGAGCATATTCAAGAATCGGATTGTCAGCACGTCTTTCGCTATCATCTTCCTCAACGGCATCGCCATGTTCGGCGGAATTTTCTTTATCCCGCTCTACTTTCAGGGTGTGCTCGGCCTTTCCGCCACCTCCAGCGGCAATTTCCTGACGCCGATGATGCTGGGCATGGTCACCGGCGGCGCCGCTTCCGGGCAGGTGCTGTCACGCTTCGGCGGGCACTACCGCCGGCATGGCATCCTGGGACTGGCACTTATGACTATCGGCATCTTTCTCCTGTCACGAATGGGCCCGGACAGCAGTTACGGCATGGCCGTGCTGTATATTGTGCTTACCGGCATCGGGCTCGGTATTACCATGCCCATTTACGTCATCGCTATCCAGAACGTTGTGCCCTACAAGGTACTGGGGGCATCGACCTCGCTGGTCGCCTTCTCCCGTTCCATCGGCGGTTCGCTCGGCGTGGCGGTCTTCGGCTCGGTCATGACCAACCATTTTATCTCGGAGTTTCTGGGCCGCCTGCCGGCCTCAGCCAGGTCAATGATTCCCCCCGACTTCCTCGCCTCGGTATCTCAAAGCGCCCAGGTGCTGGTCAGTCCCCAGGCCCAGGCCAGTCTGAAGGCGGCGTTCGGCCAGATGGGCGCCGGGGGGACCGCTGTTTACGACCAGATAATGCAGCTGCTGCGTCAGTCCCTTAGCTCGGCTCTCTCATGGGTCTTCCTGATTGGCTGCGCCATCACCATTGTCGCCTTCATCCTCAACCTTTTCCTCAAAGAGGTACCGCTCCGTAAGCAGTACGCCCGTGAACAGGAACGCAAAGATGAGTAAGTCTGGCCGGGTAGCCCGAAGGGCTCACTCCTCGGGAGAGAACATTATCCCTTCGCTTAACGGCGCCCCGGGAGGGGCACCGTACCTCTTAACAACTAATGCCCATTCCCTTAACCTTGATGGAGAACGGAATGGGCAGGGGATGAGCAAGGCATGGATATCAGAGTCGAAAAGCTGGCCGAACTTATCGTAAATTACTCCAGCGCCGTGCGTCAGGGCGATAAGGTCCTCATCCAGGGAAGCACCCTGGCCGAACCGCTCCTCAAAGCCCTTTATGCCCGCGTACTCCAGGCGGGGGGCCATCCCTTCGTCCTTTCCGCCCTTCCCAACACCGATGAGATATTTTACAGATATGCCTCGAACGAGCAGTTGAAGCACGTGCCCCCGCCGGTCAGGCTGATGTACGAGACTTACGATGTCCGCATCGTAATCCTTGCCGAGGTCAACACCCGGGCGCTGAGCAACGTTGACCCGCGCAAGATAGTCCTGAACCAGCAGGCGCGCACCGAGCTGATGCAAATCTTCATGCGCCGTGCCGCCGCCGGCGAGCTGCGCTGGACACTGGCGCCATTCCCGACCAACGCCATGGCTCAGGACGCCGAGATGAGCCTCTCGGAATACGAAGATTTTGTCTATGGTGCCTGCCTGCCCGACCTTAACGACCCGGTCGGCTACTGGCGCAATTTCTCCGCATGGCAGCAGCGCATCATCGACTGGTTGAAGGACAAGAGCTATGTCCATATCACCGCTCCCGGCACTGACCTCAGGCTGAGCATCGCTGGCCGTACCATCAAGAACAGCGATGGCCATTTCAATCTGCCCGATGGCGAAATCTTCACCGGTCCGGTCGAAGACAGCGCCGAGGGTTATGTCAGTTTTACCTATCCAGCAATTTACGGGGGGCGCGAGGTGGCGGGCGTCCGTCTTGAGTTCGAGAAGGGCAAGGTGGTCAGGGCCAGCGCCGAGAAGAACCAGGACTTCCTGCTCAAGACGCTCGATACCGATGCCGGCGCCCGCTACCTGGGCGAGTTCGCCATCGGCACCAGCAAAGGCATCACCCGCTTCACCCGGGAAATCCTTTTTGACGAAAAAATCGATGGCAGTTTCCATCTGGCGCTGGGCGCTTCCTACCCGGAAACCGGCGGCAGGAACGAGTCGGCCATCCACTGGGACATGGTCTGCGACTTAAGAAAAGGCGGCGAAATCCACGTGGACGGGCAATTACTGTACCGCGACGGCAGGTTCGTGATATGAAGAGAATCGTCCTGGCTTCGGCTTCACCGCGCAGGGCAGAACTGCTGAGGCAGATCGGCCTCAGGTTCACCGTTGACCCGAGCAACCATGAAGAAACCCCGGAGGCCGGGCTCGAGCCGGAACGGCTGGCGATGGTCCTGTCGATGAAAAAGGCGCGGGTAACGGCCAGACGCCACCGCAACGCCATCATTATCGCCGCCGATACCATCGGCGTCCTTAACGGCAGGGTCATCGGCAAACCAGAGTCCGCCGCCGATGCCCGCCGGATGCTCCGCTCCCTGAGCGGCAAAACACATTCGGTAATAACCGGCTTCACCGTTTACGATACCGGCGCCGGCCGCATCGCCACCAGGGCCGTTGAGACCATGGTCCATTTCCGCAGACTCACTGCCGCGGAAATAGACGCCTATGTGGCCACCGGCGAGCCGATGGACAAGGCCGGTGCTTACGGCATTCAGGAGCGCGGCGCAGTTTTCATCGACCGTATCGAAGGAGACTATTTCAACGTTATAGGCTTGCCGCTTTGCGCCCTGGCAGAAACACTGAAAGAATTCGGGGTGGAGGTGATGGGGTAGGTACGGGCATATCCCCTCACCATATCTCTTGCTGGTGCTCGAAATGGAACCGGTGAACTATGCCCAATGCTTACCAGCTGTCTTACTCGGATTCGAGACGCTTTTGTGATTATCTAAATTAGACTCTCTGCCGCACTCTCTCCCGCCACCCAGCCCGTGGAAAACGCCGCCTGCAGGTTATAGCCGCCGGTATCGCCGTCGATGTCCAGCACCTCACCGCAGAGGTAGAGTCCTTTGACCAGCTTCGATTCCATCGTCCGCGGGTCGACTTCTTTAAGAGACACGCCGCCTGCGGTGACCATAGCTACCGCCATCGGCAGGGGACTTTTAATGTTGAACCGGAGTGATTTCAGCAGTTTTACCAGCCGCTCGCGCTCCCCGGCACTAATCTGATTCCCCGGCTTATCGCCAGGGATGCCGCTTATCGTCACCAAAGGCCCAATCATCCTGTTCGGAAGCAACTCCCCAAGCAGGCGCCGGAAACTCCGTTTGCCGTGCTCCGCAAAGTCCCGCTGGAGTCGAAGGTGCAGCTGCTTTTCCGTCATGCCAGGCTTGAGGTCGATAGCCACGCTGACCGGACCTTCCCTGAGGGCATCGACAACGGCCAGGCTCATCTGCAAAGTCACCGGCCCGCTGATGCCGAAATGGGTCATCATCATTTCGCCAAGTCGGCTTTCGATGACACCTCTGGGCGGCTTGCCGGGCCCGATGCCGCGGCCGGTATCAGAATGCGGAGCCGCACAAGCTTCGATTCCTTCAGCCCGGCACCGGAAGGCGGTCAACCTCACGTTTCTCAGGCTTACCCCCTGCATCGAAGCGGCGAGCGCGACCTCCTCAACCGCCAGCGGCACCAGTGCCGGCCGAAGCGGCACAATGGTGTGGCCGAGCGCCTTCGCCATGCGATAGCCGTCACCGGTTGAGCCGGTAGCCGGATATGATGCGCCGCCGGTTGCCAGGATAACGGCTGTTGCCTCCAAAGGACCATGGTCAGTCCGCACACCGGCAGTCCGCCCGCGATAGCTCTGGATTCCGGTGACTTTCACCCCTCCGCGCAGTTCCACTCTGCCCGCCGCCAGATACTTCTCCAACGCCCGCACAACATCGCCGGCGTCACCGGAAACCGGGAAAATCCGCCCGCCGCGCTCAACGACCGTTTCCACCCCGAAGCGCCTCATCAGCGCCAGCAGTTCATCCCGGAAAAACCGGTGAAAGACCCCGTGGAGGAAGCGTCCGTTCAGCCCGTACTGGCTGATAAAACCATCAAGCTCTTGATTGTTGGTCAGGTTACAGCGCGATTTGCCGCTGATAAGCAGCTTTTTACCCGGGCGCTCCATCTTCTCGAGAAGAAGCACCCGGCCGCCGCACTCGGCAGCACGTCCGGCGGCCATCATGCCGCTGGCCCCGGCGCCGACGACAATAATCCGGTCGGTACCCATGCCCATTAGATTACCATACCCGGAAAGGGACGCCGGTTCCGATGTTGCCGGCTTCTCACACCGGGCTCCATCGACTATAATCTTAAACCATGGCGGCAGTCACTGACAGACTTATCGGCCTCTACCACTTCCTTTTCGACCGGACACCCCCGGGACTGCCCGAGGTGGAACCCCGCAAGCGGCTCAAGAACCCATGGCTCAAGGACGGTATGCCAGCCGTTGCCAGAGTACCCTGCAGCGGCAAAGTCCGCGAAGCAATCGTCGCCGCCATCGGCCTGCTCGGCAACCTCAATCAGGTCATCAGGCCCGGCGATTCGGTGCTCGTCAAGCCCAACTTCAACAGTCCCGACCCACCGCCGGCCTCCACTGACCCTGCCTTCCTCAGAGCTGTCGTTGAAATCCTGCTCGAATCCGGCGCCCGGGTCACCATCGGCGAAAGCTCCGGCGGGCTGTGGCGGCCGACACGCAACGTCTTCCGCCTCCTTAACGTCCATAATATGGCCCGGCAATTGAACGTGAAGCTCATCGCCTTTGAGGACGAGCCGGTTGACCAGTGGGTAAGGGTAAAGGTCAACGGCGACTTCCTTTCATCGCTGGCCATGCCGCGGTCGGCCTACGAGGCCGACCACCTTGTTTACGTACCATGCCTGAAGACCCACAAGATGGCGGGGTTCACCGGGGCGCTCAAGCTGGCCTTCGGTTTCGTCCATCCCGGCGAAAGACGCGCCTTCCATCGCGAAAAGCTACGGCAAAAGCTGGCTGAAGTCAGCCTTTGCTGGCAACCCACTCTCATCATCATGGACGGGCGTAAATCATTCATCTCCGGCGGCCCTGACAGGGGATGCCTCGCCGAACCGGGTATCGTAATGGCATCCGGCGACGCTGTCGCCATCGACATCGAGGCTATCAAGGTGCTTCTTAGCTTCAGAGGCAAGACCAGTCTTGCCTCTGACCCGTGGCAGGACCCTCAGATAGCCACCGCTGTGAGGCACGGGCTTGGCTGTCCCAACCGCAGGTACACACTGGTCGAAGGTATTCCCGGCAAGTCGGCCACGGCGGCCACCCTGTTCGAGGATTTTCTCGCCAGCGGCGACAGCCTGCGCGCCTATCATGGCGGCGAGCTTATCTTCTCCTCCAAGAAAGACCGGCTGGCCCCTCTGCTTGACTACATCGAACAGGTCAAGCCGCCAAAATCAGGCGTGGTCGTCTTCGACCGCATCACCGGCAATGCCGCTGCCCTGCTGCTCCAGAAAATAGACTGCCGCGAGGTCTATGCGGCGCTTGGCTCAAGGCTGGCTGCGGAAACGCTCGACAAATTCGGAATCTCCTATCATTTCACCAGGACTGTGGAATATATCACCGATAAGAACGGCACCGATATGTGCCCGATGGAAAAGCTATCGCTGGGAAAGAGCCCTGACGACTTTTTCGCGGCCGTAACTAACCTTCTGACCATTACCAAAACCCAGCGGAGTAAAAACTAGCGCCGTCAAGATAACGACACAGCGAAAGCTCTGAAGAGACGTCCTTGAGAAAATTTGAACTGGGCAAGACCGGCCTCATGGTCACCAGAATCGGATTCGGAGGCATCCCGATCCAGAGGTGCACTGAAGACGAGGCGGTTGCCATTGTCAAGAAGGCGCTCGACGTCGGCATCAATTTCATCGATACCTCCCGCGCCTACAGCACCAGCGAGGAACGCATCGGCAAGGCCATCACCGGGCGACCCCGCGAGGCCATTATTCTGGCCACCAAATCGCTCAGGCGCACCCGTGAGGAGATCCAGAAGGACCTTGAAGCCAGCCTGAGAAATCTTAATGTCAGGTATGTTGACCTTTACCAGTTCCATCAGGTCGCCGACTCGAATGACCTGGCCAGAGTGCTCGCTCCCGACGGCCCAATGGCGGTAGTGCAAGAAGCCAGAAGAGCCGGACTCGTCAAGCACATCGGCATCACCTCTCACAACATGGACACCGCCAGGGAGGCAGTCAAGTCGGGCAGGTTCGAAACACTGATGTTCGCCTTCAATTTCATCACCCCGGAAGTGGCCACCGACCTGCTCCCTCTCTGCCGGGAGCGGAACGTGGGGTTTATCGCTATGAAGCCGCTTTCCGGAGGCATGGTAGACAATGTCAGGGTTGCCTTTAAATATCTTCTCCAGTTCCCTGACGTCCTGCCTATCGTCGGCATCCAGCGGGCCGAGGAGCTTGACCAGATTCTCGATGTGGTGAACGGGCCTCCGGAGATGACGGCGGCAGAGCTAGCGGACATGGAGCGCATCCGGAAGCAACTGGGGAACCGTTTCTGCCACCGGTGCGACTACTGCCAGCCATGCACCGAGAACATCCCCATATCCAGCATCCTCCACACCCGCAGTATGTGGCGCCGTTTCCCGCCGGAACGTGTCTTCGCCGAACCAATGCAGAAGCTGATGGAACAGGCGGTCGCCTGCAGTAACTGCGGCAAATGCGAGGAGCGGTGCCCCTATAGCCTGCCTATCCGTGAAATGCTTAAGGAGGAGTTTTCCTGGTACCGCACCGAGCGTGAGAAGTGGCTGGAGAGTAAGTCCGGTAAATGAAACAGGATATTCTGGAGTGGCTGCTTGAAGGCCCGGACTGGCTGAAGTACGCCGTTGGACGTCAACTGCTGCGCGGCAAGCCGGACCCGCGGCTGGCCCTGGAGGACCCGGCGATACTCAGCCTCAGGCAGCGCCTGCGAAATCCGCAGCTTGGCCTGCCCGCCCTGCTGGAAAAGAAGCTTTACTACACCCGCACCGGCAATGCTTACTGGGACCTTTTCTTCCTGGCCGATACCGGCTTAACGGCCAGAGACCTTGGCATCGAGGCGGAACTGGAGCAACTGCTGGCGCGGCAGATGCCATCCGGCGACTTCATCACCGAGCCGGGAATGGCCCCGAACTACTACTGTATTTCGGCAATCTTGCTCTCCACCATCGCCAAACTCGGTTTCACAGAGCACCCGGCAGTAAGAAAATACCTTAAGGTTATCCTCGATACCCAGCGCTACGATGGCGGCTGGCACTGTGAGAAAAGCCAGTCCGGCGGTGAGTCATACGCCCCCGAGTCGTGTCCGATGGACAACCTGAACATCCTGATGCTGGTCGGTCAATACGATGCTTTGCGAAATGACGACCGCTTCAACGGCGCCATCGACCTTCTTCTCAACCACTGGCAGCAGCGCGACCGGAAGCTACGGCTGGACGGTTTCGGCGTCGGGAGCCGCTACTCCGCCCTCAAATACCCGGCGGTAGACTACGGCATCCTACGGGTGCTCGACACCGTCTCAGTGTTCCCCCATGCCGTGAGGCGGCCCGCCTTCGGCCAAATGCTCAGATGGGTGCAGGGAAAAGCAGTTAACGGCAGATATACGCCAGAGTACGCCTGCGGCTCTTTTCCCGGCTTCGATTTCGACCAGACCGGTCAGCCAAGCCGCTGGCTGACGTTTCAAATCGTCCGGATGGAACGGCGGGCTGAACTAACCGCCTGATTCCCGGGCATGCTCGGTGCTCTCAACCGACGTTCCGCACCCGCCCCCAGGCCTCCTTCACCATCCGCAGAACCCCATCAGCCACCATAGCCCGTCCGTACCGCACATCCATGTAGGCAGCAGTGATAGTTCCAAAATCTCCGGCCAGTCCGGGGTAAACGGCCACCAGATACCGCTGGTACTCCAGCGGCGTCTGTGACGGCAGACGCGGCAGACCGCGTCGAGCCGCCCAGTCGAGAAGACTGCGGTAGATAGCACGGACGGTAGTGGCCTGTTCTTCCATCTCTGATGCCCACGGCCGGAACATTCCGCCCACACGCCGGACGAGGCTGGCCAGCGCCGTGGCGATACGGCGCAACAGCTCAAGCAAACCAGCCCGGAGGCCCATCCCGATAGCCACCGTTTCAATCCGCACCGGAACGGACTCACGGGTACGCCGCCAGCGGAACCTCATTGCCGCAATCACAACTCCGGCAATCACCACGGCCAGCACAAAAGCCACTGTCGCCCAGGCCACCCACGGGGCCAGCGGCTGTGGCGAGCCCTTGACCGGCTCGGGCAACTCCATCATCCCCTCATCCTCCGGCTTGAAATCACACGACAGCTTAAAAGTAAACTGCGGTTCCGATGTCGCGACGGAGGGCGGCGGAAAGAGCCATCCGGCTACGGCCGACAGCCCGTTGACAACCGCGGCCGCAGCCCGGGGCGACAACGCAAAGAAAACGGCAATCAGCGGCACCGCCACGGCAGCAAGGGCGGCCGCCAGCATCCAGGACCGTGGCGGCCGAAGGACCGCGCCCGTCATCCGGAGCGAATCGTACCAGCGCCCCAGGGCAAGCATTATGGCGCCACCCAGAGCAAACAGCATCACCGGAAGAAATGACTGCCCCTCAAGGCCAGCCAATAAGAGCAAAACCGGGAGCCACCACTGGAACCTTACCACCAGCCTGACGTAATCGGTGTCATTCGGGACGGCCATAGCGCCCAGCCACCACGCCGTGCCAGCCATCACCACCTGGAAACCAGCCATCCACATGGCATCAGGGTCGATTGCCGCTGTTATCCTGCTGGAAACGAGCAAAGCGACAACCCCTACCGAGATTACGCCCAGCGCGATGCTCAACCACAGCCGCCATGGCCCGAGTACCATCAGGCTCACAACGAATGCCAGTACATAGACGGCCATCACCACCGCAGAAATGATGAAGTCCCCCGCCAGATACCGCGAAAGCAGCGCCAGCGCCAGATAGAGTCCGGACATCTCGGCCAGCGCCAGCCAGAGATACATCAACCTCACCGGCGGCGCGGACTGACTCATCCCCGGTTCCCTTTGGCGCCTCCGGTGAGATCGGCCTCTGAACGTACCGGAAGCACAGGTGCACCGGCAACCTCTCCCGGTGCACTCGCCACACCAACCAGAAGCACCACCGGGAACTGGTCTTGATGCCGCAGTTCCATCACGAGGCTGAGCAGACCGGTTGATACAGCGCCGGTCACGACCACTGCCACCGCACCGGGCATGAGACTGCCCGCCAGCCGCTCAATCGCGCCGCGTTCCAGTGGCCTTGTGACCGGCTCGACCCGCGCCAGCGCCTCCAGAATATCAAGCAGACGGTCGCGGCTGGCCGATGCCGGCAGGACAACTTCCCGTCCCGGGAACAGGGACAGACCAACCGGAGAACCGGTACCGGATATTGCGGCGGCCAGCGAAGCCGCAGCGGTTACCGCCAGTTCAAAATCGTCTTCCCTTTCACAACCGCCGAAGCCGGCAACGTCAAGCACCAGCACCGTGCTCAGGCTGGTGGTGGACTCGTAGACCCTCGCCTGGAGTTCTCCCCGGCGGGCGCTCGCCTTCCAGTGCACCCTCTTGAAAGGGTCGCCAATCCGATAGTCCCGGGCGCCCATAGTGCGGCTGGAATCCTCATAGATTGTTTTCGGAACAGCCCGCTCACCAGCCAGCCCGGTCAAATTGAGCTTTCCGAGGTCAACCGGTACAACCTTCGGGTAGACCAGCAGGTTGAGATTCAGCGAGTCGATTCTCTCCACCGGATAAAGCCCGAAGGGGTCGCCCGTCCGGACGCGTGCCGGCCCCAGCCGGTACTCACCCCTCATCAGGCATTTCAAAGACTGCCGCCACCGCAAGCCTTGACCACCACCAATCGCCGTGGCCCAATGCCACCGTTCGCAGACAAAACGGCTCGGAGCACGCTTCCCGATGACAAGACGGTACGGCAGGTCGAGCTCAAGACTGACCCACGGCAGCGGCAGCCACTTGTGGTTGGTCAGAGCCATGCTGACGTCTATCGTTTCTTCAGGGAAGGCACGGCTCTGGCCCAGTTTCACTTCCAGTCTCAACCGGCGCAGTGACCACAGACTCCACAACCAAGAGACGATGCCGAGCACCGGTACAAACAGAGCAAGCACCAGGAGCGGCGCATTCCACTGAAGAGAAGCAAAGATGGCAATCCCGGCGAAAGCAATGAGGGCCAGCCAGTGAAAAAAGACCGGAAACCCGGTGCTGAAGGCGGCGGCCCCGCTGGCGGGGCTACGGCTCGACCGGGACGGGAGCGGTGTTGAGGATGTCCTCAAGAAGTGCCTCCTTGCTCCTCTTATGCAGGTAGGCCTCGGTACTCAGCATGATGCGATGGCCTAGCACCGGCACCACCAGACGCTTTACGTCATCGGGTATAACGTAGTCCCGGCCGCGGACAATAGCGAGCGCCTGCGACCCCTTGTACAGGAACAGGCTGGCCCGGGGGCTGGCGCCCAAACTGACCGAAGCGTTGTCCCGCGTCCGCCGGACGATATCGAGTATGTACCGGCGCACATTGGGGTCGACATGGACCTTCTGCGCCTGCTCTTTAAGCTCCAGCATCTCCTCGGGCGAAGTCACCGGCTCCAGAGTGTCCAGCGGGTTGCTGTACTCAAACCGGAGCAGCATGGCATCCTCTTCTTCCATGTCGGGATATCCCATCTTCAGGCAGAGGAAGAAACGGTCAAGCTGTGCTTCCGGCAAGGGGAAGGTACCGTGAAGCTCGACCGGGTTCTGCGTAGCGATGACCATGAACGGCCGGGGCAATGCCTGGGTGACGCCGTCCACCGTGACCTGCCGCTCCTCCATGCACTCAAGCAAGCTCGATTGGGTACGCGGCGTCGCCCGGTTAATTTCGTCAACCAGGACAATATTGGCCATAACCGGGCCGGGCCGGAATTCGAACTCCGATTTCTTCTGGTTATAAAAGTAAATACCGGTAATATCTCCGGGCAGAAGATCAGGCGTACATTGAACGCGGCGGAAGGTCCCGCCGAGCAGTCGCGCCAGCGTCTTGGCCAGCGTCGTCTTGCCGATACCGGGGACATCCTCAATCAGGATGTGTCCCTCACAGAGCATGGCGACCACCGCCAGCTCGAGGCTGTCAAGCTTGCCGACGATGACTTTGCCGGCGCCCTCGAGAATTCGGCTGATGGTATTCGGAAACATGACAGAGACTTCATTATAGGCGCCTACCGCCAGTACGGCAATACCGAGCGAGCACGCTCAACCCGAAACCACATACGAACTGCAATTACCGGCGTGTCCCCGGCAGTACGGGAACAATAGAGCACAGTATGTGGCCCGCCTGATATAATCGCCGCATGCCGCTACTCTGGTGGACGCGGGACAACTCCAGGGACATCCCTCAGTGGGCTTATTCCCACTTGGTCACCAGGCTTGGTGTTGCTCATGAAGCATTAAGCGATCTCAAGTGCTTCGAGCGACGTGACCTGGTAAACGGCACCCCGTCGGTACTCATCCGCATTTTCAACCCGGAAGAAGCCCGCAACGCTGGCGTCCGTGACTTCACCTCGCTTGACCGGCATCCCGAGCTTATCCAATGGGAAGGCTGGCAGGACCCGGCAACCGGCGCAGTTTTCATGGAGCAGAAAAGCTACATGAGTCCATAAAGAATGCTGACTCCCGTGTTTACGCACCTGCCGATAACTGCTATTATCGACTTAGCACTACAAATCACACCGTAAGGAGGCCGCTGGTGGCCCGAACGTTCATTGTTTTCCAGTCAAGATACGGCTCCACCGAGGAAGCCGTCAGGAAGATGGCTTTGGTCCTGGGGCCGGCCCGCTACTGTCGCACCACCGACTTCGAGATGAATTACCGCGACAACTACGACTTTTTTGTATTGGGCGCCGGCGTCTATAACGAGGTCATCGACCCTCGCCTCAGCCACTTTGTCACCACCAACCGAGAATGGCTGAGCAAGAAGAAGGTTGCCCTTTTCGCCACCTGCCTATCCGGAATCCGTGGTCTTGACTACGTGGCACCCCTGGCCAGGATTCTTGGCAACTGCGTTGTGGCCACCGGCATGGTTGACGGCAGATTCAAAAAAGACCAATTGACACCGGAAGACTACGCCATCATGAAGCGCTTTTACGAGACGGTGAAGCTCCCTTTTCAGGATACCGACCGTACTAACCTGCCCAGGCTCATCGACTTCTGCCTCAAGTTAAAAGCCATAAAAGACGCGGATTACAGGGCCCTGCCGGCGGACCAGCTCAAGACACATATCGAGGAGTTCCTTAACAGCCACAACACCTGCGTGCTCTGCACCGGCTCCGGCGATAACGTACGGAGTACCCCGGTCACCTACAAATACCACGAAGGGCACCTTTACATCGTATCCGAAGGCGGCCGTAAGTTCGCCAACATCCTGGTTAATCCCAACGTCTCGGTAACCATCCACAACGAGTCACCTTCTGGCAAGTTCGCCCGGGCCGGAATTCAGTTAACAGGGTCAGTCAGCGTGATTACCCCGGGTCACCCTGAACTACCAGAGGTTTTCAAAATCATGGGATTGAGTTACGAGCGGCTGAATTCCTTACCCTGGATTATGAATGGCCTCAAGATAAAGCTAAGCAAGGCAGAGTTCCGCTGGCGCGGTTTTGACGACCTGGGCTACGCCCGCGTCCAGCCATACGATTTTCAAGTTTGAAGCCCCAGCAGACGTTAGGTTATAATAGTGCTTTCAGTTTGACCGGACTTAAACTATGACTCTGGACAGTTACGAAATCAGACTCAAGCCGTTCCACGCCCTGCTGAACGTGGCCACGCTCCTTAAGGAGCCGATTGGCTCCACGCGTGATTACAACTTCGAGGACATCGCTGATGAGAAAGGCGATAGCCCCGTCACCGGCGCCATCGGTATGGTTCGCAGTCAGCGCGGCATTCTGGTACGGGCGAATGTGACTGCGCGCTTCGAGATGGACTGCAGCCGCTGTCTCAAACCGACCGATTGCACAATGGCCATTGCCATGGATGAGGAGTTCCTGCCGAGCATCGATGTCAGCAGCGGCCTGCCGCTCCGCACGCCGCGCGACGGCAGTGTCTTTGTCATCGACCACAACCACATCCTCGACCTTGGCGAAGCAATACACCAGTATATCCTCATGGCGATACCGATGAAACCGCTGTGCCGCCCGGACTGTGCCGGCATCTGTCCCACCTGCGGAGCCAACCTCAACCAAGGACCATGCAAGTGCCGCGAAACTAATCTGGACCCGCGCTGGGACAAGCTGGCGGCCCTGAGAAGGAAACCGTTCCGGGCCGCGCCGCGGAAGCGCTCGCCCAAAACCGGAGAAAGGAAAAAGACCCATGGCACCGCTACCAAAGCGTAAATATCCCAAGGCACGCCGCGGCAAAAGGCAAAGCCACCTGGCGATGAAGCCAAAAGCGCTCGTAGACTGCCCCCAGTGCCATACCCCGAAGCTCCCACACCGCGTCTGCCCCAATTGCGGCTACTACAACGGCCGGGAGGTTATCGAACCCAGGTCTCCCAAGAAGAAGGCCGCATAAGCTGGGGCCATCCGGCGATGGCTGAGACTGGAGTCGCTTACGTTTTTCCCGGGCAGGGTTCCCAGGCGGTGGGGATGGGGCGTGACCTCTTTGACCACTCTCCCGCCGCCCATGCTATCTTCGAAGAAGCCGACCGCATTCTTGATATGCCCATCTCGAAGCTCTGCTTCGAAGGGCCGGTTGAGGAAGTTCTGAAGACCGTCAACGTCCAGCCGGCGGTCCTGACCGTGAGCATCGCCTGCCTGAAGGCGGCACAAGAAACCGGAGGCCTGCCGTCCCCTGTCTTCGCCGCCGGGCACAGCTTGGGCGAATACACCGCCCTGATAGCCGCCGGCGCAATATCTTTTAGCGATGGTCTGAGACTGGTCCGCGAACGCGGCCGTCTCATGCAGACCGCCGGCGAGCAGAACCCCGGCGGTATGCTGGCGTTACTCGGGGCCGAACTACAGGCCGCTGAAGAGTTCTGCGTTCAGACCGGATGCCATGTAGCCAACATCAACTGCCCCGGCCAGATAGTCATCAGCGGCAGTCTAGAGGCAATTGGCAAGGCGCTCGAAACCGCCAGAATTCGAAACATCAAGGCGGTACCGCTCAGGGTAAGCGGTGCTTTCCATTCGCCCTTAATGGAACCCGCCCTGCCCGGTCTCCAGGCGGCGCTGGCTTCTGTACCTCTAAAGGACCCGGCGGTACCGGTGATATCCAATGTCACGGCTGAACCCATCATGTCCGCCAACCGTATCCGCGAGGAGCTCATCTACCAGCTCAACCACCGCGTCCAGTGGCAGAAGTCCGTTGAGTACATGGCCTCGGCCGGTGTCACCACTTTTCTTGAAATTGGCCCCGGTCAAGTACTCAGCGGCCTCATCAAGCGCACCAGCCCTGCGGCGCGAACCCTAAGCCTCGGGAGCAGTCAGACCATTCAAGCCGCCTGCGCCGCACTGCGCGGCTCCAGCCGCCATGATTGACTCGTACCTGTTCGGCGAAATCGTCATCGACGGCAAGCGGTACACCGACCACGTCGTTATCTCGGGCAATAACGTACGCAAATGGCGGACCAGAGAAGGCCATCTTTTGTGCCCTGACGACCTCACCGCTATAATCAGGGATAAGCCGGATATCGTCATTATCGGGACCGGCAAGTTCGGCGAGGTCAAGGTACCGCAGGCAGTGCTCGATTACGCAAAGAGCCACGGAATACAGCTAATCTGTCAGGTGACAGACGAGGCCTGCCGCACCTACAACAATCTGGCAGTTTCTGCCAGGGTGACGGCAGCGCTTCATCTCACATGCTGACCGGAAACGCACATTAAAATGACCGGTTCAAGACGAAAAGGAAGGTCGCTGGCCCTCCAGGCACTTTATGAACTCGACTGCACCGGGCACAAGCCGGACGATGTCCTGCCGCGACTTGCCCGGGAAGAGCAAACACCGGAAGGCGTGGTCGCCTTCGCCCGGGAACTTGTCAAAGGCGTACTGGAGAACCGCACGCGCATTGACAGCGTCATTGCCCGTTATGCCCCGGCCTTCCCGGTGGAGCAAATCGCCGTCATTGACCGTAATATCCTCCGTCTTGCCATATTTGAAGTCTTATTGGATAATAAAGTCCCGATGAAGGCCGCTATCAATGAAGCCGTGGATCTCGCCAGAGCCTTCGGCAGTGACTCCTCGCCGAAGTTTGTTAACGGTGTCCTCGGCTCGGTAGCCGCCGAAGTCTCAAGGTAGTCCGCGGGAAAGGAGTCATCATCTGTGGCAACCGTTTTTGACCGCCTTAAGCGGGTTATCATCGAACAGCTGGGCGTAGAGGAGAATCAGGTAACGCCCACCGCCTCGTTTGTTGATGACCTGAATGCCGATTCACTCGACCTCGTCGAGCTAATCATGGCCATTGAAGAGGAGTTCGGCACCCCCCAGAACAAACTAGATATCCCGGACGAGGATGCCGAGAAAATCGTCACCGTCCAGGACGTGGTGGATTACCTTCACGACCGGGGCATCAAAGACGCCTGACGCCGACTGCAACGTCAGACTGAACTCTTTTTGAACCGAGTGCCTGCGGCACGCGAACGTGCGGCGGTACCGGCCGAGCAGGAGCCCGCCAGCCAGAATGATCAGGGCCGTCTTTTTTGACTTCTACAACACGCTTGCCCGCTACGAACCGGCGGCTGAAGTCATCCAGACCTCAGTGTGCCGCGAGTTCGGCTTCGAAACCGACATCAACACCATGCGGAAGGCTCTGGCCATGGCCGACCACTATTACTACGAGGAAAACCGGCGTTTCAGCGTGGCCAGACGTTCCCGGGCGGAGCAGGACGAGGTTTTCCTGAAGCATCAGGAACTGGCCATGCGCAACGCCGGGTTGAACCCCGACCGCCACACCGTAGCCACCGTTATGAAACGCATTCACGAACTGGCGCGCAATATATCTTTCACCCTCTTCGATGATGCCATACTGGCACTGGAAGAACTCAGGAAGCACGGTTTGACCCTGGGACTCATTTCCAATATCCCGCCGGAGAAACTACCGGTGCTGACCACACTCGGAATCAAGCCATTCCTTGATATCGTCGTAATCCCGCAGGAGGCCGGGGCCGATAAACCGGACCGGGCGATATTCGACTTAGCCGTCAGGCACGCCGGAGTCAAACCGGTCGAGGCTCTTCACGTGGGCGACCAGTACTATATCGACGCCGCCGGTGCCATGAATGCCGGCCTCAAAGCCCTTCTCCTCGACCGTCTCGACCTGTTCCCCCAGTACACTGATTGCCCGAGGATTACCAGCTTAAGAGAGATAGCGGAACACCTCTAGTCTCCCGCGCATCTTTCTAAGACTCAGGTATTCACTTCAGGCAAGCGCCACAGAATAATCTGTAACCGTGCTTCCCATACGCCTGATACCTCTTTACGCTCCAGCATGGCACACAGATTACTTCCCCTTGACAGAAAGGTATACCTCGTAATACTATGTACCTCGGTATACGAGGTATGCCTCCTCAAGAGCCAGGGCGGCATTGTGTGACATATCCGTATCACCACTACAAACAGGAGGTCTATCGCATGAAACTGCTCAGCTGGGCAATCTGTGTTCTCGGCCTGTGGATACTGCTCACCAGCATTCTGCCCGGTCAGATGTGGGTCGGCATCGTTGGTGGCCTGGTTATTGCGGTACTCGCGCTCATCGCCGCATTTCGAAAGGAAACCTGAGTCTCTTAAAACCAGACAGGGAACCACCCGCCCTGGCTCACCACCGAACCCGCCCAGACAGGTCTTCCGCTTGACGCTCTCGACACCTAGTGATAGGATACCATCGGATAACGAGGTATCCGGCTTCCCCCGAAGCTGGCAGCGAGGCATGATGAGGAAGGTCGCTGTCATCACCGATAGCACCGCCTGTCTGCCGGCAGACGCGGTCAGGAACTACGGCATCTCTGTTGTGCCGGTAGAGCTGACCTATCAGGGTCGTGTCTACCGCGACGGTGTGGATATCACCCCGACCGAGGTCTACCAATTACTTACCCGCGACAGGGTCATGCCAACAACCTCCGCCCCTCCTCCCGGCGCCTACCTTGAGGTCTTCCAGAAGGTCAGCCGTACCGTGCACGATGCCGTTGTCATTACCGTCGCCTCAACCTTAAGCCACATTTACGATTCAGCCTGTACCGCGGTCGAGATGGCCAGAGAGAAGCGCCTTGACCTCACCATAAAAGTAATTGACTGCCTGACCGCCGCCGGCGCCCAGGGCCTGGTCGTGCTCAACACCGCCCGTGCCGCCGCGGCCGGCAAGACCATGGAACAGGTCGTCGAAGCCGCCACGACTTCGATATCTTCCGTCCGCCTTATCGCTTTCCTTGATACTATGCATTACCTCGCCCGCGGCGGCCGCGTCCCGCAGGCAGTTGCCTGGGCAGGGAACCTGCTCCAGATTAAGCCTATCATGCAGATAAAGCCCGGTTCGGGGCAGGTCAGTCTGCTTACCAAGGTGCGCACCCGCAAGAAGGCCATCGAGCAGTTGCTCATCGAGACCCGCAGGTTTGTGGACTCGCGACCCATCCACGCCGTCGTCATGCACAGCAACAGCCCGGCGGACGCCGAGTACGTCAGAGGCCGCCTGGCAAGCGAATTCAGATGCAATGAAGCCATAGTGAGCGACTTTACCCCGGTCATGGGTATCCACACCGGCCCGGGACTCCTCGGCATTGCCTTCTACGAAGAGCGCAACTGACCGGACCAGATTGGTCATTGCCGGGGGTCGCTGGTTCAACCTCAGCAATCCTGACCTCAACCTGCTATAATCCTGCCGTCGGAGGAGTCGTCATGCCTATTACGGTCCTCGGTATCTGTGGCAGTCCGGTCAAGGGCGGCAATACCGAGGCTTTCTTGAACGAGGCCCTGAAGGCCGCGGCAGCGCTGCCCGGCGTTACAACCAGGCTAATCCGGCTCGCTGATAAGAATATCGGCGATTGCACCCACTGCAACTGGTGTGTCACCAGACAAACGGCTGACCGCTATTGCCAGGTAAAAGACGATATGAGCACCATCTACCCCGAGCTTATCAACGCCGATGTCATTATGATGGCTACCCCGGTCTACTTCGCCCGTCTCTCCCGGCTATCTGGCCAACCTCATCGACCGCCTGCGCTGTCTCTATCTGGGCCGCGTCCACGCCGGCAAGCTGACCAACAAGGTGGGCTGTGCTCTCGCGGTAAGCTGGTACCGTAACCGGGGGGTGGAGCCTGCGCTGGTCAGCATCGTCAGCGCCTTCCTCGGACTTCAGATGTTACCGGTAGCACCGCCGGTGCTTGGCTCGCCCTTCGGAGCCGCCGGAGCCGCCAGCAAGCATGGCACCGGTGAGTTCGAGGTCACCGACAAAGTCGGCATTCTTAAGGACCGCCATGGTCTGGAAGGCGCCCGCTCAATGGCCCGGCGCGCGGTAGCCGTGGCGCGGCTGCTCAAACCCGGGGACTAGTAGGTAAACTGCGGCTTTTTGTCCCGGATAACGCGCCTCGCCGATTCCAGCTTCCGCCGGAGGTGCTTCGGCAGAGAGAACATGCCCTGGTGACAGAGACCGTCATAGCATTTCGGCAGGCGAACAAGCCTTTTTTCAAGCCGCCGGTCAACTTCCTCTAACGCCAGCTTGAGCGGGTCCAGGTTAAACGACGCCGCCGCAAACCCCCAGGGACCGGTGAATGACGGGATATGGACGGCATACGGCCGCACGATAGGGAAGACGGACTTCAGGGTATTAACCACAGCCAGAAAGGTGGCGCAGTTGGTATAGCTGGCATCGCCAGCCTGGAGGGAGACAATCCCGTCCGGGGCCAGCCGCTTACTCAGCAAGGCATAGAACTCTCTGGTAAATAGCAGGTAGGCCGGGCCGCCTTCGAGCGGGTCGGGGAAATCGAGGACAATGACGTCGAACCGCTCTTTCGTCTCCTCCAGATATTTCCGCGCATCAGCGTAGACCACCTCGGCCCGCGGGTCTTTGAAGGCGCCGTTGCTCCAGGCGGGCAGGTAGCGCTTGGAAATCTCAACCACCGCCTGGTCGATATCCACCATGACCACCCGTTTCACCGACCGGTGATTCAAGACCTCTCGCAACGTAGCCCCCTCACCACCCCCGCCAACAAACACCTTCTCCGGCATGGGATGGGTAATCATGGCCGGGTGCACCAGGGCATCGTGGTAAACGAACTCGTCTCGCTCGGCTGACTGTATCTTGCCGTCGAGAATCAGGGTCAGGCCGTAGCTACCGGTCTCGACCACGTCAACATGCTGGTACTTCGTCTGACCAGAGAAGAAAACGCGGTTGATGCGGTGAAGTTCAATCAGGTCAGGCGAAATGGCGTCGTGGAGCCACTTGCCCCCGGGTCCGCCGCTCATGCCCTGGTACCGGCCTTCTGCTTCGGGTACACGGTGGGCACTTCCGCCATCAGACCCCGCTTGACCTCACGAAGCTGAGCGTCTTTCGATTCGAGCCGCTGGACCATCAGCCCGGCGGCTTTCTCCGGGTTGGTGGTCATGCCACAGGTAAAAATATCGACCGCGGCGTAGTCAAACTCGGGCCAGGTATGGATAGAAAGATGAGATTCAGCAATAATAACGACCCCGCTTATACCGTACGGAGCAAATTGATAGAAAGAGTCCTTGATAATGGTGGCGCCAGCCGCGAGGGCCGCGTCCCTGAGGGTATCCCTGATAAAGTCCAGATCATTGAGCCGGTCATGCCGGCACCCTTTCAGTTCCAGAAGCAAATGTCTGGCAAGTGCTTTCAACTTAAAGCTACCTCCTTTTTTTTAATTATCACCCCCAAACGGGCCGTCCGGCCCTTCCGATTCAACCGGCAGTGTCCGCGGGGCATCTGCCGGTCCCGCACACACTCAAATACCAAGTCCCTTAAATATTAAGTCGAAGTCAACCGACTTCGCCATCAGGTCATCCAGCCGGTTGATCTTCCGCTCTCCGCGAAACTTCGCCTGAGGCAGGCCTTTTTCGATAAGCTCGACCGCGGCGGCAGTCTCCTGCTTTGTCAGGATGACCGGCACTTTTCGGTCGTCGGCGGCCCGGATAACAATATTGGGCGGCTCAACCCCGGCGGTCAGCACCAAACATGACATACTCGTCTGGAGTGCCGCCAGTGCCATGTCCGGCCGGTCGCCGCGGATAATCGCCGCCTTGTGGTCCTTACGGCTGAAGTAGTCCAGCCCGGAATCAACAGTCATTGCTCCAAGCATGATGTTCTCAATAGTCTTATCAAGCAACTTGGCACCGGTGACCACTTTCGCGTCAAGCAGTCTCGCCACTTCCTCGCAGGAAATACCAAACAGGGTGCGGTCCTCGGGTATTGCCCCCAGCACCCTGACGCCATCCCTGGCCAGCATGCCCTTAACGTCCGGCGCGGCCCTGCCCGGCCGACCACCGGGCACCGCTGTCACGATGACGCCGAGCCAGCGGGCGCCGAAGACCTTACCTGCCTGTCCCGCCTTGGCCCCAGATATGGACGACGTGTAACGGACGACGGTGACCACCTTCGCATCGATGAGGTCAGCCAGCATCGCATTAAACTTGCTGAATGCATCATCGGTGGCACCGAGGCCCTCGACGACCACCACATCCTTACCTGCCGAGACTGCGGCAAAGGCCGCTTTGACCCTTCCATCAAGTCCCTGGGCCTGTACGAACTGCTGTACCGTGAAGTGGATCGGACTGAGCGCTTCCAAGGTCTCAGTTGTCTCCAGGGCATGCTTCATCGTGGCGGCGTCCTGATAGTCCGGCGCCCCCGTTGCGGTGAGCGTCACCGGCCTCAGGTAGCCGACCCTCTTGCCCTTCTCGATGAGCTTGCGGCCAATGCCAGCGCACACGGTAGTCTTGCCGGCCGGCTCCGTGGACGCGATGAGCAGACTGACCATCACGACCTCCTTGCGCTGAATAGCCCATTACCCGTCAGGGAAAAGACCATTCAGGTCTACCCTCTGGCGCCCGTAGCCCCTCACGGGAATCATAAAAGGGCAATACCATCCTGCACCAATCACCGCCTTCCCAGAGAGGGAAGAGGGCAGAGGATGGGTCACATTATAGCACACTGCATTGATTGACAGTCCACACAGCCCGTGCTAGACTAAATTTGTTCATACTCGAATTCGAGTATGAATCTCTTCGCATCGCAACATTCCGTCCAGGAGGTACCTGTGTTCAGATATTTGGCTTCTTTACTGCTCGTAACCGCGCTTACCATGGCATTATTAACCGGATGCGCCGGAGGCGGGACAGTACCGGCAACACCACCCACCACACCCACAGCACCCACTACCACACTATCTCCAACACCGGTTGCCTTCAAATGGCCAGATAGGCTATCTATCATAACTTCAACCGGGACCGGCAATGCGCAATGGCTTTCTTACACCGCTCTCATGAGCAAAGACACTGGTATGGATATTCGTCTGGTCCAAGAGAGCGCCCCTGCGGTACGCTTCAAGTCCGTGCAGAATGGCCAGTACTTTGCCACCTCTGGTAGCAATGGCGACTTCCAGAACATTATCGAAGCCCTTGAAACATATGCCACTGCCGACGGCGGCCCGTTCCAGATGCGGGCCCTATGGTCAAACGGCATGGCATGGTCGGGGTTCCTCGCCACCAACACATCTGGTATCAAGGTTCCGGCTGACATCAAGCCTGGGACTAAGATGGGCGACACGGTCAACTCGCCGAACGTGAAAAATAAGCAACTGGCCGCCCTGCTTGCTTGGGCCAATGTACCCATGGACAAAATCACATGGGTGCCGTTCTCAGACTACAATGCCACCGTAGGCGGTCTTGCCGGGAAGATCGACGTTGCCTTCGCCTTTCCTACCTCGCCAAGTGTTCTGCAATTGGGTAACACCGTCCACTACATCGAACTCGATCCAGTAAAAGACCCCGCCGGAGCGGAGCGGTATCTTTCCGTAGACCCAGTTACCACCTTCAGCAAAGTCCTTGAAGGACCGGATTGGCTGGTCGGCGCCATGTCAAAAGGCAGTGCAACTGCTTCCATCGTTAGCGACAAGGCTGATACTGACCTAGTCTACAACTTTGTTAAATGGCTTGATAAGAACTATGCCAGCTACAAAGACGCCCATCCGCAGAACAAGTATATGACACGTTCGATCTTTATGGAATTCATTAACACTACCTTCATACCGGTCCACCCGGGTACCATCAAATACCTTAAGGAGCTCAACCTTTGGACAGCCGCCAACGACAAACGGCAGCAGGCGAACATTGATTTTCTTAACAGGTGGATAACCGCCTACCAGGATGCGATGAAGCAGGCGGCAGCCAAAGGCGTTTCCGTTGATCCGTCTAACAAAGACTGGCTAGCCTTCTGGGCAAAGTATAAGACTGAAAATAGACTACCAGTCTGCAAGGCTTTCCTGGGTCTCTAGCCTGTATAACATAGTATAGAAAGTGCGCCAGCTGGCGCACTTTCTATCTATTTACAACCCACTTTCAAACGGAGACATCCCATGTCACACGCCGAAGTCGAGGCAAGAACCCCTGCTAGAAGTCGAAGCGAGAGTGGGCGAAGTGAAGCCGGGCGCTATGCTATCCTGCCCAAGCCACTCAAGGTGCTTTTCAGTACTTTCACTGTTGCGACGGTAGCCCTGTTCACTATCTATATCCACAACCTTCCTGTCCTTGGTGGTACCGTTTTCACTCCCGACCAGTATTACTACCTCCTTTATGTGCTGGTCATGTTGCCTATATTCCTCATCATCCCCGCCTGCAAAAAAGATAGGAAACGATTGCCGTGGTACGACGCTGTTCTCGGTACAGTTGCCTCGGGTGTGGCCGTCTATTTCCTTGCTAACAGTGAGCCTATTAGCCTCAGCCTTTGGACGCCACCGCCAACGACAGCGGGCTTCGTTACGGCGACCATCATGCTTATCCTCGGCCTTGAGGCCGGCCGTCGTATCGGCGGTACCGCATTTTTAATCGTAGCCTGTGCCTTTGGCGCCTACCCCCTCTTCGCCGAGTACATGCCAGGTGTGCTTTACGGCGTTGGCTTCAGCTTCAGACAGCTGGTTGGCCAGTTCGCCTTCAGCACGAATGGAATTCTCGGCGTGCCGATACAGGTTACCGGGGACATCTTAATCGGCTACCTCGTTTTCTCCAGCGTTATGGTGGCGACCGGCGCAGGCACATTCTTCCTTGACCTAGCTATTGGATTGATGGGGCGCTTCCGTGGCGGCCCGGCAAAAGTCGCCGTGGTTGCCAGCGCTTTCTTCGGTAGTCTCAGCGGAAGCGGCGTGGCCAATGTTATGGGGACTGGTAGCTTCACCATTCCGGCTATGAAGAGACTCGGGTACCCGCCGCATTACGCCGGTGCTATTGAGGCGTGCGCTTCGACCGGCGGTGCCGTAATGCCACCCGTTATGGGTACTATCGCATTCATCATGGCCATTATGACCGGCGTTGACTACGGCCAGATCGTTCTTGCCGCAGTGATACCCGCCTTACTCTACTACTATGGTTTATTGGTGCAGGTAGATGGCTATGCGGCCCGTGTCGGACTTGTCGGTATGCCCAAAGAAGACCTCCCCTCAATTCGGCAAACACTCAAAGTCGGCTGGCCTTTCCTTTTGGTATTTGCCTTCCTGCTCTGGGGAATCGAAGCCAAGAACTGGACCGCGCAGTCGCCTCTTTACGCGTCAGGGCTTATGACAGCCCTTTCGTTCCTCCACAAAGAAAACCGCCTGACATGGAAGAAGGTCCTCGGGCTCATTTCTGCAACCGGTGGCCTCATTGCCTGGATTATCGCTATCCTCCTGCCGGTCGGCCTTATCATCACCGGCCTAGTGATCACCGGGACTATCGCCGCTATTATTGCCAAAATCATTATTATTGGGAGCGCCAATACTTTCATCATCTTGCTGGTTACACTGGCCGCTTGCTACCTGATGGGCATGGTCGGCTTGGCACTAATACCGTATATTTTTCTTGCCGTTACCATGGCTCCAGCAGTGGTCAAATACGGTGGCCTCGATATAGTGGGGGTGTATCTTTTCATAGTTTACTGTACCCTATCGGCCGCCATAACGCCACCGGTCGCAACCGTAGCCTTTGTCGGAGCATCATTGGCGCAAGCTTCGCCGATGAAGACCGCTTGGACAGCTTTGCGTCTCGGCATCGTACTCTTATTCGTACCGTTCTTCTTCGTGTACAACCCGGCCTTAATCCTTCGGGGGCCGAACGTCGTCGAGGTTATCTGGCTCTTCCCGCTGTGTCTTCTGGGTATTTGGGTGCTCACATCCGGCCTAGAAGGCTATTTGCTATGGGTGGGCAAGATACCCATTTGGACACGCCCCCTCCTCGTTATAGGCGGTTTCCTCATTGCCGTACCGTGGGGATGGATTAGTGCGGCCTGCGGTGTCGTCATTACCGGAGTCACCACCACTACCCTCCTATACTTGCACCGGAGACGTCCATTAAGACCCGTACTTGAGTAAAGACGCTTTAACTAGCGTAATACTCGCCAAACATAAAACTTCCCAGCGAAAACGCGCTGCTACACAACGCCTTAGTACATGGTACACATCATTCGTCTAGCCGCGTTTTTGGTGAATTCAAGCACCAAACATCCCAGCCTACCAGTACCTATTCCCGGCAACAAACTTTTCGACACCAGACTTCTTCAGTTCTCAAATTTTTGGTAGCGTCATGATTTTACGGCCTGCGGTGTGATCAGAGTCGCCGTACAGGCTCCCTGATTGTAGAATCGGTCCCGGTGTTTTCGATAACCCTCCTTGTCGAAGTAGCGCTTGAGCAGAAACTTGAGTATGGCCAGGAGCCCCACGTCTCCCCAGCTGGCACCTATCCGTTTTGCTCTCCTGGCTATCTCCCGCATGGTACGCTCCATGATATCCACCGTTTTCCCTACTCGGATGGCCTTCTCTAGCCATAGTTCCAAATAGGTGAAGAGCCTTTCTCCGATAGCGTAACATTTTAGTCGGTTGGTGGTAGCCAAAAATAAGGAGACCTCCTAGAATCTTGAAAATACAACACAGAATCGAAGGAGGTCTCATGACCAGCTTAGAGCAGTTGGCGGAAAGTTTCAATATCCAGGATTGGGAGAAGGAAGTGCTGAGTTGGGTGTG
>Ga0315298_1001828_pt1 | contig 37893 bp, 44 predicted proteins | sample WHS_1_MG_FD_203077 | JGI IMG/M metagenome (GOLD analysis project Ga0315298, IMG submission 203077) | Extremophilic microbial mat communities from Washburn Hot Springs, YNP, Wyoming, USA - WHS_1_MG | ecosystem: Environmental > Aquatic > Thermal springs > Hot (42-90C) | place: USA: Wyoming...
CTTGCGAAGTTTATTCAAGAGTTGTTGGATATTTGAGACCAGTTCAACAGTGGAATTTGGGAAAGCAACAAGAGTTCAAAGAAAGAAAAGAATACAAAATAAAAATTTAAAAAGGTCGAAAATTTAACTTTAAAATAAAGAAAAAAAATATGGAAAACACAAATCAAAAAAGAATACCATTGTTAGGGGAGGATTTCCCCAAAATAAAGGTCCAAACAACACACGGAGAGATTGAATTGCCAGATTATTATCAAGGAAAATGGTTTGTTTTGTTTAGCCATCCTGCAGATTTTACTCCTGTTTGCACTACAGAATTTGTTGCCTTCCAGAAAAGATATGAAAAATTCAAAGAATTAAATTGCGAGTTGATAGGTTTGAGTATAGATCAAGTTTTCTCTCATATTAAATGGGTAGAATGGATTAAAGAAAAATTAGGAACTGAAATTCAATTCCCAATAATTGCAGACGATACCGGAAAAGTTGCTGAAATGTTGGGATTAATTCATCCTGGAAAAGGAACGAACACAGTGAGGGCAGTTTTTGTTGTAGATGATAAAGGGAAAATAAGGGTTATTCTTTATTATCCGCAAGAATTAGGAAGAAACATAGATGAGATTTTAAGAGCGGTAGAAGCAATTCAGATTTCTGATAAACACGAGGTGGCAATGCCAGCAAATTGGCCAAACAATGAAATTGTTGGAGATAATGTAATAGTTCCACCTGCAAAAGATGAAAAAACAGCAAAACAAAGATTGGAAATGGCAAAGAAAGGAGAGATTGAGTGTTTCGATTGGTGGTTATGCCACAAAAAAATAAAGAAATAGAGTTAAAAGAAATAGTTTTAAAAGGCATTGAAAGATTTAATGAAATTAGATTACCAGAGGCTAAGACAGAATTAGTAAAGATTAAAAAGAATGAAATTTTGGTTCGATTTTCAGGACATATGTGTTTTACATGCGGAGCCTATGATTACTTTGATGATTTGGTTTTTGAAATGTTAGAAGTTGGACTTTGGCTTGAAAGAAAAGAATTTCAAAGAGAAAATGAAAATAGTTATTTGGTGAAATATAAAATATTAAAGGTCGAAAAATAATTTTTAAAATTAAGATATGGCAAAAAAATGCAAAAAACCAAAAAAATAAAAAAAGATCCAGTGACGGTTTCTGATCCAAAACCAGTTAAAAAAGGTTCAAAAACAGAAGAGAATTTATGGAAAGCATTTGCTGGGGAAGCTCAAGCAAGGAACAAATACACATATTTTGCAAAGATTGCTAGAGAAGAGGGATATCAAGGAATTGCGGCGGTTTTTGAAGAAACTGCTCAAAATGAATTGGAACACGCAAAGATGATTTGGAAGCTTTTGGGAAAATGGCAAGATACAAAAGAGAATTTGAAAATGGCAATTGAAGGAGAGCATTATGAATGGACAAAAATGTATCCTGAATTTGAGAAAGTAGCAAGAGAAGAGGGGTTTGAAGACGCAGCAAAATTTTTAAAGGAAGTGGCAGAAGTCGAAGAACAACACGAAAAAAGATTTAAAAGATTGCTCGAAGAGTTAGAAAAAGGAGAGGTTTTCAAAAAGAAAGAAAAAGTGATGTGGGTTTGTAGGAATTGTGGATATGTTCATTGGGGAACAGAGCCTCCAAAGGAATGCCCAAATTGCAGGCATCCTCAAAGTTATTTTGAGGTGAGGTGCCAATATTAAAAATCTCAAATCTCAAATCTCAAAACTCAAAACTATAAATTATGATTCAAATAAAACAAATTTATAAGTGTTCAATTTGCGGAAATGTTGTTGAGGTTTTGTATGCTGGAGGAGGAACTTTAGTTTGTTGCGGAAAACCAATGGAGCTTTTGACAGAAAAAACAGAAGATCAAGGGAAAGAAAAGCATGTTCCAGTGATTGAAAAAACAAGAAAAGGAGTAAAAGTGAAAGTTGGATCAGTACCCCATCCAATGGAAGAAAACCATTATATTCAATGGATAGAATTAATTGCAGATGGCGTTTCTTTGAGAAAATTTTTGAAACCAGGAGATAAACCTGAAGCTGAATTTGAAGTTAAAGCAAAGGAATTTCAAGCCAGAGAATACTGCAACCTTCACGGACTGTGGAAATCAATGGATTGATATAAAATTTCTAAATGCCATCCCTCTATGAGAAATTAATCGATCCCTTTTTGAAAGATGTTAGGGAATTTGTTGTGAATTTTTCTGAGATTAGACCTGGAGAAAAAGTTTTAGATGTTGGTTGTGGAACCGGTGATCAAGCAATTTATTTTGCCAAAAAAGGAGCAGTTGTGACTGGAATTGATATTAACCAAGAGATGATAAGTTGCGCCTTAAAGAAAAAAGGAAGGTTTAACATCCATTTTCAAGGAGGGGATGCGACAAATTTACCATTTTTAGAACCAGTTTTTGACGTAGCAGTAATTTCTCTTGTTTTACACGAAATTGAAAACAAAGACCGCGACAGAGTAATTTCAGAAATGAAAAGGGTAGTCAAAAAGGGCGGAAGATTGATTTTTGTTGATTTCAATTGTCCTTTGCCAAAATCAATGATTTCTTTTTACGTTAAATTGGTTGAGTTTTTTGCAGGAAAAAATCATTGGCAAAATTTCAAAAGTTATTTGAAAGAAGGTGGAATTTTAAAAATTTTAGAAAAGAATAAATTAAAACTAGAAAAGATTGAGTATTTGGAGGATGGATTACTAATTGCAGTAAAGACTAAAAACGCGTAGAATTAAATTGGCGCGCGAAAGATCTAAAATAAAAATTTATGACAAAAATGTGAAAAATAAGAGACAAAAATGAATTTTAGCGAATATCAAAAAAAGTCACGCAAAACTGCAATTTATCCTGATAAAGGAAAAAATTTTATTTATCCAGTTTTAGGATTAGCTGGAGAGACGGGAGAAGTGGTTGAAAAAGTCAAAAAAATTTTGAGAGATAAAAAAGGGATTGTCGAAAAAGAAGATAGAGAAGAAATTAAAAAAGAGCTCGGAGATGTGCTTTGGTATCTAGCTCAAATTTGCACTGAGCTAAAATTATCTTTGGAAGATGTTGCCAAAACTAATCTTTTGAAGTTAAAATCAAGAAAAGAGAGAAACAAACTTCGAGGAAGTGGCGATCAAAGATAAATATGATTTCTTTTGAAGATTTTCAAAAAATTGAACTCAAAGTGGCAAAAATAATTGAGGCAGAAAAGATTGAAAAAAGCGAAAAGCTTTTAAAATTGATTGTGGATTTAGGAGATGAAAAAAGGCAACTTGTTGCCGGAATTGCAAAATATTACAAACTAGAAGATTTAATTGGAAAAGAAATTGTTGTTGTAGCAAATTTGGAACCAAAAAAGTTAATGGGAATTGAAAGCCAAGGAATGCTTTTGGCAGCAAATGTTGATGGAAAGCCTGTAATTTTAATTCCAGAAAAAGAAGTTCCTCCTGGAACAAAAGTCAAGTAAATTTAAATTCAAAATTCAGTTTCTTTTAAAAAAGGACCGTCAACGCAAGCTCTGAGTCCTTTTTTTGTTGCGCAAGAACCACAAAGCCCAACCCCACATTTTGTCATAAAGTCTAAAGAAAAATAAATTTTTTCTCTTTTTAAAAATTTCCTCCCCGCTTCAATTATCATCTCAACAAAACCTCTCGGCCCACAAGTTAAAATAAAATCTGGTTTTTCTTTCTTGATAATTTCTTCAACCTCTCTTTTTTCAAAAAATCCTTTGGCATAAACTTTATCTGAAAATTTTTTAAATTTAGATTTCAAAAACTTCAAAAATGGCTTTTCTTTAGCAGAAATTATTACTGAGTTTTTAAAATTTTTGGCAAACAAAAACAAAGAAGCAATTCCTGTACCTCCACCACAAAGCAAAATTTTTCCTTTTAAATTTAGTTCTTTTCCATAAGCTCCTCTCAGATAAATGTTTTTTCCTTCTTTAACTTTTGATAATTTTTCAGTAAAATAGCCAACTTTTCGAATTAAAAAAGTTGGGGGAGAATTTTCAAAAACTGAAAATGGCTTTTCGCCAATTTCTGGCAACCACAAAAAGACAAATTGACCAGGCAAGGCTTTAATTTTGCCTTCAAGTTCTAACAAAAAGAGATCTTTTTCAAAAAAAATTTTCTTTTTAACTTTGAATCTTTGATAATCTTCCAGTTTGTTTTTTAAAAATTTTTCTGCAAAGTTAGTACCATTTTTTAAATCCTCGTTCAAAGTCCTAAAATATTTTTTTAAAGTTTCAAAGTCCATTTTAAAAAGAGCAGACCCAATACCAAAAAAATTAGCTCCAGCTTTTTCATAATTAATGATGTCTTTTGCACAAGATATTCCCCCACAAGCTACAATTGGAAAATTCCCCAACTTTCTTATTTCACTAACAACTTTTAAACCAATTGGCAAAATTGCCCTTCCAGAAACTCCACCAAACTTATTAGATAAAACAAAAAATCCATCTTTCAAATAAGTCCCAGGTCCCAAAGTATTGATTGCTACAATTCCATCTGCTCCAGCTTTCAGAGAAACCTTTGCCATTTTTAAATAATCAATATTTGGAGAAACTTTTACTAATACAGGTTTCTTCAAGGTTTTTACTTTTTTGACTATTTTCCAAACTAAATCAAAATCTTGTCCTACAATTTGACCATATTTTTGAGAATGGGGGCAAGATAAATTTAGCTCAAATCCATCAGCAAATTGAGAAAGCTCTTTTGCAACTTTAAAAAATTCCTTTTCATCTTTGCCAAAAATTGAAACAAGCAAAAATTTATTTTTTGGTAATTTTATTTTTGAAATTTGTTCTTTAAATTCAAAAACTCCAGGATTTGCCAAACCTACAGCATTCAAAAAAGAAAGGGGCGCAAAATTGACTAAAATCGGTTCTCTATTTCCTTCTCTCTTTTCAATACCAATACTTTTTGTTGTCAAAATGCCGATTTCAGGAATCTCTTTTGCTACTCTTTCTAAAACAGAAACTTCAGTAGTTAAAATCCCGCTGGGAATTGCAAATTTGCCTGAAATTTCTTTTTTAAAAAATCTCATGAAATTTTTTTCAACACAGAATTTAACTCTTCTTTCATCTTTAAAGCAGAATATCTTGCTGCCAAATAAAATTTCTTTTCTCCAAATTTTCTCTTTAAATCTTCGTTTTCAAAAGCAAAAATTATTCCTCTTGAGTTATTAATTAAAGCTCCCCTTTTATCTTTGTTAAAAGCTAAAATAACATCTTTTGCTTTTCCCCCTTGAGTTTGAAATCCAGGAACTAAAAAAATATTTTTTGGCAAAATTTTTCTTAAAATTTTCATTTCTTTTTTGAAAGTAGCACCAACAACTGCTCCTACAATTTGATACCCAAATTTTCCTTCAGTACTCTCCCCTACTTCTTTCACAATTTTCGCCACTATTCGATAAACCTCCTTTCCATTTTTTAATTTTTGATTTTGAATTTCTTTTGAAGAAGGATTTGAGGTTTTGACTAAAATAAAAATTCCTTTTTGATATTTTTTTGCATCTTCTAAAAAAGGTAAAATGCTATCTCTTCCAAGATAAGGGTTCAAAGTTATTGCATCTGCGTCAAATCCCTGAGGACTCAAATAAGAAAAAGAATAGGCTTTGGCTGTATGATCAATATCTCCTCTTTTTGCATCAACGATTACTATTTTCTTTTTGTCTTTTAAATAAGAAATTGTCTTTTCAAAAGCTTTTAATCCCTCTAATTTGTACTTTTCATAAAATGCAATCTGAATTTTATAAGCAGGAACAATATCAAAAGTTGAATCAATTATTGCCTTGTTAAAAAGAAAAATAGCTTGAGAAACCTGTTTTTTTCTTAAAAATTTTGGCAATCTTTCAAAATCTGAGTCTAATCCGATTGAACTCGGGTTTTGGTATTTTTCAATTTCTTTTATTAATCTATCAGCAAAATTTGCCATCAAATTTTTAATTTTTCAACCCCAAACCTTTCAAATTCCTCAACTATTTTTTGGACAATTTCTTTTTTTGGTTTTAATTTTTTAATCGCGATTGGTAAAAGCTCTGTCGCTTTTGACATTTCAAAAAACTTTATTTTTTCTTTTTCAAGAATTTCTTTTGGATTTTTAAGATCTAAAGTTTTTTCCATTCTATTTGTTAAAGAAATCACAGCTTCAGGTTTTAAATTTACTTTTTTCAATTTTTCAATCGCTTCAAAAATTGAGCTTCCAGTTGTAGTGACATCTTCTAACAAAATTATTTTCCCTCTTGGCACCCCAAGAAAATATCTATCTTTTTCCATTCCATGTTCTTTTTCTTTTGCCCTAATCATTGGCAAGACAAATTTTCCTTTTTTAAAATTTTTTGACTTTTTTGCAAATTTGTATTGAACTAAAATTCCAAGCTTTGTTGCTCCTTCAGGAATTCCCAAAAAGCAATCAACCTTCAATTTTAAATCTTCAACAAAATTTAAAACAAAATCTAAAAGTTTATCAGTCAACCAAACATCTTCTAAAACATTCCTCCAGTTAATGTAAAAATGGGATTCTCTTTTTGACTTTAGCAAGACCGGTTTTTCAAAAAATCCAATCACTTTGTTCTCAATTATGAATTGATTAAATTTTTGCTGATTAAACTTTTTCATAAATATTTTGCAATCTCAAATGTCAAATCTAAAATTTTAAATTTTTTACTTTCAAAAGAATGCAAGATAGAGTTTGAGAAAAATATTTTATAAAACCCTTCTTTCTCCAATTTCTCTTTTGCGTTTCCTGATAAAATTGGATGGGTTGCAGCTAAAATTATCTTCTTTGCCCCCAATTTTTCAAGTTCTCTTTTTGCTTTAATTATTGTTTGACCAGTATCAACCATATCATCAAACAAAATTACATTTTCTTTATTTAATTTTCCTTTGAAAACTAAATTCAAAACAAAATTAGCTTTCTTTGCAGGATCTTCTCTTTTCTTTTCAAAAAAAGAAAATTCTAAATTTCCCAAAAGCTGGGCCAAAGATCTTGCATCATTCAAAGCTCCCTCATCTGGAGCTACAACTTGCCAATTTTTATCGTTTTTGATTACTTTTTTTATTTCTTTTGCAAAGAGTAAATAGGGTTTAATGTTCAAAACTTCTATTTTGTAAAATTTCAGAATATTTTCTGTGTGCAAGTGACAGGTAATTATTTTGTCAATTTTTGAAGCTTCAAAAAGAGTTGCTAAAAGTTGAGCTGAATTTGGTTCTTTTCTGTCTTTTTCAATTCTTTCTTGCCTTGAATAGGGCAAAATTGGAAAAATCAGAACTATTTTCTTTGCTCTTTCTTGATTTAAAACTTTAGCAATCAAGAAAGTTTCAATCAAAATCTCATCTGGATTTTGGTTTATCGTTTGATAAATATAGGCTATCTTCCCTTTAACTTCTTCGAAAATCCTTACATACTTTTCTTTGCAGGCAAAATTTTTGATTAAAATCTTGCCAAATTTAATCTTTGCCCTTTTTGCCAAAATTTTTGCTGTTTTTGGATCTGATGATCCGGCAAATAAAATTTTCTCCATTTTAAAATAGCAATTTAACTAAAATTGCCTTTTGCAAATGTAACCTGTTTTCTGCCTGGTCAAAAATTATTGAATTTGGTCCATCCATCACTTCGTCTGTAATTTCTTGGTTTCTGTGAGCAGGAAGACAATGCATTACTTTGACATTTTCTTTAGCAAAAGATAAAAGTTCTTTGTTAACCTGATAATTTTTAAAAGCTTCCAATCTTTCTTCTACATCAGTTCTTCCCATACTTACCCAAGTATCAGTATAGATTACATCAGCTCCCCTTACTGCTTCCTTTGGATTCTCTAAAATTTCAATTTTTGCTCCATTTTTTTCAATATCTTCTTTTGCTAAATCTAAAATTTCTTTTTTGGTTTTATATTTTGGGGGACAAGCAACTCTGAAATTTACTCCTAATCTAGCACAAAGTAAAAGCAAGGAATTTGTCACATTATTGTCCCCATCTCCAACAAAAACTAAAGTCAAATTCTCTAAAGTTCCAAATTTTTCCCAAATCGTGAACAAATCAGTTAGAGCTTGGCAAGGATGAAATTTGTCAGATAAACCATTAATCACTGGAACACTAGAATTTTTTGCTAGCTCCACAATGTCTTGATGATCAAAAACCCTTGCCATAATGCAATCTACATACCTTGATAAAACTCTTGCAGTATCGGCTATTGTTTCTCCCCGAGAAAGTTGAAGTTCTTGGGGCGATAAATTTAATGCATGTCCTCCAAGCTGAGTCATTGCAACCTCAAAACTCACTCTTGTTCTGGTTGATGGCTTTTGGAAAATCATTGCTAAGCTTTTTCCCTTCAGCAATTCGTGAGGTATTCCTCTTTTTTGTTTTTCTTTCAGTTCTTTTGCCAAATTGAATATTTCCCAAATTTCTTCCTTTTTAAAATCTTGATCCATTGTGAGATGTTTTTTTGTCATATTTTTAAATAGTTTTTATGATTTCTTCTCTTTCAAATTCTCTTTCACAATATTCGCACTTTAAAATAAATTTTTCGTTTTCGACCTTTATAATTTGAAATTTTGGCTTTGCTTCAGGGTCTAAATTTGTAATGCAAAGCTTATTTGGACAAGAAAGCAAAGAATTAAAACTCAAAATCTTTTCTGGCAATTTAACTTTTATTTTTTTAAACCTTCCATCTTTTAAAACATTAAACGTAACCTGGGGCGCAATCACTCTAATTAATCCGTAAAGATCTTCCGTCAAAAAGGCATTCTCTAAAATCAAAACATCCTTTATTTTCATTTTCCTTGAAGGTACGTTCTCGATTAAATGGATAACACTATTTTCTTTCAAAACTTTTGCAAAAATTAAGCATTTTTTGATTTTGTCTCCTGTGCCGACTGGTAAATGATCCAAAACAACACCATTTCTAATTGGCCTGAAATATTTTTCTTCTTTTTTTCTTTTGGCTAAGTATTTTTCAATTTCCATATCTACCAAAATTTCTTTTTCTATTTTTGGCAAACTTTCTTTTTCAACTTTTTCAAATCTTTTTTTGTTTGCCCAAAGCAAAAGATAAATTCTTGTTGGAATTCCATACCAAGCTTGTTTATCAATGATTACCCTTTTGTCTAAACGAATTTCTGGCGAAATTTCATCAACATAGGGCAAAGGATGCATTATTTTCACGCTTTTTTTAAAACCTTCTAAAACTTCTTTTGTGATTTTGAATTTTCCTCTTACCCTTTCTAACTCTAAAGGATCAGTAAATCTTTCTTCTTGAATTCTTGTTACATAAATAATGTCGCAATCTTTCAAGTCTTCTAAAGAATCGCTTTCTACATAATCTAGATTTCTTTTGTATTTTTGTGGCAACTTTGTCTCTGGACAAGAAACGAATTTAAATTTCACATTATCTTCAAGAGAAAATGAGCTCAAGAGAGAATGAACTGTCCTGCTATATTTTAAATCTCCCACAAAACCAAAAATAAAATTTTTCAATCTTCCAAGTTCTTTTAAAATTGTTAGTCTGTCCAAAAATGTTTGAGTCGGGTGTTGATTAGCCCCGTCTCCAGCATTAATTACTGAAATTTTTTCAAAACCAGATTTTTCCAAAATTTCAGCTGCAAAACGAGCTGTTCCTTCTTCTTTTGTCCTTAAAATCAAAATGTCTGTGCCCTGAATTGCCATCATTCTTACTGTGTTAGCTAAACTTTCTTTTTTCATTAAAGAAGTACCTTCTTTGCCAGAAATTATTTTTGTTGGCCAACCCAAAATTCTTGCAGCCTCTTCAAAAGAACCCAAAGTTCTGGTACTCGGTTCTAAAAATAAAAGAGAAACTTTTGGCTTCTTTTTTGTCTTAGCTTGAGGAGGGGCAATTTTTTCTTTTGCATGCTTTATCATTCTTGAGGCACCTTTTACGATTTCATCGATTTCTTTTTTTGTAAAATCTGAGATTGAAATTATATGTCTCATAGATTTTAAATTTTTAATTTATGACCTTGAGCCTCAATTATTCTTTTTGGATTTAAATAAAGTTTTTCTTTTAATTGTTCTTTTGTCAAAACTCCCTCAAAAACTAAACCAAAAGAAAGCCATAAAAAGGCAAAAAAGTTTGAAATTCCAGTTTTTCTTGGCAAAGGCGCATAATCTGATGCAATGACATCTATTGTTCCATCAGCTAATCCTTCTTTTACCGCTAAAACATCTTTTTTTGTTCCGAGAGGTGGATTAACTTTTGTGTCTAAATCTTCTTTAGTGAAAGTGAAATAGTGAGGACAAGTTTCACAAGTTATTTTTAAACCATCCTTTTTTGCATCTCTAATAAGTTCAACAGTTGTTTTTTGACTAACATGCTGAATGTGCAATTTTCCTCCAGTTTTTTCAAAAACTTTCAAGTATCTTTCGACAAATTTTGTTTCCAAATAAGGTTTTTTTAGTCCAATTTCATATTTTGGTGAGCAATGAGCCAAAACCAAAACATTTTTTTCTAAAATTTGTTTTAACAAATCCAAATTTTCCAAATAATATCCATCATCGCTAAAACCAACAACATAAGGTTTAATTTTATCTACATCAACCAACTCTTTACCCTTTAACCCTTTAGTGATTGCAGAAACGGGAAAGATTTGGCAAAAAGCTTTTTTCTTTAAAACTTTTTTAATTCTTTCTAAATTATCCAATGGTGGTTTTGAGTTTGCCATAAAAACTAAAGCATCAATTCCTGCTTTTTTGGCTTCTAAAGTATGTTTTGAAATTTCGTTTCTCAAATGACAATGCAAATCAATGACTGGGAACTTTTCAAAATAAAAAAAATCGCCCCCTTTGGGGCGATTGAGCTTTTTCAAAAAATTCTTAAATTTTGGTTTTGAAGACATTTTTTTAATTCTAGTTTTTTTCAAAGAACTCTGTCAAGACCTAAAATTGTGGAAAACTCAACTATAAAATTTAGGGTTATTTTTGCACTTTTTTCAATTCTTCTTTGAGCTTTTCTATTTCTTCTTTAAGTTCTATCATTTTCAACTCCCTTCCAACTGCAATTTTATGAAACCTTTCTAGCTCCTCTACTTTTTCCCTCAAATCTCGAGTTCTCAGCTTTATTTTTTCTTCCATTTCTTTTTGAATTTTTTTTAAAAAGGTAATGTCTGTAAAAGCGAGGAAGAAGCTTCCGATTTCTCCTTTCTTTGTTCTTTTTGCCCAAAAAGTATTAACGATTATTTCTTCTCCGCTTTTTTTAACCAAAATCAACTCCTGGTTTTGCATTTCGCCCCTTTTTGGGAGTTGCGAAATTATGTTTTGAAGCTTTTCTTTTTCTGGAAAGAGTTTTTCAATATGTTCTCCGATTATATCTAAAGCATCAAAACCAGTTATTCTTTCAAAGGCCTTATTGATTTGGATAATATAAAAAGTGGAAGAAACGTCGCAAACTGGAATTGGTAAAAAATTTAAAAAATCGCTGATATAATCTATCAATTCGTTTAATTCATCTTGATATTTTTTTACTTCGCTTTCTTTCATTATTCCCAAGTAAAATAAAATTCATCAAAAGGATCTCCCCTAAAAACACATTTTCTTTCTTCGATTGTTATTTTTTTAGCGCCAGAAGCAATTTTGCCTATTTGATAAAAATACCCTGCATGATAAATGCACAATAAAGGGTGAAATTTATACCCTTTCAATCTTACAATTGCATATCTTTTTTCTGTATCGTAATCTGGAACTTCCAATTCTCCAAAATCAAAATACTCTTTCCAATATTCTGGCGCCCTTTTTAAAACCACATCGATTGAGAGAAAAAATTTGGTCAAAATTTTAGTAATCGGAGAAAGCTTCATTGCAGCCTGTCCCATTTCAAAAATTCCTTTTTCGTCCAAATTTAAAATCTCTTTTATCAAAAGAACTATCAAAACAGAAATTGCTTCTGGATACATACTTGCATGCTTTACGCTTTCCAGATTGATTGGAATCTCTAACTCTTTTATTCTTTCTTTTAATTTTTTTAATGCCTCTTCTCCGCCTTTTTTTCTAATGTATTCAAGATTAGTTAAAATAATTGTTCCCTTAACATTTCCTGGAATTTTCAAGATTTGGGCTACATCTTCTTCTGTTACATAAAATTTTTCCATATTTTAATTTTACCATATAATTTTTAAAATTTCTCATCCACTCAAAAAGATTGGGCTTTTAGGCTTTCAATTTTTTTAAAGAAACGGTAAAATGTTAAATAAAAAGAATGGGCTTTTTCTAGACAATTTTTTATGAAAACAAGCGATCAAGAATTAATTCAGCTTTATTTAAAAGGCAGAGAAGATGCCTTGGAGCTTTTGATTCGAAAATATTTAAAGCCAATTTATGGGTATGTTTTTAGATTTGTTCAAAATCAACAAGATGCTGAAGATTTGACTCAAGAGATTTTTTTGAAAATGTGGAGAAATTTAAAAAAATTTAAAAAAGGAAAAAGCTTTAAAAGCTGGCTTTTTAAAATTGCAAAAAATACCTGTTTTGATTTTTTGAGAAAGAAAAAGAGAGATTTGGCTTTGAATTTGGAGAATTTAGACATTTTAGCAGATTTTGCCCCATCTTTAATTGAAGAAGTAGAAAAAGAAAACTTGATAGAAAAACTTAAAAAAGAAATAGAAAAACTGCCCTATAAAATGAAAGAAATAATGCTTTTTTATTATGAGATTGGGTTAAATTTTAGAGAAATCGCAGAAATTTTAGAAGAACCCATAAATACCGTCAAATCAAGACATCAAAGAGCAATAATCTTTCTCAAAAAGGCATTAAGGGCCAATTAAACAAGGGCTTAAAAAAATGCACCAAAAAGCACTTTTTTTCGTATTAATTAATATGAAAAGAAGGTTTGAAAAAGTTGCCAAAAAAGCTGAGCCAATAAACCCGCCTCCTGAGCTTTTCGATCGAATTATTTTAGCAATAAAAACGGAACAGGAAATACAAATAGCTCAAAAATTATTGTTTGGCTTTCTCTTTCTTTTCTCTGTTTCAATTATGGTTTTGCCTTTCTCTTGGTCAGTCTTAATAAATCAATTAGAAAAATCAGGAACTATTTCGCTTTTTTCCGTTTTAGTTTCAGATTTTGGTATCTTTCTTACTTTTTGGAAAGATTTTAGTTTAGCAATTTTGGAAGTTTTGCCAGTTACCGAAATAATATTTTTTTCGATCAGTGTGGGAATTTCAATTTTTACACTCAGATTGTTTTTGAAAAATAAAAATTTGATTTTTAAAGGTTTGATTAATAATTTGGGCGCAATTTAAAAATGGAAGAACAAAAAGTTAAAAAAGAAAGAGACATTTTAAAATGGGTTTTGGTCGGATTGGTAGTTTTTATTGTTTTAGTTTTGGTTTTCAAAATCGGAATGTTTGTTGGTGAAAAGAAGGCTCAGTTTTCTTTTCGCTGGGCTGAAAATTATCATAAAATGTTTGCAGGACCTAAAGCTGGATTTTTGGGAAATTTAAGAATGCCACCTTTTAGCGAATTTATCGAAGGACACGGAACTGTGGGAGAAATAATTAAAATTGAAGGAAATAATTTAGTTGTCAAAGGGAGAGGAGATGTTGAAAAAGTCATTGTGATAACAGAAAAAACTGTTATTAAATCCGGCAGGGAAAATATTAAGTTTTCAGATTTAAAAATTGGTGACATGATAGTAATTATCGGCACACCAAACGATAAAGGTCAAATTGAGGCAAAATTAATTAGGGTTTTTCCACCAAAAACAAGCTTTAAAGGAAAATTCTATGAATAAAAAAATTATCATTTCAATTTTGGTTATTTTAATTCTTGGTACAGGTTATTTTTATTTTAAAAATTTCTCAAAAAACAAAAATCAAACCCGCTATGTTTTAACAAAGGTTGAAAGAGGAACGATTTTGACTTCTGTTTCAGGTACAGGACAAATTGAGGGCGAAGAAGAAAAAGAAATAAAACCAAAAGTCTCTGGCGATGTTTTGAAAATTTATGTTCAAAAAGATCAAAAAGTAAAAGAAGGAGATTTATTGTTAGAAATTGATTCCACCTCTTATCAAAGAGCTTTAGATAGCGCAAAGTTGGCTTTAGATTTAGCTAAAATCGATTTGGAAAATCTAAAACAAAACAAAGAAGATGCACAAAAAGATTTGGATTTAGATTTTGAAAACGTCTTCAGTTCAATTTCTGGAGTTTTTAGTGATTTGCCATCGATTTTTTCTCAGATTGAGCCATTTTTTACAGAGAGTAGTTACAATAGTGATCAGGCAGATATTGATTATTATTTCTCTGTTGTCGGGCTTTATAGTCAGCAAAAATTCGGTCAAAACGACAAAGAGAATGAATTTTCAAAATTAAAGGAAAAATATCAAGATTTAAAAAATCAATTCCTTTTGGTTTCAAGATTTTCTTCAAGAGAAACTCTTAAGGGTTGGCTAAAAACAACCGAAGATTTTGTAAAAGATCTTTCAGATTTGACAAGGTCTGCAAGAAACATCGCCTCTTTTTACAAAGAGTCAATTCAAAAAGAAAATTTAACTCCTCCCTTCCCTCTTTCGATTACTGAAAATCAAATTCAAATTTTATCTCAAGTGACTCTTTCTTTAGATCAAAAATATTCAAACCTCGTTTCTCTTAAAAAGATGATTGACGATTTGGAGACCTCAATTTCAAATTTAGAAGATAAAATTCAATCTCAAGAAAAGTTAGTAAAACAAAAAGAAGATGCGGTTTCTGATGCAAAAGAAAATTATGACAATTGTTTTATCAAAGCACCCTTTGATGGGATTGTTGGGAAAGTAAACGTTAAAGAGAAAGATAGTGTTTCCCCTCAGATTTCTTTGTTCACTTTCATTTCAACTCAAAAAATTGCCAAAATTTCTTTAAATGAAATTGATGCAGCCAAGGTTAAAATTGGCCAAAAAGCAACTTTAACTTTCGACGCTCTGCCAGATTTAACTTTGACAGGAAAGGTAACTGAAATCGATACAGTTGGAACTGTTAGCCAAGGAGTAACAAGTTATGGAGTAGAAATTGCTTTAGATTCAGATGATGAAAGAATAAAACCTGGAATGTCAGTCAATGCTGAAATCGTCGTCGATGTAAAACCAGATGTTTTAACTTTGCCAAACAGCGCAATTAAATCAGAGGGAAATTTGCGCTATGTTCAATTGATAGATGCTAAAAAAGAAATAAAAGATAAATTAAAAATTGGGACGCCTATAGTTTTGCCAAAAGAAGTCAAAATCAAAAATCAGCCAGTGGAAGTTGGGGTTTCAAACGATACTTTGACAGAAATTTTATCTGGAGTTTCTGAAGGAGATATTGTTATTTCTTCAAAAGTTACTCAACAAACTCAAACAACCCAAACTCAGACTCAATTTAGATTCCAAATTCCGGGAATGGGAGGAGTGCCAGCTGCTCAAAGAAGATGAAATTGATTCAATGCAAAAACATCACTAAAGTTTACAAAAATGAAGTTGAAACCTGGGCGTTAAGAGGTGTTTCTTTTTCAATTGATGAAGGAGAATTTGTTGCTATTATTGGTCCTTCTGGTTCTGGAAAATCAACTTTAATGCATATTTTAGGATGCCTTGATACTCCAACTTCTGGTCAATATTTTTTTGAAGGAAGGGAAGTTTCAAAATTATCTGAAGACGAACTAGCAGAAATTAGAAAAAAGAAATTAGGTTTTGTATTCCAAATGTATAATTTATTGCCGAGAGCAACTGTTTTTAAAAATGTCGAGTTGCCTTTACTTTACGAAGGTTTGCCAAAAAAAGAAAGGGAAGAAAGAGTGAAAGCAGCTTTGAGGGCTTCAGCTTTTCCAGATGAATTTTGGTTTTATTTATCTAATCAATTGTCAGGCGGAATGCAACAAAGAGTAGCCATTGCCAGAGCTTTGGTAAACAATCCAAAATTGATTTTGGCAGATGAGCCAACTGGAAATTTGGATTCAAAAACCGGAGATGTTGTTTTAAAAACATTGATTGATTTAAACAAAAGAGGCCATACCTTAATTATTGTCACTCACGAACTTTATGTTGCACAATATGCAAGAAGGATTATTGCTTTGAGAGATGGTCAAGTTATTGAAGATGCGCCAAAAGAGAAGGCAAAATCTTTAAAACTCATTAAAGAATAAAATGAGAATTGAGGATTTATTAAACGAAGCAATTTTTGCGGTATCCGCAAATAAAGTCAGGTCGGGCCTGACGATTTTAGGCATTGTCATTGGAATTGCTTCGGTCATTGCCATGATTTCAATTGGCCAGGGGGCAAAAGGACAAATTACTCAAAGCATTGAGGGTTTGGGTTCAAATATTTTAACAGTAATGCCAGGCGGAGCCAGAATTGGAGCAATGTTTATGGGCAGGGGAAGTGCTCAAACTTTAAAAGAAGAAGATGTTAGCGTTTTAAAGCCAATTGAAGGAGTTTTGGATGTTGTTCCAATAACTCAAAGAACCTTTCAAATTGTGGCCCCAAACGGAAACAACACTAGAACGACAATTATTGGGGCAAGTGAAGGAATCTTTGCTGTAAGAGAAATTTCTATTGAGTCAGGCTCAACTTTTAATGAAGAGCAGGTAAAAAATATTGCCAAAGTTGCAGTTTTAGGAAAAAATATCGCAAACGACCTTTTTGGAGATGAAAATCCTGTTGGAAAAATAGTTAGAATTTCAAGTATCAATTTCAAGGTTATTGGAGTGGCAGCACCAAAAGGAGGAGCGATGGGTCTTGTTTTTGATGATATGGTTTATGTTCCAATTACAACAATGCAAAAAATGCTGGCAAGGTCAGATTATTTAACTTCGATTTTGATTAAGGCAGAGAAAAAAGATTTGCTGCCACAAATTCAAGATGAAGCTTTCTCAAAATTGGCAGAAAAACACCGAGTCGATCCTCAAAACCCAGATTTTTCAATCATTTCCCAAGAAGACATTTTATCAACCCTAACTCAAGTGACAAACACGATGACCATTTTTTTGGCAGCCATTGCCGGAATTTCATTAGTCGTTGGTGGAATTGGAATTATGAATATGATGCTAACTTCGGTAACTGAAAGGACAAGAGAAATTGGTTTGAGAAAGGCAATTGGGGCGAAAAACAGGGAGATTCTGGCTCAAATTTTAACTGAGTCAGTTCTACTAACCTTTTTGGGCGGAGCAAGTGGAATTTTTCTTGGTTGGCTGATTTCTCTGGGAATTTCAAAATTTGCCCAAATTTCAACTCAAATTTCTCCTTTCTCTATTCTTTTAGCATTTGGAGTTTGTACTGGCATTGGAATTTTCTTTGGTTGGTGGCCAGCAAAAAAAGCGGCGGGATTGAGTCCGATTGAAGCTTTGAGATATGAATAATAATAACTCAAAACGCAAAACTCAAAGGTCAAAACTACAACTTAAAACTCAAAACTGAGTTATGAAGAAAAATTTAATTTTGATTTTAATTGCTTTAATTATTGTAGGAGCAGGCGGATTTTTTGGAGGAATGAAATATGGAGAGTCTCAGGCATTGAAGAATTTGACACCAGAAAAAATGAGAGAAATTTTCCAGCAAAGGGGAGGACAATTTTTTGCCCAAAATCAAAGTCAAAGACAAAGAGCAGGACAAAATTTTGTCTCAGGTCAGGTTATCTCTAAAGACGAGAAAAGCTTAACGGTAAAATTACCAGATGGGAGCACGAAGATTATTTTCCTTTCCCAATCTACTCAAATTTTAAAGGCGACAGAAGGTTCAATAGATGATCTTCAGGTTGGAAAAGAAATTTTAGTTACTGGAAATCAAAACGCAGATGGAAGTTTAACTGCCAGGACAATTCAAATTCGTAATCCCTAATTGCAATTTTTTAAAAAGATTACTAAAATTTTCTTATGGCCTCAATTTTAGTTGAGAATCTTGTAAAAGTTTTTAATGGTTTAAGAGCGGTTGATGGAATTTCTTTTGAAGTAAAAGAAGGAGAACTTTTTGGATTATTAGGACCAAACGGCGCAGGAAAAACAACGACTTTGAATATGTTGGCAACTTTAATTAGACCAACTTCTGGCAAGGCTTTTGTTTCAGGGTTTGATGTTTTTAGAGAAAGAAATAAGGTCAGAAAGTCAATCGGAATGGTCTTTCAAGAACCTGCCTTAGATAATTATTTAACCGGAAGAGAAAATTTAGAATTTCATGGAATGATGTATGGATTAAAAAGAAAAGAGGCAAAAGAAAGAGTAAAAGAGGCCTTAAAAATTGTGGAACTTGAAGAATTTGCTGACAAACTTGTTCAAACTTATTCTGGAGGAATGAAAAGAAGATTGGAAATTGCAAGAGCTTTAGTTCATCAGCCAAAAGTTTTATTTTTAGATGAGCCGACATTGGGTTTGGATGCTCAAACAAGAAGGAAAATTTGGGAATACATTAAAAGATTGAACAAAGAAAAGGGAGTAACAATAATTTTGACAACCCATTATATGGAAGAAGCAGATTTTTTGGCAGATAGGGTTGCAATTATAGATTTTGGAAAAATTGTTGCTTTAGATACTTCAGAAAATTTGAAAAATTTGTTAGGAGGAGATGTTATTTCAATTGAGGTTGATAATTGGCAAAATGCCAAAAAAGTATTTGAAAAATTACCCTGGGTGAAAAAATTAAATCACGAAAACGGAACTTTTTATTTACAGGTTGAAAAAGGAGAAGAAAAAATTCCTCTTTTAATAAAAATCGATGAAAAAGAAGCTGGTTTTAAAATAAAATCGATTAATTTGAGAAAACCAACTTTAGAAGACGTCTTTTTATATTTCACTGGAAGAACAATCAGGGAAAGAGAGGCAAGTCAGACAGAAAGGTTTAGAGAAAGAGCAAAAAGACACCAAAGATAATTATGGAAATAAATTTTACTGCAATTTATATTTTGTGGTTAAGAGAAATGAAAAGATTTTTAAGATCTTGGTCAAGAATGGTAAGCACTTTGATAATGCCCCTTTTCTTTTTGGTTTTTTTAGGATTTGGTTTTAAAGGAGCTTTCATTCCAGGAGTAGGCTATACAAAAGATTATATTTTCTTTTTGGTTCCAGGAGTAATTGGAATGACTTTAATTTCAACATCGATTATCGCTGGGCTTTCAGTTTTGTGGGACAGAGAATTTGGATTTTTGAAAGAAATTATGGTAGCTCCTGTTTCAAGAGTTTCAATTGCAATTGGAAGAATTTTTGGAGGAATGACAACTTCTTTGATTCAGGCAATTTTAATTTTCTTGATTGCTTTGGGAATGGGATTTAAAATCCCAGGATTTTTGTCTTTCATTTTAGCTCTCTTGGTTATGGCTTTGATTTCTGCAGGTTTTATTGGACTTGGCTTAATCTTCGCCTCAATTTTTAAAGATATTCAGGGATTTGGAATGATTATGCAGTTAATCATTATGCCATTGATGTTTCTTTCTGGCGCCCTTTTTCCTCTTTCAAATTTGCCAAAATTTTTAAGATATGCTTCATATTTGGATCCTTTAACTTATGGGGTTGAAAGTTTAAGAAGAGTTTTGGTTGGCCATTGCTTTTTACCTTCTTGGCTCAATTTTTTTGCTACCTTTTTATTCCCAATTATTACTGTCTTTTTAGGTGCTTTCTTTTTTGAAAAATCTGAAATTTAAATTATGGAAATAAAAAAGAGTAGGGCGAAGCCCTACTCAGCATCCAGGTGACACAAAAAGAACTTCTTCTTCTTTAATCAATTTGTATTCAACTACTACCTTGTCGCCTTCTTCCTTAACAGATGTTTTTTGATATGTTTTAGAAACCACAAGAGCAAAAACTTCCTCTCTCTTCACTTCTTCTCTAGTTATTATTTCTGGTATTCCTCGAAAAATTGTTTCCACTTTTATCACCTCCTTTTAAAGTGCTAATTTCTTTTTATGAAATACATGTTCAAGGTCAAATTTTTCAAAAAAATAGACAAAAAGACTAAAAACTGTTAAATTTTAAACATGATTTCAATATCAAAAGAAGTTAAAGAGATTCTCGAATCTTCACCAATTTTGAAGGAAGTTTTTGAGCTCAAAATTATTAATCTTTCAGCTTTAGCTGAGATTTTAAAACCAAAAATTGAAGAAAAGCTTTTGAAAAAAGTTAGTAAAAACTCAATAATAGTTGCTCTCCAAAGGTTAGAAAAAGAAACCGAAAGAAAAAAGAGAAAATTTGGCGAAAAGATCAAAGAAGTTTTCAAAGGTAAAGTAGAGCTGACAGTGCGAACAGACCTTATTGAATTAGTTTTTCAAAAAACAAAAGATTTCTCTTTGGCATTTACTCAATGTGGTACCTCTTCATTTTTGCTTTTTACCCAAGGGCTCTCTGAAATAGTGGTGATTTTGGAAAAATCAAAAGAAAGATGTACAATCGGAGCTCTTTCAAAAGTAAAATTGATAAAAAGAGTTGATAATTTGTCTGCAATTTCAATAAAAATTCCAGCTGAGGCTTTGTTTTCTCCTGGAATTTTTTATTTCATTTTGAAACCACTGGCTTTGGAAGGAATTAATGTTGTTGAGGCAGCTTCAACTTTTAGAGAATTGCATTTAATTTTTAAAAAAGAAGACTTAGAAAAAGCTTTTCAAATTTTGAGAAAAAATCTTTTATAAAGAGCTAATTTTTATATGGTAAGCCAAAATTGCAAAGGCAACGGCTACGTTCAAAGATTCTTTTTTTCCAAACATTGGAATTTTCAAAATAATATCTGCCTTTTTCAGAGTTCTTTTGTCAATTCCTCTTTTTTCATTTCCAACTAAGATTGCCAAAGGAAATTTTGGTTTGAATTTAAAATAAGGAATTGCATTTTTTTCAGTTTCCAAGGCAACAATTTTTACTCTTTGATTTTTAAGTTCTTCGATTAACTTTTGAAGGTCCTTTCTTGCTCCCCATTTCACTTCACTTTCTGCTCCCAAAGCAGTTTTTCTAATTTTTTCAAAGTTTGTTTTTGGATTTGGAGTATATCCTGTTAGATAAATTTTATCGATTGAAACAGCATCGGCTGTTCTAAAAATTGCTCCTACATTATAACAACTCCTGATATTATGCAATATGGCAAAAAATTTTTCTTTTTTCATGTTTGCCAACTTTACTTTAATTTAGTAAAATTTAAAAATATATGCCAGAGTTACCTGAAGTTGAAACAATCGTTCAAGAATTATTAAAAGCTAAACCAAAAATTTTGGGAAGTAAGATTTTGGATTTTTGGACAGATTGGAAAAAGATGATAAAGAGACCAAAGAGTTTAGAAGAATTTAGAGAAGAATTGATAGGAAGACAAATTTTAGACATTAAAAGAAGGGCAAAGAACATTTTATTTTTTTTAGAAAAAGAAAAAGTCCTTTTGGTTCATCAAAAATTAACTGGGCATTTGCTTTATGGAAAATGGAAAAAGAAAAATAAAGAATGGGAAGCAGAAATTGAAGGACCTTTAAAATCAGATCCTCAAAATAGATTTATTCATTTTATCCTCTTTCTCTCAAATGGCTGGCAGATTGCTCTTTCTGATGTAAGAAAATTTGCTAAAATAGAGCTTTTGGACAAAGAAGAGCTAGAAAAAGAATTGGCGCAACTTGGACCTGAGCCATTAGACGACTCTTTTACTTTTGAAAAGTTTAAAGAAGCGATTTTAAAGAAAAAGAAGGGAAAGATAAAACAGGTTTTAATGGATCAAAGAGTGATTGCCGGAATCGGAAATATTTACTCAGATGAAGCTTTGTGGATTGCAAAAATTAGTCCGTTTAGAAAAGTAAGCGATATCAAAGAAGAAGAACTCAAGGAACTTTATTTGGCAATTAAAAAAGTGCTAAAAATTGGAGTTCAATTACACGGAGAGTCAATTTCAGATTTTAGAAGGATTGATGGTTCAAGAGGAGAATTTGATGAATGGCGCAAGGTTTACAGAAAAGAGGGAGAAAAATGCGAAAGATGTGGGGGTAAAATTGTGGCAAAAAAAATAGGGCAAAGAACGGCTCATTTTTGTCCAGTTTGCCAAAAATAACTAAAAACTTATGGATAAAGATTCGAAATCCAAAGTAAAAATTTTTGGAATTGCCTCTTTTTTAAACGATATGGGCTCTGATATGATCTACCCTGTTTGGCCTCTTTTTGTTAGGTCTTTGGGAGCGAATATGTCTGTTTTGGGATTTTTAGATGGGCTTGGAGATGCTTTAGTTTCAATTTCGCAGGCAATTTCAGGATACATTTCAGACAGAATTCAAAAAAGAAAAATTTTTGTTTGGCTTGGATATTTAATGGGTGGATTATCTAGAATTGGTTATGCAATTTCTAAAAATTGGGTTCCTTTAATTCCCTTTAGAATTTTAGACAGAGCAGGAAAAATTAGAGGGGCACCAAGAGACGCAATAATTGCTGATTTATCAACTGATCAAGATCGGGGAGGGAATTTTGGATTTTTAAGAATGATGGATAATTTGGGAGCAGTCGTTGGAATTTTGCTTTGTATTCTATTGGTCAATTTTTTGGGATTTAAAAAGTTTTTTCTTTTAGCTTCAATTCCATCTTTAATTTCGGTTATTTTAATTTTAATTTTTGTCAAAGAACAAAAAAGAGATTCGACAAAAATTTTCAAAGGAATTTCTTTAAAATCTTTCACTCCCCAATTTCGCTACTTTTTAATTTTAAGTTCCATTTTTTCTCTTGGCGCTTTTTCTTATTCATTTTTGTTAGTTTTTGCAAAAGAATTTGGTTTTCAAATTAGTTTTATTCCAGTTTTATATTTAATTTTCACTGCTATAGCTTCTTTATTTTCAATTCCCTTTGGAAAACTCTCTGACAAAATTGGAAGAAAAAAAGTTTTGGAAATTTCGTTTTTCTTTTGGATTTTAGTTTGCCTTACATTTTTGTTTTTTAAAAATTATTTTGGAATAATTTTGGCATTTATTTTTTATGGACTTCACAAAGGAGCAATAGAACCTTCACAAAGAGCTCTTGTTTCTGAATTGGTACCTCAAGAAATTAGAGCTTCAGCTTTGGGTGGCTATCAAATGGCAATTGGTCTTTTTTCATTACCTGCTTCAATTTTGGCAGGAATTTTATGGGACAAATTTGGCTCTTTTGCTCCGTTTTCTTTTTCTCTTTTTGTGACGATTTTAGCTCTCTTTTTACTTTTTCGTCTAGAAGTCAAAAAACAATAATTTTTCAAGATGAACAATTTTTTCATTGGCATTGACCTTGGAGATGAAAAAAAGAAAACTTCAGCAATTTGCATTTTAAAAGAAAAAAATGGCAGGGTTTTCCCTTTTGAAAATTGGTGTCAAGAATGCCAAGATATTTTTGGAAGAGAAGTTTTAAAAAAATTAAAACCCTATTTGAAAGAAACTAAAGTAATTGCAATTGATTCCCCTTTAACAAAAGGAAAGGGTAAGGGAAAGATGCGACTTTTTGAGAAATTTTTCTCGAGAAAAATTTTTAGAGATGAGAAAATAAATCCAGTTCCGCCTGCTTTAATTCCGAAAGTTTGCGATTTTTCTCTTAAATTAAGAAAAAACTTGGAAAAAATGGGATTTGTGTTAAATGGGAATTTAATCGAAACATCTTCGCGTTTAGTTAGCTCTTTTTTGTTTTATATTCAGAGAACGCCCTGCAAAACTAAAAATCAAAAATCTGCTTTTTTAGCTGCTTTGGTTGCGTTTTTTCATTCAAAATTTCAAACAAGATACATTGGCTACAAAGACGGATTTTTGTTTTTGCCAACGATTTCTTTTTGGAAAAAGGAGTGGAGAAAAAAGTTCTATCTTGCCTGGAAAGAAAGGCCGAGGTTAAAATATCATTATTTAGCCACAAACATTTTCGAGAAATGAAAATTCCAAAAAGAATAATCGAAATTCTAAAAGAAGGAGGAGTTGGAGTTTTACCGACTGATACAATTTATGGGTTGGTTGGTTCAGCGCTAAACAAAAAAACCGTTGAAAGAATTTATAAAGTAAGAAAAAGAGAAAAGAGAAAGCCATTCATAATTTTAATTTCTGGGATTTCGGATTTAAAAATTTTTGGAATAAAATTAAAACCTTTTCAAAAAAGTTTAATAAAAAAGTTTTGGCCAGGACCTTATAGCTTAATTTTTGAGTGCAAAAACAAAAAATTCGCTTATTTACATCGAAGTAAAAAAAGCTTGGCCTTTAGAATCCCAAAAGCAAAATGGTTAAGAAAATTTTTAAAGGAAGTTGGCCCCCTAGTAGCGCCGAGCGCTAATTTAGCTGGAATGCCTTTTGCAAAAAGCGCAAAAGAAGCAAGAAGGTATTTTAAGGCAAAGGTTGACTTTTATTTTGACGCCGGAAGGATCGATAAAAAACCTTCAACCCTAATTGATATTAGGAGAAAAGAAATTAAAATTCTAAGAGGATAATTTCCCTAAGGGTCTTGACAAGACTTTCTGATGCCCTAATATTTTAAATAAAGTGGTATGGGCCAAGATTTCGAACCCCCGGATAAAAATAGAAAATTAAAAGTTGAGGAACCCCTCAAAAACTTGGGTTCTCTTTTTATTTTGAAACACAGGATTAAAATTGTCTCTGATATTAAAGAGTGTGAAAAACTCTGGCGGGAGTTTTCTCCAAATTTAACTCTTTTTGATGCTTGGGAATTTAGGCTGGCTTTTTATGAAGCTTATAAATATAAGCCTTATTTTCTGGTTCTAAAGAAAGAAGAAGAAAACCTGGCGCTTTTGCCTCTTTGGTATGAAGATAATAATTTCTATGATAAAAGCATTAAAAGATACACTTGGTTTGGATCAGATTGGCAAGAAGAAAACAAATTTTTTGCAAAAAGCATTGATTTGATTCCTGTTTTGCTTTCTTTAGCCCCTGCTCCTCTTTATTTAAATGCAATCTCTAAAGATGAGATTGAAAAATTAAAAGGGAAAATAGAGTTTAAAGAAGATGAACCAAAATATATTTTGAATTTGAAAGAATTCAAAAATCATGAAGATTATTTAATGACTCTGAAAAAGAATACCAGAAGGAATCTGAGAAAAGATAGAAACAGAATTTTGAAACAAAAACCAGAAATTGTAATTGATAATTTTTCTGATTTAGAAGTTTTGATCAAACTTGCAAAAAAGAGATTTGGAGAAAAAGGAGAAGATGTAGATTGGGATGATCCAAGAAGAGTTGAAACCTTTAAAAATGTGATTAAGTTCTCAGGGAAATCTTATAAAGTGAGAATGATTAAAGTAATGGTTGGCGGAAAAGAAGCTGGAGTTGATTTGATTTGTATTTTTAACAAAACTTATTTTGCGGTAAAATGTGGCTACAACATTTCAGAGTTTTCAGGAATTGGAAATTTCTTTAACCTTTATGAAATTGACGATGCGATAAAATTGGGATTAGAAAAAATTGACTTTTTGCAAAATAATTATCAATGGAAAAATAAGTACTTTCCTCCGGTTCCTCTCTATCAATATCAAAAATAATTTATGAAAATTGCCTATTTTTTAAGAAGCCTTGATTTTCTTTTTTTAAATGAAAAAAACATCTTTGCCGTTTTTCCCAAAAACAGCGAGAAAGAAAGAATTGCCAGCGAAGAATTGAAGTTAGAAAATGTAATCCCAATTGAAATAAAAAAAGAAAATTTTTCTCAATTGGGCCCAGAAGAAATTTTGAAATTTTCTGACTTAGAAAAAAAATTAAAAGAAAACAAAATCGATGCCCTTTGGTTAACTAAATCCTCAAAATTTTTAGAAAATTGGGCCAAAAAAATAAAATAATTTTAATTTCCCAAGACTATAAGCTAAGAGAAAAGTTTGAAAACAAAATTTATTTTCAAAAATTTTTGGAAAAAAATCACCTTCCCTATTTAAAATCAAAAGTTGTAAATTCTAAAAATTTTTCCCTTCCATTTAAAGAAAGCGTTATTCAAACTCCAAATTCAAGCGGGGGCGAAGGAACTTTTTTGGTAAAAAATGAAAAAGAGAAAGAAGAAATAATCAAAAAATTAAAACCGCCCTTTTTAATAAGAGAGTATAAAAAAGGAATTGCTCTTGGAGTTACTTTTCTAATTCAAAAAAGGGGAATTTATTTTTCAGCTATTGATAGACAATGTCTTTTAAAAAGAGATAAAAGATTGGGGCTTTTTTTGGGAATTCAGTGGCTTCCCTTTAATTTCTTTAAAAGCGATGTTTTAAAAAAGTTTGAAAAGGAGCTTAAAAATCTTTCCTTAAAATTGAAAAATGAAGGTTTAAAAGGATTAGTAAATGTTGATTTTATTTTAGACAAAGATCAAATTTTTTTCTTGGAATGCAATCCAAGAGCAACCGCTGCTACTCCTCAGATTTTTTCAAACTCAAATTTAATTGGAAAAAAACCTTTTTCTTTGCCAAGAAATTCTTTTTCTGGATCTTGCATGGTGGTTTCTCTTTTCAAGCCTCAAAAAATAAAAAAGTTGATTTTCGGCGGGTTTTATATTTTAGAAAAAAGTAGATTGAAGAAAATTTCATTGAAAGATAGGTTTGAATTTTTAAAATTAAAAAATGGTTTGTTATTTTATAATGAAGCAAATAAAGGAGAAATCTTTAGTGAACCGGCGGACATTGGAACGATTTTGAGTAATTTTGCCCTTTTCGATTTCAAAAGCGGAAAATTGAACAAAAAGGGGAGAAATTGTTTTTGATTTCTTTTACAATGTTTAAGAATTTTGGTTTAATTTTACCTTTAGAAAAATACAAAAAATATGGGAAATTCACTCCAGCTTTTTTATTTGAAAAGAGAATTTTACTTTTGAGAGTAAAAGAATATCTAAAAGCGAGCAAAGATAAAAAAATAAAAATCGAGCCATTTTATGCAATAAAGTCAAACGATTATATTGGAATTTTGAGAGAATTGGTTAAATTGGGTTTTGGTTTAGATTGTTCGAGTAAAAGAGAGTTAAAATTGGCAAAAATGGCAAAGGCAAGAAAGATTATTTTTACAGGACCAGGAAAAATAGAGGAAGAATTAAAATACGCCTTAAAAAATTTTAAAGAAATCATCATCAATGTAGATAGTTTTGATGAATTAGAAAGGATAAAAAAAATAAATTTGAAAAAAGAAATAAAAATCGGAGTAAGAATTAGCACTCTTTTCCAAAAAGAATGGCAAAGATTTGGAATTCCCTTGAAAGAATTAAAAGACTTTTTTGAAAGAGCAAAAAATATCAAAAATTTAAAATTTTCAGGAATTCAGTTTCACAAAAGTTGGAACAAAAATTCAAGACCTTACTTGGAGACCTTGAAAGAAATCAAAAAATATTTATTGAATAATTTCTCAAGGGAGGATTTGAGAAAAATTGAATTTATTGACATTGGAGGAGGATTAGAAGAAAATGTAGATATTTTTCAGTTTTTCAGAGATATAAAAAAATTCTGGAAAGAAAATTTATTAAAAGCTTTGCCCAATGCAAAAATTTTTACTGAGCCTGGGAGATGGCTTTCTACCCATTGCTTTCATATTTTGTTGAAAGTTTTAGAAATAAAAAATGGAAAAATTGCGATTTTAGATGGAGGAACCGACAACTTTGGCTTTTCAAGTAAATTTTATTCGCCAATAATTAATATTTCTCATCCAGCAAAAAGAGAAAGAAAATTCATCTTAGCGGGAAATCTTTGTTCGGTTTTCGATATCTTTGGAAAGAAAATTTTTGCTTCAAAAATAGAAAAAGGAGATATCATTTTAATTCCCTTTCAAGGTGCCTACACCTTTTCTGATTCAAGAGATTTCATAAAAGAAATTCCAAAAGTCATTGAAATTTAAATTTGAGATTTTATTTTTTCTGCTAAATTTTTACTCTTTAAAATTTTTGCAATCTTTTCAATACTCGCCTCTTTCAAATCTGAAATTGCTTTTATTCCCCCATTAAAAAGTGCCCTCGCCCTCACTCTTCCAATTCCTTCCAAAGAAACTAAAGGAATTAACTCTTCTTTGATTCCATAATAAGCCCTGATTCTTAATTTCTTTAAAATTTTCTTTGTCTCTTCATTGAAAGGAATTAATTTTGAAATTTCTAAAATTGAATACAAAAGCCAATCTAAAATTTCAATCCTAGAATGTAGTTCTCCGGGAGTAATTTTAAATTTTTCCATAATTTCTCCTTCTGTCATTTCTTCAATCCAAGAATTAAAAATCGCTGCTAACTTTGCTTCTCTTAAAAATTCTTCGTATTCATCGTCAAATTCATCAGGAATTTGAAAAAAGAAAAATTCTTCATTTTCATAAATTTTTTGCTCAATTAAAAAAGTATCTTTTGCTGATAAATTTGGTGATGGTTTTAATTCCTCTGCTTTTGATATTAAACAAAGTAAGGTAAATTCGTTTGCCTTTTGGCAATCTCTTAGGTTTTCAATGAATAAATTTGCGCTCGCTGGATCCAAATAAAGCTGGGAAATTCTCTTTCCAATTCTCGTCGCCATCAATTTTCTATCCACTTTCTCGTCTTCTTTTATTTCTTCAGTTTTTATAAATTGCCAATCTTCTAAAGCAAAAATTACTTCATCAATCTTTTCACTCAAAATTGAAATTTCTTTAAATTTTTTTCCAAAAAATGTCTTTTTCAAAAAATCTATTAATTGATTTTGACTTTTACAAAACCTGTTTGAAATCAAAGACAAAACGTGCATTCTCAAAGCAGATTCGTTTGAAATTTTGCTTGAAATCTCTTCAAGCTCCCCTCTAATATAGTAATTCTCCAATTCATTTGCTTCTTCTCTATTTTTTGCTATCAAAATTCCTTCGCCCCAGGTATCGAACGCCGGCCTTCCACTTCTCCCAAACATTTGCTCAACTTCCAAAACAGGAAGATAAATAGAACCAATTCCTGGATAGTATCTTTTAACATCTCTTATTACAGCTCTAAAATTGGGCAAATTAACCCCATAAGAGTTGTGAACGATAAAACCATTTGCCCAAAAATTATTGGTAGTAGTGAGATCACAAACCATAGATTTTTTTGCTCGTCTAATATTTTTAATCTGTTCCCAAGATAAAGGGGAATTAGCCAATTTTTGTAAAAAAGAAAGAGAATTAGAATTTTCAAGTCTTGAAAGATTTTTAAAAACAGTTTCTCTAAGAAGATTTTGTTTTCTAACCAAATAATTGTAAGGGGTGAGATTGGTGATTTTTCCAAATTTCCATTGAGATAAACTGGTCTCTGAAAGAATTTTTGCGATAAAAAAATCTGAATGAGGGATAATATCTTTACTATATTTGCTCGATTTTTCTTTTATTGATTTAAGTTTGTTTCTTTTTTGATAATGAAGCAATTTAAAATTTTTCTTGAATAAAATCGCGCTTTTTCCAAAAATAGAAAGTCTGTAGGGGACATTTTTTGATTTTACTAAATAGGTAATTCTTTTTTTGCGTTTCTCTACGTGAGAATAAATGCCAAATTTTAACAAAAGAAGTTGAAGTTGGGTTATTAAATCCTTACTTATTGAAGTGAACTCGATCTTATCTTGATTCACGTTTCCATCGGTATCGATCAGTCCCCCGATGACCTCTTTTAGTAATTCGTCAGAAGACATAAAAAATGATGCTATTTTAATCTGTTTTGCCTTTCGTCCGGTTGGGAAGCTCAATCTTTTATTAAGAATCTCTCCTAAGATTTTGGATTTGAATGAAACGTATTTCAATTCAGGAAATTTGGAATTGCTTTTAATTTTGGTTTCAATACCAATTTTTTTCAATAAATTTTGGTATTGTTTTAACCATTTCTTATCACTGCTTGTAAGTGAGATTAAATAAGTCTCTCCTTCTCGAAAACTTTTTACTTTGAGAAGGCTGCCATCTCCTAAAAGAATTCCGTATAATCTCGCCAAAACTTTTAAATCGCGGTTAAGTTTTATTTTCTCTCCCTTTTTCCAGGTAGTTAAACTAATAGTTTGAGAAAGTTGTTCTAATTTAATTCCCAAATCTTTAATAAACATTTGAAAATATTTTAAGGGAAGGGTAGTGCCTCGATTAAAATATGTTTCCAGTTTTTTCAAATTTATTTTAAATTTCTTAGAGATGTTTTTCTGGGTTCCATATTTTTTGAGAAGTTCTTTTAAAATGAATTTGATTATTTTTTTATCGGCTATCCGAGTGGTAGATGGCAAAATTTCAAAGAAAGAAAAGGTTTTTGTGGTAGATTGAGGAATCATGCGAGAAACTGCAACGTAATCGTCTCGAGTCAATTTTGAAGCAGGAGTCCAATAAAATTTCCCATCTTTTAAAGTTAAGAATGGATGATCACGTGTAGTAATTATTTTCTTTCCGCTAAAGGTTTTTATTTCAAAAAGCTGCTCGTTTTTATAAAGAGGCCTGATCACTTTATTGATAACTTTCGCAAATTTGAAACTAAAATTAGTAAAGTCAAAAACTAAGACCTTCTCTCCTATTTGAACCTCTTTAATCTTCTTTAAAGTTCCATTTTGGCAGTACACCAAAGTATCCGGATGCACACAAAGAGCGGTAGTTGAAGTGATTACTTTAATCAATCCTTTTTTATAAGCTTCCTCAATTAAAACTCTTTGTCCAAACAAAATCCCAGAATGATAAAAAGCAACTCCTCTTTCAACGCACCTTGCTAATTTTTTGCATTGCTCAGTTGGAATTTCAAACGCATTTTCAATTTTCTTTGCCAGTTCTTTTAATTCTTCAATTTCTTTTTCTTCCAAAAAGTGAAAAACTAATTTTGAAAGCTTCTCTGCCAAAGCTTCAGCATTTCTCCTTGAAGAAAGAAAAAATATCAATTGCTTTTTCATCAAAAGAGTGTTTTCGACTATTGATTCTTCAATTCCTAAATCTTCGCTCAATTTATACTCTTTAAAGCCAAAAAGTTTGACTTTTCCTTCAAACAAAATCCCTTTATAAAGAGGAACTGGTCTAAAATCTGATTTTAAAACTCGAGCCCCCAGCCACTCCCCTATTTCCTCTGCATTTTGAATCGTCGCTGAGAATGCCAAAATTTGTGCTTTTGGCAAAATTTCTTTTAAAATTGTTAACAAAATTTCCAAGGTTGGTCCCCTACTCGGATCATCCAAGAGATGAATTTCGTCTGCAACAATTAATCCAATTTCATTTATCCAGGAAGCTTCATGTCTAATTAGTGAATCGAGTTTTTCATTCGATACCACTATCCAATCGAATTTTTCAAGCCAAGGATCTGCTGAATCATAATTTCCGACAGAGAGAGCAACTTTGATTCCGTATTTTTGGTATTTTCTTTTGAAATCCTCATATTTTTCCCTTGCCAAAGCAACCAAAGGACAAAGATAAACCATCTTTTTCCTTTTATTCAAAGTAACATTCAAACCAGCTAATTCTGCCAAAAGAGTTTTTCCACTCGAAGTCGGAGAAGAAACAACCAAATTTTCACCATCTAAAATTCCAAGTTCTATTGCTTCTTTTTGGGCTGGATTTAACTCCTTTATTCCATTTTCCAAAATCACTTTTTCGATAATTTCTTTTTTCTCCATTCTTTGATTATAATTAAAATTTGCTTAAGAAAAAGCCCGGATCTTTCGATCCGGGCAAACTTGAAACAGCTTAGATTGAAGGACGGTAGACCATTTTCAAAAGCCAGAAAAGCCCAGCTCCGTTTGCTGAAACAATGTCGACTCTATAATTTTTAGTGTTAGTAATTTCCCATATAATATAGTCAAGATCTTCTACGTTTTTGCATCAACCTACTTTTTGTCCTTGATCATAAACATAAATATCTGGATTAAAGGTCTCACTTAGGTCCAACAAAAAGAGAAACGTAGTAGTTCCGCCTTCAATTGTAATATTAAACGAGAAGGTATCTCCTGTGCCTCCTAGAACACGAAAAGTATCAAAATCTGCAACTGCGCATCCTAATTTGTAAGAAATGGTTTTGTTTTCAGTGTACAAAGCAGTAACTACAAGGTAGTAAGTGCCGCCACTAATGGTTCCAAAGTGGGGCTTTAGATCATCTAGTCTGTCATCGTGTCCTAATTTATGAGTTTCGGAATCATACATTTCAAATCTTACTCTATATTTTGGGGTATCCTCTGAGTAAAGGAAAATCACGGTGGGCCCTTTTGGAAGTTCAGCAATCCAGATATCAACAGGGTTTGTGTAAGGATTGAGAGTATCAGCGACTACCACTTTTTAAATTTTTGTCAAATAAAGATTCTTCAAAGGTAAACGAGTTTATTTAGTTTTTTGTTTTTTTGAATTTCTTAAATCGTCAAATCTGTATTCAAAAATTTTCCTTTTTACTGGGCCGAAAACTAACATATAGAGGCCGGCCAATAAGTATTTTCCGTAAGTTTTAAACCTTCCATCTATTTCAAACCTCCTTGGAGAAGTCAAAACTGGCTCTGTTTTAATAAATCCAAATTTAGAAATCTTTGAAGCTCTCTTTGCCAAATCGTGATCTTCGGCGATTAAAACTTCCTCGTCAAAACCGTTCACTTTCTCAAAAACTTCTCTTTTCATTAATATCGAATTCGTGGCAAAGGCAGTCCAATTTTGAAAGATTTCAACGAATTTATTGTAAAGAAAATAACAAATTTTATCGACAAAATTTCCTGCAGGATAAATTGGAAAAGATGCTACTCCCAAGTTTCTTTTTTTGAATTCAGTTATCAATTTGTCTAAAAACCCATCTGGCAAATAAATGTTATCTGCATCCATAAACAAAAAAAGTTCCCCTCTCGCCGCTTTCGCTCCCTCGTTTCTCCCTTTGGCCGGCAATCCTCCTTTTACTATTTTGCAACCAAAGCTTTTAGCAATTTCGACTGTTTTATCAGTAGAACCTGCATCGGCAACGATTATTTCGTAATCAGTAAAATTTTGTTTTTTAATTTGAGAAAGCAAAATTGGTAAATATTTTTCCTCGTTTAAAGTGGGAATAATAATTGAGAGCATCTAAATTGATTATAATTTTCCGAAAACAAAGCCTTTCCTTTTAAAATTTTCTAAGATTTGAGGCAAAGCCAAGGAAGTTTTTAACCGATCGTGAAAAAGCAAAATAGAACCTGAATCTACTTTTTCAAAAACTTTATATAAAATTTTGCCTGTCCAGTCTTTAGGATCTATATCCCAAAGAATTATTTTGTATCCATTTTTCAAAAGATAAGCTTTGAGCCAAGGAGGTAAAATTCCAAAAGGGGGACGAAAAAGTTTTGTTTCTATTTTGGTAATTTCTTTAATAATTTGATTCGTTCTTTCAATTTCTCTTTTGAAATCAAAGAAAAATTTTATTGAATGGGAAAAAGAGTGGTTGCCGATTGAGTGATTTTCTTGAGAGATTCTCTTTAAAACTTGAGGAAATTTTAAACAATTTTTCCCGCAAACAAAAAACGTAGCTTTTGCCTCAAAATTTTTTAAGGCTTCTAAAATTTTTAAAGTAAATTCACTTGGACCATCGTCGAAAGTAATAAAGATTTCTTTCATTTTTGAATTTTAATTTTCTAACCTTTGAAAGATCATTTTTTATCTTTGATTCTATAATATTAACTCGGTTGAAGTTTTTTGCAATAAAATTTTTTGCATTGACAATTTTCGGAGTTGAGAAATGAAAAATAAGAAATAAAAAAATGAAAAAAGATAAAATTGGAAAGGAAATTTGGCCCAATAAAGACACTTCTTCCTTTCTGACTGGTGGAAATCTTTGAAATTTGTCATACCTTTTAAATAAAACCCTAGAAATCGTAGGAAGGCAATAAGTTATCAAACCTAAAATTAAACCATTTCTATATCTTCTTCCTGAGGTTTTTACTTTAAAATCTGGATCTAAAATTATTTTGCCGATTTTACTTAGGCGATGGGAAATTTCAATGTCTTCGTTGAGTTTTAAATTTGTGTTAAATCCCCCAACCCTTAAAAATGCTTCTTTCTTTATTGCCATATTGCATCCTATCAAACTCCAACCTCCAGAAAAAATTTTGTCCAAAAACAAAAACGGTTTCAAAAGAAATTTGCTCGCTAATTTTGCAGAAATTGGTCCTGAATAAAACTCACAAGAACCTCCGAAAGCAACCAAATCTTTATCTTTTTTAAACTCCTCAAAAATTCTTGAAAGCCAATTTTTTGGCAAAATTGTATCAGCGTCAGTAGTAGCAATAATTTCTCCTCTAGCGCTTTGAAATCCCTTTTGCCTCGCAAAGGCGACTCCTTGATTTTTCTCAAAAAGTAAAATTGCGCCAAACTTTTTTGCAATCTCAGCTGTTTTGTCAGTTGAATTATTATCAACTACAATTATTTCAAAATCTTTGAAATCTTGATTTTTTAAACTCTCCAAGCATCTTGGCAAAAACCTTTCCTCATTAAAAGCCGGAATGACTATTGAGAAAATTGGTCGATCTTTTGGCATAATTTTGTCACTAATAAAAAATCTCTATTAAATCAGTATAGATGAATGTCTTGTCTTTAGAGTGAGTCAAAATAAATTATGGTTGGATTTGCTTTGGAAAAATCTGAGGGAAAGAAGCAAAAGCAATTGCCTGCAAAATCCAAGAGATAATTATTAAAATTCCTCCTAATCCAAACAAGAAAAGCAGTATGCTTCCAATGAAATAAAGATCGCCTGCGTTTTTAAAATTCGAAACTCCGCTAACCTCAGCAATCTTAGTAAAACTTTTCTTTAAGAAAAACCCCGAAATGATAAAAGCAACCCAAACAAGGGCAAAAAATAAGAGACTGGTAGTTGGCAATCCTTTTGTCCCTTTTGCAACCCAGGCAATTACACTTGCTCCTCCAATAATCCCTAATAATGCCGGCACAATTCCTGCCAAAATGATAGAAACAAGATAATCTCTAAAAATCATTTTTTGCCCAGAAAGCTTACTGATTTGATAAACAGCTATTATCACCATTATAAAACCAGCAAGTCCTAAAAACGGTCCAATTTTTGGTACAATCGCTCCGAAAAACAAAATAGAACCGATAGTCCCTAAATTTTTGATTTGCTTCATATTTTTTTATTTAATTTTTTTTATTTAATCTCGACCTTGTTCTTTTATTATATCTAATTTCAAAAAAAACTCAAAAATAAAAACCGTGCACCATGTAGGATGCACGGCTATGTACCCTACGTGGTACATAGATGCCCAGCGATGGACTTTTAATTTCGCTTTTAAAATTTCGTCTTTTTCCTTTTACACTCTTTTCCAAAAATCTTTTTCTTCTATTTGAGCTAAATTTAAAACCCCTTTTATAGTGCCAGGGGCTAATTCTTTGTGAAGAGGAACAATAGTTGTAATTTCTTTTCCCTTAATTTGCTTTCTTAATTTGACATGACTTCCTTTTTGAGAAACAAAATAAAAGCCAAATTCTCGGCATAAAATCTTGATAACCTGCTTCCCGGACAAAGGTTTATACATACTTTAGCTCAAGAGTAGTTACCAAAGGGGCTTCTTTAGGAAGAGATTTTTTAATCTTTGGTTGATCCTCTAAGTATAATTCAACCGCTTCTTTGAGATTTTTTTTGGCTTCCTCAATAGTCCTTCCTTGGCTTACCACCCCTAATTCAAGACAACGGGCAACATACCATTTCCCTTCTTTACTAATAACTGTAGTAAATCGATAAGTCATATTTTTATGATACTCTGAAATAAAACTATTGTCAAATTCAATAGATTGCTCCACTTAGTAAATGAGGTTAGAAAGTGTTTATTAAGCTTAGAATTGTGTATAAATAAAAACCGTGCACCGCTTAGGATGCACGGCTATGAACCCTCCGTGGTACATAGATGCCCAGCGATGGGCGGGTTTAACTTAATTTTAATTAAAAAATCTATTTTCAGTATTCTAACTTTATCCCAAGCTTCTCAGCGATTTGCCTTATCCATTTTTCATGACGATCCACTTTGTGGGCTAACATCACCATTTCTTGAAAATAAGTATCAGCCTTTTTTGCATAAGTATCCACAGCACTTAAAAGTTTGTTAAAGTCTTCTTTGGTGGAAAGATTTTTTACAGCCTCAATTAAATCTTCTTTTGTGGCAAAAATCTCAAATAGTGTCCCAAATTTTTCATCTACTTTGTCGAACCTTTCATCAATTTTTACAAATCTTTCATCCATCTTGTCGAGTCTTTCATCCATCTTGTCGAATCTTTCGTCCATCTTGTGGAGTCTTTCATCCACCTTGTCGAGTCTTTCATCCATCTTGTGGAGTCTTTCATCCACTCTCTCAAATTTCTCATCCACTTTTTCAAATTTTTCATCAATTTTCCCAAATCTTTCATTCAAATATTCAATTAATTCCTTATAATTTTCAGCCATCAACTTTATTATATTTTTATCAAAACATTATGTCAAATTTTGTTTACCTGATAGACGATGTTAAAACCTGTTTGATGAATTCAGTATAAAATAATTTAACAATTGCTAGCACCTCCTTTACACTTTGAGTATCTTCTACTTTGCTACTTACTATTTTTTTAAAAGATTAAAACATTCATCCCTAACTACTTCATTTTCTATTTTTTCACACAATGCCGAATCTTTTTTTACTACTGCCAATTCTTTATAACATTCATTGCGGTTTGTTAGTGACCATTCTTTATCACATTTATTGCAATGTCCGATATTTTCACACAACGTCGGATCTTTCCAGATTTTAGCAACTTCTATATAACAGTGTTCACGTTGGAATTGATGAGACCATTGATCGTCTATTTTCCCACATATTGTGGGGTCTTTTTTTATTATAGCAATTTCTATATAGCACTCTGTATATCGGCGATCGTAAGTCGAAACTTCTTCGCATAGATTTTCATCTTTTTTTGCAATAGCTACTTCTTTAAAACATTCATATCTTTTAATTTCTATTCCCCTTTTTCCTACTATACTCTTACACTTTGCGATATCCCCTGTTATTTTAGCTTCGCTAATTATCCTTTCAGTTTCTCTCGGCTTCGATTCTACTGCCCATACCAAACCGCCTAAAATCAAAATCACAATTGCCCAACTTAATAATTTATATTTTCTAGGGAGATAAAAGGAGAAAAAAAGAAAAATTGAAAAACAATAAGCGATAAGTAAAGCACTAAAAATGAATAGGCCCAAAGGATACTCACTGGAGGGGGAAAATCTTTCGGTTAAATCATTTCCGTAAGAAAGACTTCCTATAAGTGATGCGGGGAAAGCACAAAGTAATAACAATGGTATTAAAATCAATTTTTCTTTAGAAAACGTGAGAAAAAAATCTCGATCCCCATAAAGGAAAATAGTCACCATCGGCAAGATACCTAATGCTAAAGGAAAGAAATATTCTTGATAATCAAAGAAGTAGTCTCTCGGATTTCTTAATAAATCGAGAATGGAAGCATCTTTGTTAAGAGAAATCATCATTAAGAAAAATGAAAAAGCGAAAATTAAACTCAAAATTCCAATGACTGGCGCGAGTAGAAACTTTCTTTTAAGTTCTTTTATCCTTCTAATAACCTGCTGTAAAACAAAACGAGAAACTAAGAAGACAATTGAAGCTAATAAGAAAACGAATGAAATTACTAATAAGAAGACGATTGAAATTACTAAGATGCCAACGATGTCGACCATAGTTATTACATTGATGAAAACAAACTACACATTAATAGTATATAACACAGAAAGGAAAAATTATAAAAATAAATATTGCAAATAACGCACATATATTGCAAATAACACAAATATTTCCCAAATTATTAGGCAATCAATCTTTATCTCTTTAATAATTTTTCTTGTCGTTGCGTCCATATTTTGTTTTTCTATTATATAATAAACAAAATTTTAAAACAAATTAATGAGCAAGTAGGCAAAATAATAAAAATTTGCTTAGCGATGGTGCTTTAATTTTTTCTTTCATAGATTTTTTCTTGCCAAAAGCCAAAAAGCCCGCCGCCAGCTTTCTGGTTCTTTTGAGTTTTCTATTTTTATGATACTTAATTTTTCTAAAAAACTCAAAAATAAAAAACCATAAACCAGAGCGAAGCACGGTTTATGGCTATGTACCCTCCGTGGTACATAG
>Ga0315298_1001830_pt1 | contig 37887 bp, 36 predicted proteins | sample WHS_1_MG_FD_203077 | JGI IMG/M metagenome (GOLD analysis project Ga0315298, IMG submission 203077) | Extremophilic microbial mat communities from Washburn Hot Springs, YNP, Wyoming, USA - WHS_1_MG | ecosystem: Environmental > Aquatic > Thermal springs > Hot (42-90C) | place: USA: Wyoming...
GGATTGGGCACTGTGGCCTGGACGTCAATCTGGCGCGTGGCCGTATTGATGGCTGAACCCAGGGCGGTGATCCTGCCGCTGAAGCGTTGCCCGGGGTAGCTGTCCACCTCCACCTGGATGGGCGTATCCACATGAATGCGCGCGAAATCGCTTTGGGGCACGGTAAAGTTCACATAAAGGGGATCCCAGGACTGGAGATCGACCATGGCGGTGCCCGGGATGATGTATTGTCCGAGGTTGACCTGGCGCACCCCCAGATAACCGTCGAAGGGGGCGCGAATGGCCAGTTTCGCGAGGGTAGCGCGGTCATTTTTTACGCTGGCCACGGCGCTTTGGTAGGTGGCCACGGCGGAGTCGAGCTGGGACTGGCTGGCGGCCTTAGTGGCGATCAGCTCCCGCGTCCGGCGGAGATTGATCTCTGCCAGCCGCCGCTGGGCCTCGTCGCTGGCCAGTTGCGCCAACTGGTTGCTGTTGTCGATCTGGATCAGGAGGGTGCCGGCCTTGACGTATTGCCCGGAATGGAAATGAATCCCGGTAATGGCACCTCCCAGTTGGGACGTCACCTCCACCCCCTGGACGGCCGCAAAAGACCCCACGGCGGTCACTTCCGGATGCCATTCCCGCTCCGCCACCCGGCTGGCGCTGACACTGACCACGGGCATGGGCATGTGGGCCAGGGCCTTGTGCATCATGTAGTTGCCGAAGGCCTTGTAGCCGAAAATGCCGCCAAAAACCACGACGAGCGCGATAAGGACAATGGCGAGACGTTTCTTCATGACGGTTCTCCGCGGAATACAGGGCTGGCATGGCACCAGCGGAAGGCGTTAGGAAAGACCGGCATCAGGAGCGGCTGCCATGGTCGGGAGCCGTTTCCCGGGGAGCGGTGTTTTGCCCGGCGGCCGCGTGGTCCGCGGCCGGGGTATTCCACCAGCCGCCCCCCAGGGCTACCAGGAGGGATGCGGTGTCCTGATAGCGCTGCGCCTCGGCCTTGATTTCGGCAATCTTGGCCGTGTTGTACTGCACCTCTGCCGTGAGCAGGGTGAGATAATCGGTGGCGCCGGCGCGGTAGCTGCTTTGGGCCAGAGTGAGGGCCTCCCGGGCAGCGTGCAGGGATTCCTGTTGGGCGGAGAGGGTCTGGGCGTCGTGCTCAAGGGCCCGCAGGGCGTCGGCCACCTGCTGGAAGGCCGTCAGCACCGTGTTCCGATAGGCGTTGAAACTGGCATCATAGGCGGCGTAGGCTTCGGCCTTTTGCGCCTCCAGCTTCCCGCCCTGGAAAAGCGGTTGGGACAGGGCCCCTACCAGGCTCCACACGCTGCTCACGGGATTGAAAAACATCCCCGCCGTGGAGGCCGTGTCGCCAAAGGAGGCGGTGAGGGCGACGGTGGGATAAAACTGGGCGCGCGCCACGCCGATCTGGGCATTGGCGACCTTGAGCTGGTTCAGGGCCGCCTGGATGTCGGGGCGTTGCTTTACCACCTCCGAGGGCAGGCTGACCGGGATCCGGGTGGGTAGGCGGAGTTCCTCCAGGGTGAAGGGCTTTTCCTGCCACTGACCGGGAAAGCTGCCCACGAGGATGGCCATCTCGTGCCGGTACACCGCCAGTTGCTGCTCCAGTTGGGGAAGGGTGGCCATCTGCGTGGCCAGTTGGGCGCGTTGGTTCACCACGTTGAGATAGGGGACCGCACCGGCCCGATACTGGTTTTCGGTCAGGTTCAGCAGGGTTTGCTCGTGTTCGACAATGGCGTGGGTCGCGGCGATCTGCGCCTGGACGGCGGCCTCGCCAATGGCGGTGTTGACGATATTGCCGGTGAGGGTCAGCCGCGCCGCCTCCAGCTCATAACGCTGGTATGCCACCTGCGCCTCGCTCCCCCGGTAGACGAGGCGATTGACGCCGAAGATGTCCGGGTAATAGGTGACCCCCACGCTACCGGTGAAGAGGGTGTACTGGAACCCCCCCTTGTTGCCGCCAAAGGCCGCGGAGGATTGCTTGCTGCGATTGGCCCCCAGATTGCCGGTCACCTGCGGATAGAAAATGCTGGCGTTGACCCGGGCGGTGGCCTCTGCCTGGCGCAACTGGGCCTGGGCCTGGGCAATGGTGGGGCTGTTCTTCAGCGCCTGCCGGATGACCGCATCGAGAGTGTGGGAATGAAAGAGCGTCCACCACTGCTGGTCGAGATCCTTGCCATAGGCCATCTCCTGGGCCGTGCCGTTCGTACCGGCACCGGCCGCCGTCTTGCCCGGCGCCGGGTGGGCCGTGAAAGGCACTTTTGCCGGAGTTTCGGGTACCCGCAGGGGGGGTTCGAAACTGCAGGCCGTCATGGTGCTGGCGAGGGCGGCGGCAAGGGGAAGCAACAGGGATCTACGCAAGGGCATGGTCACAAAAACCACCTTTCCGATATACCGACCGGTCGGATGTTGGCAGACGGCGCATGGATTGTCAATGGATTTGCTCTTGAATTCACCTGCGTATGTTCCCATATAATGGGCGAGGTTTCATTCCTAAAGAGGGAGCGTGTCATGCAACGATTTATCGCTGGTCTGGGAGTCTTGGGCCTGCTGCTGCTCAGCCCCCTGGTCTGGGCGGCAGGGCCGAGCGTGGACCAGGTCTATCAGGCTGCCAAGGCCGGGGATCTGGCGGGGGCGCAACGGATGATGGCGGAAGTCCTCCAACAACATCCCCATTCGGCCCAGGCCCATTATGTCGAGTCGCGCCTGCTTGCCCGGCAAGGCAAGTGGCAGGAGGCGGCGGCGCAACTGCAGGAGGCACAGCGTCTGGCGCCGGGCCTGCCTTTCGTCAAGGCTGGCGATGCCCAGGCCTTCGCCAAGCAGGTGGCGGCCCACCAGGGTGGGACTACGCCTGCCTGGCTGCGCATGCTCGCCATCGCCCTGGGCGCGGGTCTGCTGTTCTGGCTGATCACGGCGTTTTTCCGCCGGCGCCGGCCGGTACAGGGCATGCCCTATGGAGGCAATAATCCGTCGACCTTTGGCGGACCCATGGGGGGTGGGGGTTATGGGCCCGGTAATATGGGTGGACCCCAGGCGGGTCCCGGCTTGGGCTCTGGTCTGGCCTCCGGCTTGGCGACGGGCGTGGGTATCGGCGCCGGCCTGGCCGCCGGGGAAGCCCTGGCGGGCAGCCTCTTCGGCCATAAGGATGGAGGGGCGGCAGATCCCGCTGCCAACCCGGCTGCCGATAGTGACTTCGGCATGAACAATGATTCCTGGGGTGCCAACGATCAGCTTGCCTCCAACCAGGACGATGGCTTTGGTTTCGACGGTGGAGATGATGGTTCCTGGGGCTAGCACGGGGCTGCCTTGATCCACTGAAGCCCTGCGTTCGGCTGGTAACAACGTCCGGAACAGCCCCTTTCTCCACGGAGAAAGGGGCTGTTTTGCTAATCGGGCTTTGATTTCGCCTGGATTCGGCCGTTGGCAGATCTGTTTTTTGCTTCAGCCCAAAACCGGCCGGCCGGCCGCCGCCAGGAGGGTACAGAGGCGGATCAGGGGCAGGCCGATGAGGGCCGTGGGGTCCTCGCCTTCCAGGCGGGAGGCCAAGGCGATCCCCAGCCCTTCGGAGCGCAAGCTGCCGGCGCAGTCCAAGGGCTGGTCGCGGCGGATGTAGTCGGCAATTTCCTCCTCGCTGAGCGCCCGCATATGCACCGTGTAGACGACCAGTTCCACCCGGCCAAGGGGCAAGGTAGGCGCCATGACGGCCAGGCCGTTCAAAAATTCCACCCGCTTGCCGCTGATCCTGCGCAACTGCCGCGCCGCTCGTTCGGCGCTGCCGGGCTTGCCCAGGACCTCCCCTTCGCAAACGGCCATCTGATCGGCGCCGATGACGATGGCCTGGGGATGTTGGGCGAAAACGGCGCCGGCTTTGGCCTGCGCCAGGCGCTGGACCAGTTGCGCCGGAGTTTCGTCGGGAAGGGGCGTCTCCTCCACCGCCGGTGCGGCGACGGTAAAGAGGATGTCCAGACGCGCCAGCAGATCGCGCCGGTAAGGGGATGTGGAGGCAAGAATGACCGGGGTTTCTCGGTTCATGGACAGGTTCCCGCTTTATCCGGTGTTGCGTTGACCGGCCGCGATGGCGTTGATGCTCCGCAACAGGGGGTCCAGCCATATTTCCCGGTATTCCGGCGCGGCATCCTCATTGCGGTAGCGGCGCAAGAGGGCGAGCTGGATATGATTGAGGGGCTCCATATAGACGTTGCGCCGCTGCAGGGAAAAGGCCAGGGTCGGATTGTCCTCCAACAATTGCTCCGCGTTGGCGACGGCGAGGATCTCGTGCAGGCTGCGCTGGTATTCCGCGCGAATGATCTGAAAGATCTCCATGGCCTGGGTATGGTCGTGCGCCAGACCGGCATACTCCTCGGCAATGGCCATGTCGGTCTTGGCCATGGCCATGGCGATATTGCCCAGCAGCGCCCGGAAAAAGGGCCAGTTCCGGTACATCTCCTGCAGCTTTTCCAGGCGTTGCGGGTCTTCGCCGCGCCATTGCCGCAGGGCGGAGCCCAGACCATACCAGGCCGGCAGCACATGCCGCGATTGGGCCCAGGCAAAGACCCAGGGGATGGCGCGGATGGAAGACATGGAGCGGTCGCTGCGGCTGCGGTGGGAGGGCCGCGAGCCGATGTTCATGTGGGCGATTTCGTTGAGGGGCGTGGCCTCGTAGAAATAATCCATGAAGCCCGGCGTGTCCTCGATGAGGGCGCGGTAGACCTGCTCGCCGGTATCGGCCAGCTCGGCCATGATGCTGAGATGGTCCGGTTGATCGGCGGGGACCGGCCGTACCAGGCCGATACTGGCCTTCATCAGGCCCGCCGCGCCCACGGTCAGCTCATAGACCGCCGTTTCGAGATTGGCGTACTTGAAGGACAGGACCTCGCCCTGTTCGGTCACCTTGATCTGTCCGCGCACCGTGTCCGGCGGTTGCGCCAGGATGGCCTCGTAGGTCGGGCCGCCGCCCCGGCCGACACTGCCACCCCGGCCGTGGAAGATGCGGATGTGGATGCGCCGTTTTTCCGCCAGGGCCGTCAGGCGTAACTGCGCCTGGTAGAGGGACCAACTGGAGGCGAGGATGCCGCCATCCTTGCAGGAGTCGGAGTAGCCCAGCATGACTTCCTGGGTATCCCCCTGACTACGCAGGATCTCCCCATAAATGGGGTTGTCCAGAAGCGTGGACATGACCGCTTCCATGCGCTCCAGGTCATGAATCGTTTCAAAGAGCGGCGTGATGGCTATTTCGCTGGTCAAACCATCCCGCGACCAGCCGGCAAGGCCGAATTCCTTGGCCAGGAGCATCACCTCCAGGACATGGCTGGCCTCATGGGTCATGGAAATGACGTAGTTGCCAAAGCCATCGGGGCTGACTTCCCGGCGCAACTGGGCGATGCAGCGGAACATGGCGCAGGTCTCGGCGGCCAGCGGGGAAAGCTCCGGCGTCCCCGCCATGGGGCCGGGACGGCGCAAGGCATCGGCCAGCACCAGGAGGCGGGCCTCCTCCCCGAGTTGCAGGTAATCCGCAAAACCACCAACCCCGGCAAAGAGCTCGGCCACGGTTTGGGTATGCACCGTCGACTCCTGACGGATGTCGAGTTTGGCGAGATAAAAGCCAAAGGTTTCGGCCAGCCAGATCAGATCCTGCAATTCGGTGTCGGCAATATAGAGGTCGTTATGGCCGCGCAAGGATTCCCGTACCAGTTGCAGGTCGGCGAGGAACTCCTGGGCGTCGCGGTAGGCGGGCCCCGGTGACTCGTTGATGGTCTGCCCGTTTTCCAGTTGTCGCAGGCGCAGGTCCAGGCGTGTGAGCATGTAGCGCAGCTTGCGGCGATAGGGTTCGCTGGGGAAGCGCTGGTCCACCCATTCGGCGAGTTCCGGAAAATCATCGGCATCGCGCTCCAGGGAGGCGAGCAAGGTGGGAGAGATATGGCAAAAGCGGCTGGAATGCCCCAAAAGCTGGTATAGCTCTCCCAGGCGCCGTTGGTACTCGCGTAGGACCTCGATGCTCTGGGTCCGCAGGGCCCAGCCGGTGATGGCCGCCGTGACATTGGGGTTGCCGTCCCGGTCGCCGCCGATCCAGGAGCCGAAGCGGATGAAGGCCGGTATCTCGATGTCGGTATTGGCAAAGACCTTGCGGGCATCGCGGCGCGCCGCGCGATAGGTATGGGGCACCGCTTCAAAGAGGCTGTCCCGGAAATAAAAGAGGCCGTTTTCCACCTCATCCTGCACCTGCGGACGGTTGGTGCGGACTTCTTCAGTCTCCCAGAGCACCTGGATCTGGGCCTTCAGCCGCGCAATGACCTCCCGCTCTTCTTCATTGCCCAGATTGGGATCGTCCAGGGCCTTGCTGGTCAGGAAAATGCGGCGCAGGCCATGGAGTACCGTCCGCCGTTTGGCTTCGGTGGGGTGGGCGGTAAAGACCGGGATGTAGCGGAGCTGGTCGAGCAGGAACTGCAGTTGGCCGGGATGCACCCCCTGATCCTGCAATTCGCGCAGGGTATGTTCGAAAGACCCCGGCCAGCGCCCTTCGCCTTTCTGTAAAAAGCGCCGCCGCTGGATATGCTGGAACTCTTCTTCGGCAATATTGGCCAGACTGAAATAGGTATTGAAAGCGCGGATCACCAGCACCAGGTCATCCTGGGGGAGGGTGTCGATGAATCGGGCCAGGCGCAGGCGCAGGCGCGGGTCCTCGCGTTTGTGCAGGCGGATATATCCCTGGCGGAGCTGTTCAACGGCATTAAAGACCCGAGTGCCGGCCTGCTCCCGGAGAATGTCGCCGAGCAGATTGCCCAGCAACTTGACGCGCGCCCGCAATGCCTTGTCCTTGACTGCCGTGTTATCCAAATTGAAGATCTCCCGCCCGGTGGGCCCGCTGTGCGATGTCTGTCAGCCTGGTCCCGGGCCATACATTATTGGTCCATAGGAAATACGCGGCATATCCGGATCGTCTGCGCGCGTTTCTGCGCCCAGCCTACCCCCGTTTACCCGCTCGATGGCCCTAGTCTAATGCAGAAAAGCCAGCCTTGTCGCCTCCCGGCGTCGCCGACCCGGGCCTAACGAGCGGAGATACACCGGGATGCCCCGTCATCAGCAAACGGGCCGCCCAATCGGTAGGAGCGGCCCATGGCCGCGATCCTTACCTATATTATCGTGGACGACCGGGTCGTTGTTTCCGGTAAAGATGGCGGGTCGATACGGACTCTTTACTTCCCTGCACGCCATCGCTAAGATGCCGCGCTTATGTTTTCCGCCAAATCTGCTACCTTGTTGATTTCTCGCGTTTCGCCCGAGGGCGACGCAGTCGTGGGTGAAGTGGATCTGCGCGTATGGGATCGTCTGCGGGCCGCGTTGCTGGAATTGAGGGACGTGCAGCTAAGGCTTACACTGAGCAGGCGCGGACAGGTGGTGCTGGCGGAGGGAGAACTGCAGATCCTCGGCAGGGTGCTCTGCGAGCGCTGCCTGGGTGCCATGCCCCTATCCCTGCGGGTGCCTCTACGGGTGGGGATTGGCGAGAGCGAGGCCGCGGTTGAGGCCTTGGATGCGGAACTCGATGCCGTTGCCGCCGCCAATGGGATCCTGGATCTGCAGATCTGGCTCGAAGACGAAGCGTTGCTGGCCTTGCCCATGGTCCCGCGCTGTGAGGTATGGGTAGAAGGTCCCTGCAGCGTTTCCAATACGGTGCCGCCGCAGGCAACAAACTGATTTTATTTGTTTTATTTGGAGAGATGAGCGATGGCCGTTCCACAGAGTAAGACCTCCACTTCCCGCCGCGACATGCGGCGCGCCCATGATTTTCTGCTGGTGCCGAACCGCTCGGTTTGCGCCAACTGCGGTGCAGCCAAGCTGCCCCACCACGTTTGCCCGGAATGCGGCTTCTACCGCGGTCGCGAGATGATCAAGAAGGCCGTCGAGGCCTAAGGCCTAGCGCGAGACAGATTCGGTGGAGGTGGCCAGGATGCCGCATATTGCGGTCGATGCCATGAGCGGAGACTTTGGCGCCTCCACGATTATCCGGGCCATTGCCTCGCTGGTGAAGACCTATCCCGATGTGGTTTTTCATCTGGTCGGCGCCCAGGATGTGCTGCAGGATGGCGTGGCCCGCGCCCGCTTGCAGGGTTCCCCGCAGATCCTGCTGCACCACGCCAGCCAGGTCGTGGCCATGGACGAGGCGCCCTCCCAGGCCCTGCGCGGCAAACGCGATTCATCCATGCACAAGGCCATCGCGCTCCTGCGCGACGGCGAGGCGGATGCGGTGGTCAGCGCCGGCAATACCGGCGCATTGATGGCCATGGGCAAGGTATTTCTGCGCACCATTTCCGGTATTGATCGGCCGGCCATCGCCGCCTTCCTGCCGACCATGACCGGCCGCGTGCTCGTCCTCGACCTGGGCGCCAATGTGGATTGTCATCCGGAACACCTCCTGCAGTTTGCCGTCATGGGCTCGGTGCTCATGGAGCAGGTGCATGGCCTGGCGCGGCCGCGGATCGGGCTGCTCAACATTGGTTCCGAAGAAATCAAAGGTAACGAGCAGGTCAAGGAGGCGGCCCGCCTGCTGCGCACGAGTCCGCTGCATTTCATCGGCAATGTCGAAGGCTCCGATCTCTATCGCGGCATCGCCGATGTGGTAGTCTGCGACGGCTTTGTGGGCAACGTCGCCCTCAAGACCTCCGAGGGGCTGGCCGCCATGATCCGCCAGGAGTTGCGCGCTGGTTATACCCATAGCTGGTATGGGCGCATTGCCTATCTCATCAACCGCCCCATTCTGCAGCGCCTGCGCCATCGTCTCGACTCGCGCCGCTATAATGGGGCAACGCTGCTCGGATTGAACGGGATCGTGGTCAAAAGCCATGGCAATGCCGATCGTTTTGCCTTCGCGCGGGCGGTGGAGGTGGCCATCGAGGAGGCCACCCATCGCCTCACCTTGCGCATTGCCGAGGCAATCCGGGAAAATCTTGCCCAAACGGTCAGGGACAGCGCTTGATGCCCAGATATAGTCGTATCATTGCCACGGGTGGCTATCTCCCGGAGCGGGTGCTGAGCAATCGCGATCTGGAGCAGATGGTCGACACCAGCGATGAATGGATTCAGGCCCGTACCGGCATCCGCTCCCGCCATCTGGTCAGCGCCGATGAAAAGACCGTCGATCTGGCCGAAGCGGCTGCCCGGCAGGCCCTGGCCGATGCCGGGCTGGGCCCCCAGGACCTTGACCTCATCATTGTCGCCACCACCACGCCCGATCAGATCTTTCCCAGCACGGCCTGTCTGCTGCAGGCCCGTCTGGGTAATCGCGGCAGCCCTGCCTTTGACGTGCAGGCGGTTTGTACGGGTTTTATTTATGCCTTGGCCTGCGCCGATCAATTCATTCGCAGCGGTGCGGTGCGCCGTGCCCTGGTGGTGGGCGCCGAGAGCATGTCGCGCATCACCGACTGGACGGACCGGGGTACCTGCATCCTCTTCGGTGATGGTGCCGGGGCGGTGATCCTGGAAGCGGCGGATCAGCCCGGCCTGATTTCCACCCATCTCCACGCCGATGGCGCCTACGCCGATCTTTTGCAGGTGCCGGGCGGGCTGGCCGAGCCCGCAGGCAAGGCGGTCATGGAGATGCAGGGGAACGCGGTTTTCCGGGTGGCGGTGCGGACCCTGGAAGAAATCGTTCATGAAACGCTGGCGGCGAACGATCTGGCGCCCGGCGATATTGACTGGCTGGTGCCGCATCAGGCCAATATTCGCATTATTCGGGCTACGGCCGATAAATTGAATCTGCCCATGGAGCGCGTCGTGGTGACGGTGGATCACCACGGCAATACCTCGGCGGCATCGGTACCTCTGGCCCTGGATGACGCGGCCAGGCGAGGTTGCTTCCAGCCCGGACAGTTGCTGTTGCTGGAGGCGTTCGGGGGTGGTTTTACATGGGGATCGGCGTTGTTGCGCTGGGGCTGAGCCCGGGCGCGGCGGGCGAATTCAGGTCATCAGGAGGTTACGTTGCTCGGTTCTATTGCCTTCGTTTTTCCGGGTCAGGGATCCCAGTCGCTGGGTATGTTGGCGGATTTGGCCAGTATCCATCCCTTGGTGCAGGAAGTATTCGCCGACGCATCCGCGGCGCTGGGAGTGGATCTCTGGCAACTGGCCCAGGAGGGCCCGGTGGAGCGCCTGAACCAGACGCGCCTTACCCAGCCGGCCATGTTGGCGGCGGGCTATGCCGTCTACCGGGTGTGGGAAGAGGAGGGGGGCAGCGCGCCGGATTTCGTCGCCGGGCACTCCCTGGGGGAGTATACCGCCCTGGTCGTGGCCGAGGCCCTGGACTTCGCCGATGCCGTGCGTCTGGTGGCCGAGCGCGGCCGCCTCATGCAGGAAGCCGTTCCCGAAGGGATGGGGGGCATGGCAGCCGTGATCGGCCTCGGCGATGACGAAATTCGCCAACTCTGCCAACAGGAGGCCCAGGGCGATGTGCTGGCGCCCGCCAATTTCAATGCGCCGGGACAGGTGGTGGTGGCTGGCACCCAGGCGGCCGTGGAGCGTCTCATGGAGGCGGCGCGTGTCGCGGGGGCCAAGCGGGTGGTCCCCTTGCCCGTCAGCGTTCCCAGCCACTGCGCCTTGATGCAGGGTGCCGCCGAGGCCTTCCGCGCCCCTCTCGCCGCCACGACCTTGCGCAGCCCCAAGGTGATGGTGGTGCACAATGTCGATGTCCAGAGCCACAACGACGGCGCGGCCATCCGCGAGGCCCTGGTACGGCAGATTTACTCGCCGGTGCGCTGGACCGAAAGCATCCGCTATCTGGCGCGGCAGGGGGCCACAACCTTCCTGGAACTCGGCCCCGGCCGGGTCCTCTCGGGGCTGGGCAAGCGCATCGAGCCGTCCCTGACCATGTTGCATGTGGAAGATGGCAAGAGCCTCAAGACGGCTTTGGAGGCGGTTTGAATGGACGGATCATTGCATGGACAAGTGGCCCTGGTCACCGGTGGCAGCCGCGGCATCGGCCGTGAGATCGCGTTGTTTCTGGGGCGGATGGGGGCCAGGGTCGCGGCCACGGCCACAACGGAGGGCGGGGCGGCGGCCATTGGCGCATTGCTGACCGAGCAGGGGATCTCCGGCAGCGGTTATCGGCTGGATGTGACGGATCACGGGGCCATTCCCGGCTTTCTGGAGCAAGTGGGCCAGGACTGGGGCGCACCCACGATCCTGGTCAATAATGCCGGTATTACCCGCGATCAACTGCTATTGCGCATGAAGGACGAGGACTGGGATGCGGTCCTGCAGACCAACCTCAATGCCGTCTACCGCTTGAGCAAAGCCTGTTTGCGGGATATGCTCAAGGCCCGTTATGGGCGGATCATCAACATTACCTCCGTGGTCGGTACCATGGGCAATGCCGGGCAGTGCAACTATGCCGCCGCCAAGGCGGGGGTGACCGGTTTTAGCCACGCCTTGGCCCGGGAGGTCGCAGGCAGGAACGTGACGGTCAATTGCGTGGCGCCGGGTTTTGTCGTCACGGATATGACGGAGGGCCTCACGGATGCGCATCGTCACGCCCTGCTGCAACAGATACCCGCAGGTCGTTTGGGTACCCCCGCCGACGTGGCGGGGGCGGTGGCTTTTCTTGCCGGTTCCCAGGCAAGTTACATCACTGGACAGGTTCTACATGTGAACGGCGGCATGTGGATGGGCTAAGGCGCGCAACTTTACTTTTCGCCCGCGCATGTGGTCCAATCTCGCCGACAATAATTTTCTTACCAGCAGAGGAGTCTCTCGCATGGACAATTTGGCAGAACGCGTTAAAAAAGTGGTGGTAGAGCAACTGGGCGTCAACGAGGATGAAGTCACCAACGAGGCCTCCTTCGTGGACGACCTCGGCGCAGACTCCCTGGACACCGTAGAACTCGTCATGGCGCTGGAGGAGGAGTTCGACTGCGAAATCCCCGACGAAGAGGCGGAGAAGATCGCAACGGTGCAGCAGGCCATCGATTACATTGGTGCCCATCTTCCTGCCAAGGGTGAATAGCGAGCGGTTGGTAAAGGGAATGAGGAGAGGCGGCTTTTGAAACGGCGTGTCGTGGTTACCGGTCTTGGAGTGGTTTCCCCTGTGGGAGTGGGCGTTCCCGTTGCCTGGGACAGCATTATCCAGGGGAGGAGTGGGATTGCGCGGGTCACCCGTTTTGATTCCGCTGCTTATGCTTCGCAGATTGCCGGCGAGGTAAAGGGCTTCGACATGGGTCAGTATATTGCGCCCAAGGAAGCGCGCAAGATGGATCTGTTCATCCATTACGGTCTTGCTGCGGCCATGGAGGCCGTTGCCGATTCCGGCCTGAAGGTCACTCCGGAGATCGCCGAGCAGGTGGGGGTTTCCATCGGCAGCGGTATTGGCGGCCTGCCGGGCATCGAGACCGAGCACGATGTGGTCACCCAGGGCGGTCCGCGCCGCATCTCCCCGTTTTTCATTCCGCGCTGCATCGTGAACATGGTGTCCGGGCACGTATCCATCATGTATGGGGCCAAAGGCCCCAACATTGCCATGGCGACGGCCTGCTCCACAGGAACGCATTCCATTGGGGATGCCGCCCGTCTCATTGAATACGGTGACGCCGACGTCATGATCGCCGGTGGTGCCGAGGGCGCGTTGAGTCCCCTGGGATTGGGGGGATTCTCTGCCTCCCGCGCCCTGTCCACGCGCAACGACGCCCCGGAAAAGGCCAGCCGGCCCTGGGACAAGGATCGCGACGGTTTTGTCCTGGGCGAGGGGGCCGGCGTCCTTGTCCTGGAAGAACGGGACTTTGCCCTGCGCCGGGGCGCGCGCATCTATGCGGAACTCTCCGGCTATGGCATGAGCGCCGATGCCTATCACATGACCCAGCCTGCGCCGGGCGGTGAGGGCGCGGCGCGTTGTATGCGGGCGGCCTTGCGCAACGCCGGCGTGACCCCCCAAGAGGTTGGCTATATCAATGCCCATGGGACGTCCACGCCCTTGGGCGATCGCACCGAAACGGAGGCGGTGCGCGAGGTCTTCGGCGAGCACGCCTACCGTCTGGCCATGAGCTCCACCAAATCCATGACCGGGCATCTGCTGGGTGCGGCGGGCGGAGTGGAAGCGGTCTTCACCGTGCTGGCCTTGTACCACGGCATGCTCCCGCCCACCATCAACCTGGATGAGCCGGATGTGGGTTGTGATCTGGATTATGTGCCCCATCATGCCCGCCATGCCCAGGTGGAAGTGGCCCTCAGCAATTCCTTCGGCTTTGGGGGCACCAATAGCACCCTGGTTTTCCGCCGTTTCCATCCCTGAACGTTAATTCCATGTCGGCCCGGGCGGTCTTGGTGGATGGTGAGGCCATCGCTGCCGGGGCCAGCAGGTTTTTTGCGGAACGCGGGCTGCATTATGGCGACGGGCTTTTTGAAACCGTTGCGCTGGTGCATGGTCGGCCCCTGTTCTGGGAAGCGCATCTGCGCCGGATGGCCCGGGGGGCTTCCATCCTGGGTATACCCATGCCCGCTGTCGGGGATTGGGAAGCGGATTTGTCCCGGCTACAGGCATTGTCAGGGCCGTTATCCCAGGGCGTACTGAAGCTCATACTGACCCGCGGACCGGGCTGGGGCTATGCGCCGCCGGCCATGCCCACACCGCGCCGGTACGCCGGGATCCTGCCATGGCCCGACCGTCCCGGCGCCCATTGGCACCCGGGCATCCGCACTGCCATCTGCCCTACGCCCCTGGCCACCGGCGCGCCGTACCTGACGGTCAAGTCCCTGAACCGTCTGAATCAGATCCAGGCGCGCCGCGCACTGTCGCCGGAGTATCCTGAGGGTATACTGCTGGATGGCAAGGGAGTTCTGCGCGAGGGCATCATGTCCAATTTTTTTTGGGTGGAAGGGGGGCGACTGTGTACCCCCCGTCTCGACGACGGGGGCATCGCCGGCATTCAACGTGCCGCCATCATGGACCAGGGGCGGTTATGGGGACTGGAAGTCCGCGAAGAGCAGCGCGGCCCGGAAGCCCTGGCAATGGCCGACGAACTCTTTTTTTGTAACAGCCTCATGGGGATCTGGCCCGTGCGGTACTTCGCCGCCCGTTCCTGGCCGGGCAGCGCCGGAGCGGTGGCAGCGGCCTTGTTGGCATGGAGCGAGGGTTTGGGCCTGGGGCCCCGCCCATGAGCAGGCGGCATGCCCTCTGGCCGATCCTGCTGCTCGCGCTGCTGTTGCCGCCCGGATACTATGCTTGGTGCATGTACTGGCCCCGGACCCTGCCGGCGGCAGGAGTCACGTTGCCGCTGCGGCTCGGGTCGTCCACGGCACAGGCCATTGCCGATCTGGAGCATTCCGGATTGCTGCCCCATCCCCAAGCCTTCCGGCTGGCCCTGACCCTGGCGGGCAAGCCCTCCCTGCAGGCGGGACTGTATCAGTTTCATGGCCGGCTTTCCCAGGCGGAACTTTTGCGCCGCTTGATCCGCGGCCAATCAACCCCCCTCTTCCTGCGGGTCATTCCCGGTTGGCGCCTGCAGGATGTATATGCGGAAATGGCGAAGGACGCCCCTTATCTGGATCTCCACGGCTTGCCGCCAGCGGCGCTCGCGGCAAGGCAACTGCCCGCTCTGGGGGTGGGGTCGGTGAGCGCCGAGGGTTGGCTGTATCCCGACAGCTATCGTTATGTGCCGGGTGAAAGCGCCTTGAGCGTCCTGCACCGGGCGGCGGCCCGGATGCAGCGGCAGCTTGCCCGCCTGTGGTCGGATCGCGCCCCCGGACTTCCCCTGCGGGATCCGTATCAGGCCCTGATCCTGGCATCGGTGGTGGAAAAGGAGGGGGCATCGGCCGATCAGCAGGCGCGCATCGCCGCGGTCTTCCTCAATCGCCTGCGTCTGGGCATGCCGTTGCAGTCCGACCCCACGGTGATCTACGCCATGGGGGATCGCTACCAAGGCGCGCTTACGGCCGCGGACATGCGTTTCCCCAGCCCCTATAATACCTATCTGCACAAGGGGTTGCCGCCCACCCCCATCGCCATGCCCGGATACGGCAGCATTATGGCCGTTTTGCATCCCGCGCCCAGCGCTGACCTCTATTTCATCGCCAAGGGCAAGCAATATTTCTATTCTCAGCATTATACCGTGCATCTGCAGCAGATCCGTCGCTATCTGCAGGGTAAAACCGGAGCAAGCCATGCCGCCACACCCTAGTCGCGCTTTCTTTCTCACCCTGGAGGGCATCGAGGGCGCGGGCAAGAGCACAGCCGTTGCCTTTATCGCCCGCTGGCTGGAGGAACGCGGTTATCCCGTCGAAGTGACGCGGGAACCCGGCGGTTCCCCCTTGGGAGAGGCCCTGCGCCCGATCTTCCTGAATCCCGATCTGGCCATTGCTGCCGATAGCGAATTGCTGCTGCTCTATGCGGCCCGGCGGGAGCACCTCTATGAAAAAATCCTGCCCGCCCTGGCCCATGGGCGGGTGCTGCTGTGTGACCGTTTTGAAGATTCCACCTATGCCTACCAGGGGGGCGGGCGGGGAGTCCCCTTGGCGCGCATCCGTGCCCTGTCCGCGTGGGCGGGCATCCAGCGTCAGCCCGACTTGACCTTCTGGCTGGACATCAGTCCGGATCTGGGCCGGCAAAGGACCCTTTCCCGGCACCCCGATCGCGTCGAAAGGGAGGACTCTGCCTTTTTCCATCGCGCCCGGGCGGTCTTTGCCCAGCGCTGGCGGGAGGACCCTGCACGCATCATTCGGATCGACGCCGAATTGCCTCTGGATCTGGTCCATGGGCAAATTGCCCAGCGGCTGGCAGAGGCCCTGGAGTGCGGGTGATCTCCGCCATTCCCCAGGCCGCGGCGGCCTGGCCGCCCTTGGCCGCGCTCTTGGCGGGGGGGGTGCCCCAATCCATGCTTTGCGTTGGCCCTTGGGGCAGTGGCGTGGTGGAACTGACGGATCTTTTCCTCGACGCGATGCTGTGCCTCGCGCCCCGCAGCGATCAGAGTGCCTGCGGCCAATGCCGTTCCTGTCTCCTGCAGAGACAGGGGGCGCATCCGGATCTATTGCGCCTGCAAGCCGAGGAAGAGGGGAAGCTGATCAGCATCGACCAGGTTCGCGCCGCCGCCGATTTTTTATCCTATACGCCGCAGATTGCGGCGCGGCGGGTATTGCGCGTGGAACCGGCGGAAGCCCTGGCACCAGCCGCCGCCAATGCCTTTCTGAAAACCCTGGAGGAACCGCCGCCGCGTGCCCACATCGTCTTGCTGAGCGCAGCACCTTCACGCCTCTTGCCCACCATCCGTTCGCGTCTGCAACGCCTGCCCATGCGCTTGGCCGGGCGCGCGGAAACCCAGCAGTGGCTACGCGAAAAAGGCGCGCCGGAGGGCGCCGCCGTGCGTCTGGCGCGTTGGGCCGGTGACCGCCCGCTGTGGGCGTGGCAAGCCTGGCAGGACGGTGTCCTGCGGGAGCGGGAGCAATGGATCCCCCAGCTTCTGGCCTTGCCGCACGAGGGTATCGGCGCCGCCCTTGCCCTTGCCGAAAGCTGGAGCAAGGCAGCGACACTGCCGGTATTGCGGGAGATTGCCTTGAGCATTCTCGAAGATTTGCTGCGCCTGCGCCTGGGTCTTGTGGAAATTGCGGTGAATGACGACTATATAACAAAATTGCAGTCCCTGGCCGGCAGCGCCAGCCTGACGGCATTATGGAACTGCGAGAGCTTGTGGAGAAAGTTACCTGTTACGTTAAAACAAAACCGTAATCAATTGATCATATTGGAAGAGATGATTCTAGCATGGCACGCTATCTGGGCAGGGAGGGCGGATGAACATGGATGATCGGCCTGAGAGCATGGCGGCGCGCGCCCTGTCGGTGGTGCTGCGGGACCTGGATGCGGTGCAACGCTACTTCATGCCGCGCATCAAAGGTGGCGCGGTGCTGGTGGAGACGCCCCACCACTTCAAGATCGGTGCCGATGTCTTGCTGATGATCACTTTGCCGGACGGTCAGCCGCGGGCACCGGTAATGGGGAAGGTGGTGTGGGTGACCCCGCCGGATAATCGCGAGGGACACCCGCCCGGCATTGGCGTGCAATTCACCAACGACCGCTCCGGCGTCCTGATCCGTATTCAGAATCTGCTGCTGAATGCGCCAGCGGCGCCACGGGAAGTCCTCACCTTCTGAGCAGAACAAGGGGAGACCTCCAGCAAGGCGTTGCCTCCCTTGCAGGGGCTGGATGGGCGGGGGATGATTGCCGAAGCGCCGGCACTGGAGTACACTGCGCCGCCTAAGGAGAGGTGACCGAGCGGCCGATGGTGCAGCACTGGAAATGCTGTGTACTCCAAAAGGGTACCGTGGGTTCGAATCCCACCCTCTCCGCCATTCTTAATGTAAATTCCGGCTTGGCGCCGCATTTCCCCGCTGATCCGCCAACGGCGGTTTTTCGCCCCGGAACAGCAGGGGCAGGGTGTCGGTCCGCTATTGATCCCTTTTTTCCGCGTTCGCAATCCCTTGCCCATCATGCGGGCAACAGGGGCTTCCTTGGGGATGATCCGAAAAACGCCCCAACAAGTGGCGAGTCCAGGATCATCCTGGATTCGGCGGTTAACGCTGCCGTTTTTGGATGATTGGCAGTGCTCGCTGGGCAAAGGATAAAGGTGAATCATGGATTGGGGCTACTGGGTCTTTTTGCTAAGCGGTTTGGCTTTGGGCGCGGTGCTGGGTTGGATGGTCCACAAGGCCGGTTCCGGGGCCCGCATTGCCCAGGCAGAGATGACTTGGCAGGCGGAGCAATCCACCCTCCAGGAACGACTGCGTGGCCTGGAACTGCATCAGGAGCAGCTACAGCAGGAGGTTGCTGCCCTGCGGCAGGAGCGGGAGTTTTTGCAGAGCGCCTTGCGCGAGGAAGGGGCGGCCAGGGCTGCTGCTGCGGCGGCGGCGGCCCGGCTGCCTGCCATGGAGGCCGCCTTGGCGGAGCGCTCGGCGGCGTTGGCCGATCTGCAGCGCCGCCATGCGGAGCTGGCGGAGCGACTGGAGCAGGAGCGGCGGAGCAGCGCCGACAAGCTGGCCTTGCTGGATGAGGCGCGGCAAAAGCTGGCGGATGCCTTTCAGACCCTTTCGGCGGACGCCTTGCGGCAAAACAATCAATCCTTTTTGACCCTCGCCGGCGAGAACCTCAAGCGTTTTCAGGAAGGTGCCAGCAGCGAACTGGAACAGCGCCGCCTCGCGGTGGAGCAACTGGTGCAGCCCATCCGCGAGTCCCTGGCCAAAGTGGACGGCAAGCTGGCCGACCTGGAGCGGGAAAGACTGTCCGCCTACAGCGGCCTAAAACAGCAACTCACGGACCTCGCGCAGGTCCAGATCCCGCAACTGCGCGCCGAGACCCAGAGCCTCGTCAAGGCCCTCCGCCAGCCGGCGGCGCGGGGACGCTGGGGCGAGATGCAGCTCAAGCGGGTGGTGGAAATGGCGGGGATGCTGGAGCATTGCGATTTCGTGGAGCAGGAGAGCAGCACGGATGGGGAGCGTCGCCAGCGCCCGGATCTGGTGGTGCGTCTTCCCGGCGGGAAACAGATCGTAGTGGATGCCAAGGTACCCCTGGATGCCTATCTCGAAGCCAGCGAGCTGGATGATGAACCACAGCGCAAGGTGCTCTTGCGCAAGCATGCCCAGCAGTTGCGCAATCATCTGGGTCAGTTGGGGCGCAAGGCCTACTGGGAGCAGTTCCAGCCGAGCCCCGAGTTTGTGGTGCTCTTCGTGCCCGGGGAGGTTTTTTTCAGCGCGGCCTTGCAGGAAGACCCCAGCCTCATCGAGTACGGCGTCGACCAAAAGGTGATCACCGCCACCCCTACCACCCTCATCGCCCTCTTGCGCGCGGCTTCCTACGGCTGGCGCCAGGAAGCCCTGGCCCGCAATGCCGCCGAGGTGGCGGATCTGGGCAGGCTTCTGTACGAGCGCATCGCCACCCTGGCGGAGCACTGGACCCGAGTGGGCAAGTCCCTGGGACAGACGGTGGAGGCCTACAATAAATCGGTGGGGGCGCTGGAGGGGCGGGTGCTGGTCACGGCCCGCCGTTTCCGCGATCTGCGCGCCGCCCCCGCCGATGCCGAATTGAGCGAGGCCGTACCCGTGGAGCGTAGTCCGCGCATCCTCAGCGCGCCGGAACTGCTGGGGGGAGAGGCCGGCGCCTCAGCATCGCCGCCGGATTCATCCTGACGGCTATGCACCAAAAGGCTACTGCGCTATCGTGAAACATGCCGCACAACCGGTAGGAGCGGCCCATGGTCGCGACCTGCAGTCGCGGGCATGGACCGATGCTATGCGCGCACGGATTTCGATAGGGCTGAGACAGGATCGTTAGGTAAAACCCCACAGTGGCGCCATCGCCAAGGAGAGTGCTTATGGAAGCAGCACCGAAACGCCGCCTGGAACCGTTATGTGTCAAGATCCCCTTGCCCTTGATCCGCGCGGTGGTGGATGATTTTTATGAGCGCATCCAGGATCATCCCACTCTGGCCCAACCCTTTGCCATCGTCGGCGACTGGGATCTGCACAAGGAACGCCTGACCCATTACTGGTGGACCGTCATGGGCGGCTTGCCCTACGGGGATTATCGCTACGCCCTGGGCGACAAGCACGCCACCGTCGGCGTGACCAGTCCGCTGGTGGATGACTGGTTGGCGCTCTTCCACGCCACCATGCTGGATCACCTGGATCCCGATCTGGCGCAACGCTGGCTGGGTCTGGCTTCGGGCATCGGCGAATCGCTGCGGCTGATGTTCGCCCCTCGCTGAGGCGCTGCAGGACCTTTCAGGGCCGGTTTTCGCCAAGAAAGAAGCGATACGCGGGATTGGTCGTTTCTTCCACGTGGGAATAGCCCAGGCGCTCCAGGAAATGGCCGAAGGCCGGCAAATCCCCATCCGCCACTTCGATCCCCACCAGCACGCGGCTGAAATCCACACCATTGTTGCGGTAGTGAAAGAGGCTGATATTCCAGTGGCCCCCGAGTTTGTCGAGGAATTCCATCAGCGCGCCGGGGCGTTCGGGGAATTCAAAGCGGTACAGGCGCTCATCCCGGGCCTCCGGGGCGTGCCCGCCCACCATGTGGCGGATATGGAGCTTGGCCATCTCGTCGTCGCTGAGATCCAGGGCCTCGTGCCCCTCCTGGCGCAGGTGTTCGAGGAGAGCCGCCGCATCGCTGCGGTCACGGATAGCGACCCCGACGAAGATGTGGGCCTGGGAGCGGCCGTGCAGGCGATAGTTGAACTCCGTGATGACGCGCTGGCCGATGGCGGCGCAGAAGGCGCGAAAGGCGCCGGGGCGCTCGGGGATGGTTACGGCAAAAAGCGCCTCGCGCGCTTCCCCCAGCTCGGCCCGCTCGGCAATGAAGCGCAGCCGGTCAAAATTCATGTTGGCGCCGGAAAGGATGGCGACCCAGGCGCCGCCCCGGCTGGGCCGCTCCGCCGCAAAGCGCTTGAGCCCGGCCACCGCCAGGGCCCCGGCCGGTTCCATGACCGAGCGGGTTTCGTCGAAGACGTCCTTGATGGCCGCGCAGATTTCGTCGTTGCTGACCCGCACGATCTCGTCCACATGCTCGCGACAAAGGGGAAAGGTGTGACGGCCGACTTCGCGCACCGCCACCCCGTCGGCGAAGATGCCCACCTGTTCCAGACGTACCCGCCGGCCGGCGGCCAGGGACTGGTACATGGCGTCGGCCTCGAAGGGTTCCACGCCGATGATCAGGACATCGGGCAAAATGGCTTTGAGAAAGGCGGCGACGCCGGCAATGAGCCCGCCGCCCCCGACGGGGACGAAAACCGCTTCCAGCCCATTGCCCCTTTGCCGCAGGATCTCGGCGCCGACGGTGCCCTGGCCGGCAATGACCAAAGGATCGTCGAAGGGATGGATGAAGACCATGCCCGTGCTTTCCACCAGCTTTTCGCAATGGGCCTGAGCATCGGAATAACTGTCTCCCTGCAGCACCACTTCGGCACCGAAGGCCCGCACTGCGGCGACCTTGATTTCCGGCGTCGTCTGGGGCATGACGATGACGGCACGGATGCCCAGGCGCTGGGCGGAGAAAGCGACGCCCTGGGCATGATTGCCGGCACTGGCGGTGATGACGCCCCGCGCCTGTTCCTCCGGCGAAAGCTGCGCGATTTTGTTGTAGGCGCCGCGCAGCTTGAAGCTGAAGATGGGCTGCAGATCCTCGCGTTTGAAGAGGATGCTGCGGCCCAGCCGCTGACCGAGTTTGGGCGCCGCTTCCAGGGGGGTTTCTCGGACTACATCATAGACGCGGCTGCAGAGCACCTCACGCAGGAGGTTTTTCATGGCTTTCCTGACTCGGCGGTGCTGAGGGATTCATCAACAGGCGGAAGCTCTCCATGTCCTCGGACAGCGCGGCAATGGCCTTGCTCTCCATGGCCTCATAGCGGGCCAGGATGTCTTCTCCCAGGGCGGTGAGTTGTGCCCCTCCGCCATGGCTGCCCCCGGTGGCCGTACTCACCAGGGGCCCGACGAAGCAATGATTCATGGTGTCCACCAGCAACCAGGCCCGGCGATAGCTCATGTTCATGGCGCGCGCCGCGGCCGATATGGACCCGTGGGCACGAATGTAACGCAGCAGATCGGCCTTCCCGGGCCCAATGGCGATGGCCTGGCCGAGAAGGACCCGTAGGCGGGGTTGCACAGGTTCATTCATGGCTGGATGATGCTCTCAAAGTAGGCAAGGAGGGCATGGGGCAACCATTGCAGCCGCCCCGGGAAAGGGCCATCCACAAAGCCGACATGCCCGCCATGGGCCGGGAAGCAAGGGGTGATGGCCGGACTGAGGGAAGCGGCGCGAATGGCGCTGATGGGCACGATGGGGTCATCCTCGCTGTTCAAAAGCAGGGTGGGCACCAGGATGGACTGCAGCCATGGCGCCGCCGATGCTTGTTGCCAATATCCATCCGCTCCGGAAAAACCGTGGACGGGTGCCGTAAAATATTCATCAAAGCTATGCAGGTCAGCGGCCGCCAGCACTTTATTCCAGTCGGCCATACCCCGATGCAGCCGCCGATAGCGGCGGGCAGATCGCTTCAATTGCCTCAGAAAGTAACGACTATACAAGATCCCCAGGCCTTGCTCCAGCGCCGCGGCGGTGGCGACCAGATTCACCGGGGCGCAAACCGCCGCCGCTCCGCGGAGAACGGCCCGGGCGTCGTGTCCGGCCTCTCCGAGATATTTGAGCAGGGCATTGCCTCCCAGGGAAACGCCGACGGCGAAGCGCGGCACTCCAGGATCTTGCCTGGCGATGCGCGCCAGGATCCAGGCGATCTCGGCGCTGTCCCCGGCGTGATAGGCACGGGGCAGCAAGTTGTCCATGCCTCCGCAGCCCCGGAAGTTGATCCAGTAGCCGCGCCATCCCCGTGCGCGTAAAAGCGCCGCCAGGGGGGTGGCGTAGTGCCCGGACGAGCTGCTCTCCAAGCCGTGGAAAAGGGTAACGACGGGGGCCTCCGGCGGGGCATCCAGACAATCCACGGCAATGTGATCCCCGTCGGGGGTGGACCAGACTTCACGGCGCAGGAGAACTTTCGGACGCGGCGCCAGAAAGGCAGCCCACATCGTTTGCTGGTGTCCTCCGGGAAGCCAGCGTGGAGGATGAAAGTCCGGCACCGCGCAGCTCAATCAGTCTTCGATGTAAGCGTCGTGCGCCTTTAGATAGGCCTCGAGATCGGCGATGCAGCTACCGCAACCACTTCCGCAGCCGGCGTGAACCATGATCAGCTCCATGAATGGGAGAGGATGGGCGCGTTGACGTTCGAGGATCTCCTGAAAAGTGGCGGCCGAACAGCAACAATAGGGGCTGTCGTCGACTTCCTGGGGCTCGGCGGACATGGTCGGAACCTTTGCTCGGTGGGAAAAAAGAGGACTGATACATTAGTCATTGCGGGGGCGCGGTGCAAGGGCATGATTTTTTATGGCCTGATAGCTCATCTCTAAGATCCGGCAGTTGGCGGATCTGGGGTTATCGGCGGGCGGCCTCGTCCGCGCGCGGATAAACCCAGAGGGCCAACAAGGCGGCAGCGACCATGGCGACGCCGGCGGAGAGGGCGAAAGCGGCCGCCGGGTTCACTTTTTCCCAGATCGTTCCGAAGATCAGGCCGGCAGGAATGGTACTGATGCCGGTTGCCAGGTAATACCAGCCAAAAGCCGTGCCGCGCTCCTCCGGGTGGGCAAGGTCATTGATCTGGGCGCGCTCCGCGCCTTCGCTCAAGCCATAAAACAGGCCGTAGGAAAGGGCGACCACCCACAGATTCGCCTGCGCGTGGACGCTGGCAAAGAAGGCGTAATTGACGCCATAGGCCAGCCAGCCGGTGAGAAGCACCGGACGGCGCCCAAAGCGGTCGGCAAGGCCCCCTCCCCAAGTGCCGGTACTGGCCTTGGCGAGGTGGATGAAGGCCCAGAGGAGGAGCACCACGACGACATCCATGCCGAGTTCGTAGCCGCGCAGGAGGATGAAGGTCTCCGTGGCCCGTGCCAGGGTAAAAAGGACCAGGGTGATGAGGTAGCGGCGCATGGTGGGTGACAAATGGCTGGGGTTGAGGGAGGGCAAGGGCTGGCTGGCGATCGCGCGGGGGCGTGCCGGCTCCCGGGTGCCAAAGGCGATGAGGGCCACGGCGATGGCGCCGGGTATGGCCGACAGGAGGATGACATCTCTCAGGGATACCTGGGCAAAATACAGCACGGCGGCTGCCGCCAGGGCTCCGAGCAAGGCCCCGCCATTGTCCATGGCGCGATGATAACCAAAGGCCAGACCCATACGGTCCGCGGGGGCGCTGTCGGCGATCAGGGCGTCGCGGGGAGAGGTGCGGATCCCTTTGCCGACCCGATCCATGCTGCGCAAGAGAAGCAGCGCGATCCAGCTCCCGGCAAGGCCGATGAGGGGCCGGGCGAGATTGGAGACGGAATAGCCGGCGACGGCCAGTCCCTTGCGGCGTCCGCCGAGGATATCCGAGTGCCGGCCCGACCAGAGTTTCAGGAAGCTGGCCACGGCGTCGGCGACCCCTTCCACCAGGCCAAGGGCGATGGGTCCGGCCGCCAGTACCGAGGCCAGCAGGATGGGGATGAGGGGAACCACCATCTCCGAGGCGAGGTCGTTAAAAAAACTCACGAAGCCGAGCACGATAACGGCGATGGGCAGGGTTTTCTTCATGCGGATGATTCCTCTGGTCCTGGGTTGGGCGCCAAGCCCCAGGGCTGCGCAGCCCTGGCGAGCGCACTTCGGCGACTATTAAATCAGGCTATAAAGTAGGTGTATAATGACAATTGGATTGGCGACTTGATTTGCGTGGCCTCCGGGTACCTTGATTCGTTCCGGGGGGGCGGGCTAGGATGCCTGTCATAAAAAGTTCACGGAAGCGTCGCACTATTGTCATATGGATGAGTCAAACTACAAAAGTTTTGCTATTCCCTCAGACGGAGAGCCTTTGCATGTTCAGCACTCAGCACCATGGCAGCACAGACCGCGTGTCCAGTAAAGCATCCCGATCCCTGCGCATCTACCTAGCCCGTCAGCAGGATGAAATAGAGGCGGCGCAGCGCCTGCGCTATCTAGTCTTCAGTGCCGAGTATGCGGCCCAGCTCAGCGGGCGTCCGGGCCTGGACGAAGACGAGTATGATCCCTTCTGCGAGCACCTCATCGTCGAGGACGAGGTCCGTCAGGAAGTGGTGGGGACCTATCGCCTTTTCTTGCCGGAGCAGGTGGCGCGGGTGGGGCGGTATTATGCGGAAACCGAGTTTGACATCGGGCGCCTGCTGAGCATGCCCGCGCGCATCATGGAACTGGGGCGTTCCTGCGTGCACCCCGACTACCGCCAGGGTGCCGTCATTGCCCTGCTGTGGTCGGGTCTGGCGGAGGCCATGGCGATGTGGGATATCGACTATCTCATGGGTTGCGCCAGTATCCACAGCACCGACGGGGCGGCATTGGGCGCCTTGTACCACAGCCTCGCCGATCACCTCACCACTCCCGAGCAGCGCGCTTTTCCCTTGCGTTCCGTACCCGGTTTTGACCCCCGGGCGCAGGTGGAGCCTGTCCCCCTGCCCAGCTTGATCAAGGGCTATCTGCGGGCTGGCGTGCGCATTGGTGGTGAGCCCTATTGGGATCCCCAATTCCACTGCGCGGATTTTTTCATGTGGTGTGAATCCCGGTTGATCACGCCGCGTTATCAGCAGCGTTTTTTAGAGCCGGCGGATAGCCGCAAATGAGGGTGCGGAAAAAGGTCGGCGCCAATGTGCTGGTGTCCTATCCCGGACGGCGCTGGCGCCGTTCGGCCCCCAACTCGTTGCGGCGCCTCTGGCGTGTGCCCGGGTTATTGCTGCATTTGTTCGTGGCCTATCCCCTGGCGGTATGGGCTTGCCGGGGCAAGGCGGCACCCGACGCCCTGAGCTACCGCGCCTTTGCCTGGTGGAGCCGACAGGCAATGCGCATCCTCGGCCTGCGTCTGCGCGTGGACGGGATCGTCCCCGCAAAGCCGGTCCTGGTGGTGGGGAATCATGTGTCCTACCTGGATATTCTCGCCCTTTCCACCCTCATTCCGGGGCGCTTTGTCGCCAAGAAGGAAATGCGTAACTGGCCGTTTTTCGGCATCATGGGCGTTTGGCTCGGCACGCTCTTCATCGATCGCAGTGATGTGCGGGCGAGTCAGCGCGTGATTCATGATGCGGCGGCCATCCTGCGCAATGATACGCCGGTCATCCTCTTCCCCGAAGGCACCACCAGCGATGGTCGGGGTGTGGGTGAATTCTTTGCGGCGCCCTTCGAGGCGGCCCGCGAGGCGCATGTGGACACAGTTCCGGTGGCCCTGCGCTATGAGGATGTCCTGCACCCGGGGCAGGCCGATCAACGCTGCCCCTTTGTGGGCGATGACAGTCTCCTGGGCCATCTCTGGCGGCTGACGGCGGCGGCTCCGCTCACTTTGCGGGTGGAGTTTTTGCCGGCCTTGGCGCCGACCCTCAAGCGCCGGGAACTGGCTGGGGAGGCCAGGGAGGCCATCGCCCAGGCGCTGCGGCGGATGGAGCAGGGGGCACCGGTCACCTATCTCAACCCCAAACGTACCCATCCCATCCGTGCAGCGTGGTCAGCCTGGCGGAGCAGGCACGGGGCCTAGGGGCGACGGTAGCGGTGGACGGTATCCACCAGGAGGGCCACATGCTCCGGCGGCGTCTGCGGGGTAAGCCCATGGCCCAGATTGAAGATATGACCGCCACCAGCGCCATAGCCGTCCAGGATGCTGATGGCTTCCTGCGCAATCAGGTCCGGCTGGCCGTAGAGGGCGATGGGGTCCATGTTGCCTTGCAGCGCGACCCGATCGCCGATGCGCTGTCGGGCGATGCCCAGTTCCACGGTCCAGTCCAGACCGATGACGTCGGCCCCGCTGTCGGCCATGGCCTCCAGCCAGCCGCCACCGCCCTTGGTAAAGAGGATGACGGGGACGTGCCGACCTTCGGATTCCTTGCTCAGGGCAGCCATGACCCGACGCATGTAGGCGAGGGAGAAGGCTTCATAGGCCCGGGTGCTGAGGGTGCCCCCCCAGGTGTCGAAGAGCATGATGGCCTGGGCACCTGCGGCAATCTGCGCGTTGAGATAGAGGGCCACGGCCTCGGCCAGGAGGCCGAGCAGACGATGGAGGAGGCCCGGGTCGCTATAGAGCATGCCCTTGATCTGGATGAAGTCGCGGCTGCCTTTGCCTTCGATCATGTAGCAGGCCAGGGTCCACGGACTGCCGGCAAAACCGATGAGGGGGACGCGACCGCCCAGTTCGCGGCGAATCATGCGCAGGGCGTCGCCGACGAAACGCAGATCCGTCTCGGGATCGGGGATGCCGAGATGCTCGATATCGGCGCGGCTACGCAGGGGGCGCTCGAAGACCGGGCCCTCGCCCTCTACGAAATGCAGGCCCAGTCCCATGGCGTAGGGGATGGTCAGGATATCGGAAAACAGGATGGCGGCATCCAGCGGAAAGCGGTCCACGGGCTGCAGGGTAACCTCGCAAGCCAGCTCCGGCGTGGTGCAAAGGGTGAGGAAATCTCCGGCCCTGGCGCGTGCCGCGCGATATTCGGGGAGATAGCGTCCTGCCTGCCGCATGAGCCAGATGGGCGTGTAGGGCGTCGCTTCGCGCGCGCAGGCGCGCAGGAAGGTGTCGTTCTGCAGGGGACTATGCACGCGCTCTATACTCCAAGATAATCAAGGATGCCGTTGGCGGCACGCCGCCCTTCATCCACGGCGGTGACCACCAGATCGGAGCCGGTACGCATATCCCCACCGGCAAAGACCCGCGGGTTGCTGGTCTGGAACTGGGCATTGGTCACGACCCGTCCGCGCTCGTCGAGATGGATGCCGTGCTCGGCAAACCAGGGGGCCGGCGACGGGTCAAAGCCGAAGGCGATGATGACGACATCGGCGGCCAGGACCTGCTCGGAACCCGCCACCATTTCCGGATGGCGACGGCCGCGGGGATCGGGATCGCCGAGGCGGGTTTCCACGAGGCGAACGCCGGCAACGCTGTCCTCGCCGAGGATTTCCAGCGGCTGGCGATTGAAGAGGAAGTGGACGCCTTCCTCGCGGGCGTTGGCCACCTCCCGCCGGGAACCGGGCATGTTCTCCTCGTCCCGCCGGTAGGCGCAGGTCACCTGGACCGCACCTTGGCGGATGGCGGTGCGCAGGCAATCCATGGCCGTATCGCCGCCCCCCAGCACCACCACCCGCTTGCCCGCCAGATCGACAAAGGGAGTGAACGGATCGGGGAGATCCATGAGTTGCCGAACATTGCCGATGAGGTAGGGAAGGGCCTTGATCACGCCCGGCAGGTTTTCTCCGGGGAACCCCCCTTCCTTGGCGGCATAGGTTCCCATGCCGAGGAACACGGCGTCATAGTCGGCCAGCAATTGGGTCATGCTGAGGTCTTTGCCGATCTCGGTATTGAGCTGAAAACGCACTCCCATGTCTTCCAGGAGTTGGGCGCGTCTGGCGATGACGGCCTTTTCCAGCTTGAAGGGGGGGATGCCGAAGGTCAAGAGACCGCCGACGGCGGGATACCGATCGAAGACCAGCACCTCGGTGCCGGCACGGTTGAGGATATCGGCGCAGCCCAGCCCCGCCGGCCCGGCGCCAATGACGGCAACGCGTTTGCCATTGGCGGTCCGCCGGGGGGCCTCGGGATGCCAGCCGCGGCCGATGGCCTCCTCGGTGATGAAGCGCTCCAGATGGCCGATGGTCACCGCTCCATAGCCGTCGTTGAGGGTACAGGCCCCTTCGCAGAGACGATCCTGCGGGCAGATGCGCCCGCAGATTTCCGGCAAGGTGTTGGTTTCGTGGGACATGGCCGCCGCTTCCTCGATGCGGTTCTCGACGATGAGCTGCAACCAGTTGGGGATATAGTTATGGACCGGACACTTCCACTCACAATACGGATTGCCGCAATGCAGGCAGCGATCCGCCTGCAGACGGGCGCTACCGAGGTCAAAGCCCGTGTAGAGCTCGCGAAACTCGTGACGGCGCTGCTCCGCATCCAGTTTTTCCGGATCCTTGCGGGGGCCTTCGATGAAAGAAAAATGGCTCATGCTATCCTCAATGGCGACCGCTGTCGCTTAACTCGCTTCTTCGAGCAGGACATCCAGCCGGGCGGCCTTGGGCGCCACCAACCAGACATCGCGCAGAAACTCTGCCCAATGCTGCAACAGGTCTTGGGCATGGCGGCTCTTCGTTGCGGCGATGTGGGCCTCCACATGGCGGCGCAGCAGCCCTTCATAACCCGCCATGGCCTCGGTATCGATACGGTGGTAGTTTACCAGTTCCCCGTTGACGAGGTCGGGGAATTGCCGCTGCCGATCCCAGACGAAGGCAAGTCCGCCGGTCATGCCGGCGCCAAAGTTGACGCCCGGCTCGCCCAGCACCACCACCTGACCTCCGGTCATGTACTCGCAGGCATGATCGCCCGCTCCCTCGATGACGGCAATGGCCCCGGAGTTGCGCACGGCAAAGCGCTCCCCCGCCCGCCCGGCGGCATAGAGGCGGCCGCCGGTGGCCCCGTAGAGGCAGGTATTGCCGACGATGGCCGAGTCCTGGCTGGCGTAGGTCACGCCTTCGGGGGGGGCGATGATCAGGGTGCCGCCGTTCATGGCCTTGCCGACGTAATCATTGGCATCGCCATGGAGGCGCATCCGCATTCCCTGCACGCAGAAGGCACCGAAGGACTGCCCGGCGGTCCCCTGGAAGTCCACCTGGACGCAGTCTTCTGCCAAACCGTTATTGCCATAGCGGCGGGCGATTTCTCCCGCCAGGCGGGCGCCGATGGAACGATTCACGTTGCGGATGGGATAATGCAGGTGGGTGGCGATGCGCCTTTCCAGGGCCGGCATGGCGTCCGCGACCATGCGCTCGGCCAGTTCCCCATGGTCGAAGGGGGGATTGCGGTCCAGGGTGTGGATGTTGCTGTCGGCATTCTGCAGCGCGGCATTGAAAAGCAACGGCCGCAGATCCAGATGCTCCTGCTTGCTGGTCTGGGCGCCACCCACCTGTAAATGCCCGGTGGCGCCCACCAGATCGTCAAAACGCCGGATACCCAGGCCAGCCATGAGTTCCCGCGTTTCCTGGGCGACAAAGCGGAAGTAATTGATGACCATCTCGGGCAGCCCGGTGAAATGCTTGCGCAGGGTCTCATCCTGAGTGGCTATGCCCGTGGCGCAATTGTTGAGATGGCAAATGCGCAGGTACTTGCAGCCCAGGGCGATCATGGGGGCGGTGCCGAAGCCGAAGCTTTCGGCTCCCAGGAGGGCGCCCTTGACCACGTCCAGGCCGGTCTTGAAACCGCCGTCCGCCTGCAGCCGCACGCGGTGGCGCAGATGATTGCGGCGCAGCGTGGCCTGAGTCTCGGCCAGGCCCAGTTCCCAGGGCGATCCGGCGTATTTGACCGAACTCAAGGGGCTGGCGCCGGTGCCGCCGTCATAGCCGGCAATGGTGATGCGATCGGCATAGGCCTTGGCCACACCGGCGGCAATGGTCCCCACCCCCGCTTCCGACACCAGCTTCACCGAGACATAGGCCGACGGATTGACTTGCTTGAGGTCAAAGATGAGTTGCGCCAGGTCTTCGATGGAGTAGATGTCGTGGTGGGGCGGCGGGCTGATCAGCGCCACCCCTTCCTTGGCGTAGCGCAGGCGGGCGATGATTCCGGTGACCTTGTGACCGGGAAGCTGGCCGCCCTCACCGGGTTTGGCCCCCTGCGCCACCTTGATCTGCAACTCTTCGGCATTGACGGCGTACTCCGGGGTCACCCCGAAGCGGCCGGAGGCGATCTGCTTGATCTTGCTGACTTTGTTGTTGTGATAACGGGCCGGGTCTTCGCCGCCCTCGCCCGAATTGGAGCGGCCGCCGATGGTATTCATGGCGATGGCCAGGGCTTCGTGGGCCTCGGGAGACAAGGCGCCGAGGCTCATGGCCGCCGTATCGAAACGCGGGGTGATGGCCTCGATGGGTTCCACTTCGTCAATGGGAATGGCCTGGGCAGGACGAAGCTGCAAAAGATCCCGGAGATTGGTGACCGGACGTTGATTGACCAATCCGGAAAAGACCTGATAGTCCCCGTAACGTCCCGTCTTGACGGCATGCTGCAGGGAGCGCACCACCTCGGGATGGTAGGCATGATATTCGCCGCCGCTCACATATTTCAGCAAGCCTCCCACCGGCAGCGCCTTGCGCGGCAGGAAGGCGTCGCGCACGAGGCCACGAATGTCGTTTTCGATATGGGCGAAGCTCGCGCCCCCAATCCGCGACACCGTCCCCTGGAAGCAGCGTTCCACCACCCGCCGATCCAGCCCCAGGGCCTCGAAGAGCTGACTGCTGCGATAAGAGGCGAGGGTGGCGATACCCATCTTGGAGAGGATCTTGTACAGACCCTTGTCGATGCCTTTGCGATAATTTTCCAGGGCCTTCTGCTCGGTCACGGGCTGGGAGAAGGCATGGCGCTCGCGGAGGCTGCGAATGATGGCATAGCTCAGATAAGGATAGACGGCCGTAGCCCCGTAGCCGAAGAGGGTAGCGAAGTGGTGCGGATCGCGGGCATGGGCGGTGGCGACAATGAGATTGCAGCGGGTGCGCAAACCCGCTTCGATCAGGGCGTGATGGACCGCTCCCACCGCCATCAAGGCGGGGATATAGAGGCGGTCGCGATCCAGGGCGTGATCGGAGAGCACCAGGATCACATCGCCATGACGCACGGCGTCCAGGGCGGCCATGCTGAGGGCCTCGATGGCGCCTTCCAGGGTATTGTCCGCGGCCGAATAGGTGAGATCGAAGGTGCGGGCGCGAAACTGCGCTTCGGAACGGCTGGTCAGGGCGCGAAAGGTCTGGTCGGACAGGATGGGCGAGTGGACCTCGATGCGTCGGGCGAATTCGGGCCGTTCCTCGAAAAGGTTGCTCTCGGCGCCGAAGACCGTGTTCAGGGACATCACCAAGGCCTCGCGCAAGGGGTCGATGGGGGGGTTGGTGACCTGGGCGAATTGCTGACGGAAATAATCGGCGATATGCCGCGGCTGGGTGGAGAGAACGGCTACGGGGGTGTCGTCGCCCATGGAGCCGACGGCCTCCTGCCCGCCTTCGGCTAGAACGCGGATGACCTGGTCTTCTTCCTCGAAAGAGACCCCAAACGCCTTTTCGCTGCTGAGGAGATCGCCTACCGCCATGGCCGGCTGGCCTTCCGCATCGTCGGCATCGAGATGCACGGCATGGCTCTCCAGCCACTGGCGGTAGGGATGACTGGCCTTGATCCGGGCGTCGATGGCGGCGGTGTCGAGAAATTCTCCGCTGTGCATGTTGACAGCAATGACCTGCCCCGGCCCTACGCGGCCCTGGACGAGGATGTCGCGGTGGTCGTAATCGAAAACACCGACCTCGGAGGCGATGTTGAGGATGCGTTCCTTGGTGATGACATAGCGCGCCGGCCGCAGGCCATTGCGGTCCAGGGCACAGGCGGCGATGCGGCCGGTGTTGAGGACGAGGCCCGCAGGCCCGTCCCAGGCCTCCATGCGCATGCTGTGATATTCGTAAAAGGCCCGCAGCTCCGGGTCCATGTGCGGGAAATTATGCCAGGCCGGAGGCACCAGCAAGCGCAGGGCCTTGAAGAAATCCATGCCGCCCTGGACCAGCAATTCCAGCATGTTGTCGAGGCTGAAGGAATCGCTGCCGCCGCCGACGGCAGGCAAGACCTCCGCCATGGGCAGGAGCGGCGTGGCAAGTTGCGCTTCCCGCGCCCTGGCCCAGATGCGGTTGCCCTGCACGGTATTGAGTTCGCCGTTGTGGGCGAGCATGCGGAAAGGCTGGCACAGACGCCATTCCGGCCAGGTATTGGTGGAAAAGCGCTGATGATAGGTGACCAGCGCCGAGGCGCAGCGGGAGTCGCGCAGATCAGGGTAAAAATCCGGCAGGCGTTCGGGCATGACCAAGCCTTTATAGCCGATCACCTGGCTGGAACAGGTGACGGCAAAAAAACCCTCCGTGCCGGCAAAGCGTTTTTCCAGGCGGCGCCGGAGGCGATAGAGCAAGCGCTCGTGGGCATCGATATCGCCGTCCGCCGGCAGGTTGAGGAAGGCTTGCCAGACGCTGGGCAAGGCCGCCAGGGCTTCGGCGCCGCAGGCATCGGGGTCGGTGGGTACCGGGCGCCAACCGGCCAGGGCCAAGCCCAGATCGGCGGCCTCATGCCCGAGCCGGTCCCGGATGGGGGTGGCGGCGCTCTCATCCATGGGCAGAAAAAACTGGCCGATGCCAAAGCGCCGGCCGAGGGTCAAGCCGGTTTCCGCGGCGATGGCGCGGAAAAAGCCCTCGGGCATCTGCAAAAGAAGGCCGCAGCCGTCGCCGGTTTTGCCATCCGCGGCAACGGCGCCGCGATGGGTGAGCCGGGCCAGGGAGGAAATGGCCGTGGCGACGATGTAATGACTGGCTTGATTGTCCAATTGGGCAATGAGGCCAAAACCACAGGAATCACGTTCAAATTCTGGAGAGTATAAGCTTTGCGTCATTATCGTCACCTTGCCATTACGACGCCCTGCCGGCCTGGGAAAAGCAGGGCTGAGTAGTATAACCGTCTCCCCGACAGCGTCAAAGGGGCGTAGCGGCGGGAATTCGTTTAGTTCTGGAAATGGCGGTTGCGGGGGCTGCCGCCGTTTTTAACAGGAAACAACAGATCGGTTGTCCACGATGGAATAGCGTAGGAGCGGGCCATGGCCGCGACCACCGGTGGTGGCGCCCCCGGCAGGCCGCGGCCATGGGCCGCCCCTACCGGATGTGCGGCCCGTTCCCTAGGTCGACGTTGGTGGTTTTCGCGCGAGGAGATCGCGGATTTCCCGGAGCAGGATGTTGTTGCGCAAGAGTAAAAAGGGGACGGCTAGCCACAAGAAACAGCCGAAAATCAGGAAAACGACGAGCAAGATTTCGAAACCTACGCTCAATCCCTGAAAAAATCCGTGGATGATCTGCATTGCTGGTCCTCACAACATGGATGGGAATCGTCCGATTACTTCGGACTGCCTTTTGCCCCCTGCTCACGCCTCGCCATGGGGGTCGAAGAGGCGATCGTATTCGGCAATGGCAAAGCGGTCGGTCATGCCGGCGATGTAGTCGGCCACGACCCGGGCGCGGGCGGCCGCATCGCTGCCATCCACCTGCATCCGCCGCTGATACTTGGCGGGCAACAGGCGGGGATCGTCGAGGAGGGTGTGGAATAGGCGGCGCACGAGGCGTTTGGCCTTTTCCGCCTGCCGGTGAACCCGCGGATGGCGGTAGAGTTGCTGATAGAGGAAACGCTTGAGGGTGGTGATTTCGCCGGCCATGGCATCGCTGTGGGCGGCAAGGGGACTTGCCGCGGCACGCACGTCGTCGCTGCAGGCGGGCCGCGCCGCGGCAATGCGCTGTCGCGTTGTCTCCACCAGATCGGTGATCAGGTGATGGATGAGGCGCCGGCCCGTTTCGTGACGGAGCACCGTGGGCCCGGCATGGGGATAGCGCTCCTGAACCGCCGTGAAGATCCGCCCGTAGAGGGGGACATCGAGGAGTTCATCCCGCAGCAGGAGACCGGCACGCAGGCCGTCGTCAATATCGTGATTGTTGTAGGCGATCTCATCGGCGAGGTTGCTGACCTGTGCTTCCAGGCTGGGCTGGGTGCCCAGCAAAAAGCGCTCCCCCACGTCTCCCAGTTTCACCGCCTTGCTTTTGCTGCAGTGCTTGAGGATGCCCTCGCGGGTCTCAAAGGTCAGGTTGAGGCCGGGAAAGTCGCCGTAGCGTTGCTCCAGCTCGTCCACGACCCGCAGCGATTGGATGTTGTGTTCAAAGCCGCCAAAGGCGGCCATGCATTCGTTGAGGGCGTCCTGCCCGGCATGGCCGAAGGGCGTGTGGCCGAGATCGTGGGCCAGGGCAATGGCCTCCACTAGGTCTTCATCGAGGCGAAGTTGGCGGGCGATGGCCCGCGCCACCTGGCCAACCTCCAGGGTGTGGGTCAGGCGGGTGCGGTAAAGATCCCCTTCGTGATTGACGAAAACCTGGGTTTTGTATTCGAGACGGCGAAAGGCAGTGGAATGGATGACCCGATCACGGTCCCGCTGGAAGGGGCTCCGCCCGGGAGGGGGATCTTCGGGGAAGCGGCGCCCCCGGCTGCTGCCGGCATGGACGGCATGGGGGGCGAGGGCCAAGCTCCCCTCCGGGCAGGTCGCAGTCATGACGCGGACGTTCCCGCCGCCAGGCCGCTCACGCGGAGGATCTCCCGCTCTCGTCCAGCACCCGCTGCATGGTCCTGGCGAGGAGCGGCAAGCGGGCAGCGAAGAGCGCAAAGGCCGCATCGGCATATTGCCGGATTTCGTACTGGGCGTCGGCCTTGCGCCGGAGCTGGAAAAAATTCATCAGACTGCGGAAGTTGACCGTCCAGTACACATCGGAATAAGCCGCCACCGGCATGGCATTGCGCAACAGTTCCCGGGCCCGGCCGCGATAGGGATCGCGGCCGCTGCTCTTGGCGGGGAGCGCGCCTTGCTCGCGAGCGCCATCAATGCGTTGGCAGGCGGCTTGATACTGCGTTTCGTACCAGGCGAACAACTGCTTCATGAGGGCTTCGTATTCGCCGAGGGCCTGGTCGTCCAGAACCGGGAAGCCATCCACGCAACGGGCCTCAAGGTCGGGGATATAGGCGACCGAGATGGGTTTGCGATAGCGCATGGAGAATTCGTTCCAGCTTGATACCCGATGCTTGACCCACTGGCGCAGCACAAAAATGGGGGCAATGAAGCGGTAACGAAAATATACGGTCTCGAAGGGCGTGCCGTGGGCATCCCGCAGCAGTTGGTAGAGAAGGTCGGTGTCCCGCTCGCTGAAGTCGTTGCGGCTGCGCAGGCGCTGATTGGTGGAGCTGATCCGCGCCGTATTGATGATGGTAGCTTCGTCGCCCCAGGTTTCCTCCAGCTCGATAAAGCCGAAGTTGCCGATCCGCCGCGTGCCCTCGGGATTGAGGGCCAGGCGCTGCTTCATCTCGGCGATGATTTCCGCGGTGGCTTTGTTAATCCCTTCCATGCTCGTTCTCCATGAACGCATTCAAAGTCTGGATGACGGCAGCAGGAGGGACGTCGCCGGTGATCACCGCCTCGCCGATGCCGCGCAGGAGGATAAAGCGCACCTGCCCGCCTTGGGCCTTTTTATCCACCTGCATGAAGCGCAAATATTCCGCCGCCGGAAGGCGCGGGGCGAGGGTGGGCAGACCGGCACCCTCCATCAGGGCATAGATGCGGTCCTGCTCGCTCTCGCGAATGAGATCAAGGCGCCGCGAGAGGTCCGCGGCCATGATGATGCCGATGGCTACGGCCTCGCCGTGGAGAAAGGTGCCATAGCCGCTCGCCGCTTCGATGGCGTGGCCGAAGGTATGACCGAGGTTCAGGATGGCGCGCAGGCCGCCTTCCTGTTCGTCCCGGGCGACGACCTCGGCCTTGTCGGCGCAGGAACGCTCGATGACGTGCATGAGGGCCGCCGTATCCCGTGCCATGACGGCATCCATGTGATCTTCCAGCCAGGAAAAAAAACCTTGATCGCTGATGAGGCCGTATTTGATCACTTCCGAAAGACCCGAACGAAATTCCCGTTCGGGGAGGGTGTCGAGGGTATCCGTATCCGCGATCACCGCCCGGGGCTGATAAAAGGCGCCGATCATGTTTTTGCCGAGGGGATGGTTCACCCCGGTCTTCCCCCCTACCGAGGAGTCCACCATGGCCAGCAGGGTGGTAGGCACCTGCAGATAGGCAACGCCGCGCTGATACGTGGCGGCGGCAAAGCCGGCAATGTCGCCGATGACCCCGCCGCCCAGGGCGCAGAGGCTGCAGTCCCGGCCAAAGCCGGCGCTCAGCAACTGGCCCGTGATCTCCTGGATGCTGGCGAGGGTCTTGCTCCCTTCCCCTGCCGGCAGGATGATGTTGAGGACCGTTTTGCCCAGGGAGCGAAGCGTCTTGTCGAGGGCTTCCCGATAGAGGGGGGCCACATTGCTGTCGCTGACGATGGCCACCGGGCCGGGGGCTAGGGCGGGCGCAAAGCGGTCCTTGTCGCCCATCAGGCCGGGACCGATATGAATGGGATAACTGCGACTGCCTAGCTCAACCCGAAGACTCTGCATGACTGGAAAAGACTCTGTGGCCAAATATGTTTCCCATTGTTCTGCTTCTGGACCGTTGAGGCAAGGGGGTCAGGGCGCTTGCCGATGGAAGCGCAGGATCCGCCGCAGGACCTGATCGGCGCGCAGGCCATCGGTTTTGATCCGCCAGTGGGCGGTTTCGCGGTAGATGGGGTTGCGGCTCTCGGCCAGGGAGCGCAGCCGTTGTTCCAGGTCCGCCACCTGCAGCAAGGGGCGGCTGCGGTCCTGGCGCAGTCGCTTGAGCTGCTCCTCCACGCTTACGTCCAGATACACCACCCGTCCCATACCGCGCAGGTGCTGGCGGTTGGCGGCGGAAAGGACGGCGCCGCCGCCCGTGGCCAGTACCATGGCCGTCTCCTGGGCGGCCAGATCGGCGATTACCCGGCTTTCCCGCAGGCGGAAGCCCGCCTCGCCCTCGATTTCAAAGATCGTATTGATGGAAACGCCGGTATTTTCCAGGATGATGGCGTCGCTATCGGCGAAGGGCAAATGCAAGCGGGCGGCCAGCAGCCGCCCGATGGTGGATTTGCCCGAACCCATGGGCCCCACCAGGATTACGCTGCCCTCGGCCTTCATCCGCCACTGGCGAGAGAGGATTCCCCCTCTGCGGAACCATCCTGCGCCCCGTCATTGATGATTTTTGGGGTGAGGAAGATGAGGAGTTCGGTCTGGGCGATATTGTTGGTACGGCTCTTGAACAGCCAGCCCAGGCCGGGGATGTCCTTCAACAAGGGTATCCCGGTGTCGAAGTTGCTGTGGGTGTCGGTGAAGATGCCGCCGATGACGACGGTCTGGCCATTGGCAACCAGGAGCTTGGTTTTCACCGACTGGGTGTTGATGGGCACGCCGGAGGGCAGGGCCTGGGCGTAGTTCGGCTGATCATTGGTGGCACTGACATCCATGGTGATCTTGCCGTTGGGCGCAATATGGGGTGTCACGTCCAGGCTCAACACCGCCTTTTTGAAGGAGACCGAGGTGGCGCCGCTGCTGGTGGCCTGTTGGTAGGGGATCTCCTGGCCTTGTTGGATGACGGCTTTCTCGTTGTCGGCGGTCAGCACCTTGGGACTGGATATGATCTTGGCCTTGTTGGCCACCTGCAGGGCCTGCAGTTGCAAATCGATGACCCGGCTGCCGGAGGCCGTGCCCAGGGCAAAAGCCAGAGAGGCCGGATTGACGCCCGCCAGGGCGGTGCCCGCCGTTGGCGCCGGGAGATTGACCAGGGCGGGGACCGAGAAGCCGGTGGTGCCGGCGGTCG
>Ga0315298_1001831_pt1 | contig 37883 bp, 32 predicted proteins | sample WHS_1_MG_FD_203077 | JGI IMG/M metagenome (GOLD analysis project Ga0315298, IMG submission 203077) | Extremophilic microbial mat communities from Washburn Hot Springs, YNP, Wyoming, USA - WHS_1_MG | ecosystem: Environmental > Aquatic > Thermal springs > Hot (42-90C) | place: USA: Wyoming...
AGCAGCAGCTCACCGGGCGTCAGTACCTGTTCGGCGACACGTTCACGGTGGCCGATGCCTACCTGTTCACGGTCACCAACTGGGCCCGCCCGCTGAAGTTTGATCTCGGGGCGTTCCCGAACCTGCTGGCGTTCCAGGAGCGCGTGGCTGCCCGCCCGGGCGTGCAGGCCGCGATGCGTGCCGAGGGGCTCATCAAGTGAGACGAGGGTGCCGGCCGCACGCGGGTCCCATCCCGCGCGGCCGGCACCCGTGTGCGCTCAGTACAGCTGCGCAACTCCGCCGGCGGCGATGTACGCCCGCAGGGCGCGCAAGACGCGCGGCGGCAGAATCGGCTGCGGGGCCGGGTGCGCCCCGAGGCGCATGATGCGCATGCGGCCTGGGGTGAGCGCAGGCCAGTGCGCGAGTCCGGCGCCGTTGGGATTGCCGGTGGCGATGAAATTCACCCAGTAGTGCAGCATGTGCCGCGAGATGGCGTAGTCGAGCGGTGTGAAGTGCCGCTGCGGGGCCGCATCCAGGGTGCCGAAGACGTAGGGAATCTCCGAGGAATGAAAGACCCGCCAGCGGCGGGCCTGCGGACCGGGCTCCCGGTGCGTCCAGAGGTAGGCATACACCGGGGCGCGCGAGTGTGCCTGGCGCAGACGGCTCCAGTGATAGAGCGCGGCAAGTCCGACGTCACGTCGCACGGCGCGCAGCGCCCGGGCCCGGGCGTGAGGGCCGTGCGCCGGGAACAGGCGAGCGAAGCGCGCCGCGAGTGCACCGAATCGCCGTTGCAGGCGGGCGTTCCAGGCGGCGCGGGTGAGCGTCACGGGGTTGTCACGAAATCCCGTGTTCTCATCGGCATTCATGCCGATCAGCACCGGGATGTGCGCGAACCGGCCGGCGGCGAGCAGCTGCTCGGGCGAGGCCGGCAGCAGCTGGCCGTCGATGCTCGGCATGATGAGCGGACTGGTCATCGGTGCTGCAGTGGTGCTGAGCGCTGCAGATGGCAGTGCTCGCAGAGCGGCAGGAGTGCGCGCACCTTTGGCATCGGCAAAGCGCGTCCCGGCATGCTCGGCGGCCGCAAGCGTCGGCATGTGCATGGGGGAGTTCGGCAGGCGGGAGTTCGGCAGGCCGCTTTCGGCGATCGCGCGCTCGAACAGCCCGCGCGCAAGTGGCGAGGCGAGCAGGTCCTGCACGGCGATGGCCCCGGCCGACTGGCCGGCGAGCGTGACCTCGTGCGGATTGCCGCCGAAGGCGCCGATGTTGCGGCGCACCCAGTGCAGCGCGGCGAGGATGTCCTGCAGCCCCCAGTTGCCGGGTGGCTCATGCCGGTGCCGCGCTTCGGCGGCGAGTGCCGGATCGGTCAGAAAGCCGAACACCCCGAGCCGGTAATTGAGCGTGACGACGATGATGCCGTGCGCGGCGAGGTGTTCACCGTCGTAGATCGGGACCGAGCCGGAGCCGGCGATGAACGCCCCGCCTGGGATCCAGACCATCACCGGCAGCGGGTGCGCAGGGTGCGCCGGCGCCCACACGTTCAGGTACAGGCAATTCTCACTCAGCGCACCGTGCACGCCGTATTCGTTCGACCAGGGACCGAAGCCGTGCGGCGAGAGCGTCTGCAGGCAGCTGGGCGCGAAGTGCTGTGCAGGCCGGACACCCGTCCAGGGGCGCGCCGGCTGCGGTGCGCGCCAGCGGTTCGCTCCGATCGGGGGCGCTGCATAGGGCACACCGAGAAACGCCACCGTTTGCCCCGTACGCACACCCTCGAGCAGACCTTGCGTGACGCGCACGCGTGGAGGGACGCCCGGGTTGGCTGCCTCACCGCGCGTGCCGCACCCCAGGGCCAGAACACAGAGCGCGGCAGCGCCGAAGCGCAGCCGGGCGTGCGAGCGCGAGTTCATCTGTGCACCACGCCGGCGAGGGTCAGCCGGTAGATGTCGATGCTGATCGGTGCGACGCGCAGCGGGTTCGCCGCTCCGGTCAGGCGGTGTTCGCGGACCTGGACCTGAGGCGAGTGTCCGATGCGGTTCGCCGCCTGCAGTCCCGGACCGGTCATCTCCCAATAGTGCCCGCCGGCGAGAAGCCGTGCACCGGTGAGGTTCAGGGCCAGCCGCTGGGTGTGAGCGGTGGCGTTGACCACGGCCACGATCAGGTGCCGGCGATCGGGCGTGAGCGCCGCCTCGACGTCGAGCGGATACGTCGGGCTGCCGGCACTTTGCGGCCGTATACCGGGCACCAGCTGCTGGCGTGGTGCGGGCGGCGGTGCATCGCCGCCGACCGGGACCGGCAGCAGGCCCGGACCGAAGTGCTCGCCGTAGAGTTTGAAGAGCAGGCCGGTGGTGTTCAGTGCCGCGCGCGTGCGCGTGAAGTCCATCGTCGAGACGCCCATGGTGAAGGCTGACATCCGCAGGAAGTCGGTGTGCCTGAGCATCTCGTTGAGAACCATGGCATAGGCGAGCGCGAGCTTCAGATTCGGCGGGGCCCCGGTGTACGCGTACTCATCGATCGACATGAAGATGCCGGCGCGGCGCATGGCCGGAAAGCGCCGCTCGTACGCCTGCCACTCCTGGGCCTTCAGTCGTACGCGCTGCGCCGGGGCGCGCACCCACTGCAACACCGATTCGTGCGCCGGGACGTAGCCGGGCTCCATGTGATCGATGCGCAGGCCGGCCTGCGCCCGGGCCAGATCGAAATGCATGCCCGCGCGCGCATACCAGTGCTCGGTGATCCCGCGGAAGTCGCCCCAGGAGTGCTTCAGGTACGCGCACGTCCAGTCCTCGTGCGAGCACAGCGCGATCTGGTCACTGGGATGGCCGAGCTTGCGGGCGATGCCCTCGACGGTCATTTCATCGGGCATGGCACCGGAGGCGAGCAGCACGATGTGCGGATCGGCGTGCAACATCGCGTGGGCGAACTCGTTGTTCTTCCACACATAGTCCTTCAGCGACGTGTGGCCGAGTTCCCACGGGCCATAGGGCTCGTTGCCGATGTTCCAGAACTTCACGTCGTAGGGACGCGGATGCCCGTTGCGCGCGCGCAGCGCGCCGAGCCGGGTGCTCGCCGGTGCATTCAGGTACTTCACTTCGGCCGCCGCCGAGTGGGCATCGCCGAAGCCGGCGTTGACGGTGACGTACGGGGCGACGTGCAGCAGCCGGCAGAGCGTCATGAACTCATCGAGACCGACGTCGTTCGACTGCACCGCGTTCCAGGCGTGATCGAGGTAGGGGGCGCGCTTGTCGCGATTGCCGACCGAGGCGTACCAGTTGAAGTCAGAGATGAAATTGCCGCCGGGCAGCCGCCAGAAGCCGGAGTGCAACTGCCGCAGCGCATCGATGCTGTCGCGCCGGAAGCCCTCGATATTGTCGGCCGGCATGAGCGAGACCGTGCCGATGTGCACGCTGCCGCGCCCCGTGGCGCGCACCGAGAAGCTCGTCGCGCCGCTGTTGGCGCCGGCGGTGAAGGCAAACCGGTAGCGGCGGTAGTGTTCCGTGAGTGCGCCGAGAAGCACGCTGCTCGCGGCGTGCTTGCCGGGTCCCCAACGCAGTCGCACCGTGACGTGCGCATCAGGCGCGCCGCGCAGGTAGATGTATCCGGTGTACCGTTTGCCGGCGAGCACCGCGAGGCCCCGCTGACGGATGCCCCGCACTGTATCGCCGGCGAGTGCGATGCGCGGGCTGTGCGCGCCGACGAAGGGGTGGTGCGGATCCATCGTTACTGAATCGGGCGTACCGATCGGATGCCAGTGGCGCAGCACGAAGACGCGGGCGAACCCGCTGACCGGTTTGGCCGCCAGCGCGCCGGCGGGGCGGATCGGCTCGAAGAACTTGCGGTCATCGAGCATTTGCGCCCAGAGGCTGCGGTACACGAGCTGGCCGAGGTTCTCGATGAACATACCGTATTCGTAACGGCTCACCGGACGGGCCGGGCGTTCCACGGCGATCTGCGCGACGATGGGTTGCGCCGCGGTCGCACCCTCGGCGCGGGTCCAAGCGCCGGCAGCGCACACAGTCAGCACGGCCGTCGAGGCCAGGATGGGCAACCGGATCCGCATGCTTTCCCCCTCTGCGCCTCGTCCTTTGGTGGGCGAGGACGTATCGCGCTTGACAGTTCGAGATTAACTCGGACAATACCAGCAATCATAAGATAGCGCTACCATACTCACGGGCGGGTCAACGTGCCGGCCCGGCGAGAACCAACGAGGGGTCCGGATCGATCATGCAAAAAGCCACGTGGCGCGCCGCAGCGGCGCTGGTTTCGGGAGTCATCGTGTCGGTCGCATCGGCCGCGGCCGCACCCGGGCCGGCCTCGCCCTGGCTCAATCCGGATCTCCCGGCGCGTCAGCGCGCCATCGACCTGGTGGGACGGATGACTCTGCGCGAGAAAGTCTCGCAACTGGTCAACGGCGCACGTGCCATCCCGAGTCTCGGCGTTCCGGCCTACAACTGGTGGAGCGAGGCGTTGCACGGGGTGATCGGTCACGGCACGACCGAGTTCCCCGAGCCGATGGGGCTGGCCGCGACGTTCGACGCGCCCGGGATCCGTGCCATGGCCAAAGCGATCAGCATCGAAGGTCGCATCCGCTACGCCGAGGCGGCCGCCCGCGGGCACGGCACCGGGATGTTCCATGGTCTGGACTTCTGGGCGCCCAACATCAACATCTGCCGCGATCCGCGCTGGGGCCGCTGCCAGGAGACGTACGGGGAGGATCCGTTTCTCACCGGCCGTCTGGCGGTCGCCTACGTGCGCGGCCTGCAGGGCTCCAATCCGCACTACTACCGCGCGATCGCGACGCCGAAGCACTTCGATGCGTACAGCGGGCCTGAGCCGACCCGGCACTTCGCCGATGAGGACATCAGCCGCCACGCGCTCGAGGACACGTATCTGCCGGCTTTCCGTGCCGCGGTCGTGCATGGACACGCCGGCTCGGTGATGTGCGCCTACATCGCGGTCAACGGCCAGCCGGCCTGCGCCAACCATTTCCTGCTGCAGAAGATGCTGCGCGGACAGTGGCACTTCCACGGGTACGTCGTGTCGGACTGCGATGCGGTCCACGACATCTTCACCGGCCATCATTACCGGGCATCGCAGCCGGAAGCCTCGGCGATCTCGCTCGAGCGGGGCATGGACAACGAGTGTGCGGACTTCGGCACCCCGCACGGGGATGCGGACTACGCACCGTTTCTGCAGGCCGTGCAGGAGGGCTACCTGTCGGTGAGCGCGGTGAACCGCGCGCTGGTGCGGCTGTTCACCGCGCGGTTTCGTCTCGGGATGTTCGATCCGCCCGCCCTGGTGCCGTATGACCACATCAACCCCGACCGGCTGAACAGCCCGGCTCACCGCGAGCTCGCGCTGCGCCTCGCCGAGGAGTCGATGGTGCTGCTGAAGAACGATGGGGTGCTGCCGCTGAAGCGCACGGTGCGGCGCATCGCCGTCGTGGGACCGCTCGCGGACCAGACCGGCGTGCTGCTCGGCAACTACAGCGGCATGCCGAGCCGGGTGGTGACGGTGCTGCAGGGCCTGCGGGCGCAATTCCCGCACGCGAAGATCTCCTACGTCCCCGGCACTCAGTTCCTCGCCCATTCGGGCACGGTGGTCCCGGCCGGACTGTTCACCACCGCCGACGGTAAACCGGGCGTGCAGGTGCGCTATCAGTTCGCCGGTCGGAACGCGCGCGCGGTCACGACCGTCGTGCCGGCGATCGACCTCGGTGCGCGCCACGGCGCGGCGCCGCCGGCGCGCGTGCTGCGCAGCGCCGAATGGAGCGGCTATTTCACTCCGCCGCACTCCGGCTACTACCAGGTCGGCGTGCGCACCAACGGCGGGGCGAGCCTGACGCTCGGCGATGAGCACATGATCCAGTCCTACAGTCCGGGTACGGACGTCGGACGGATTTATCTGCACAAGGGTCGTCGGATCCGCGTGCACATGATGTACGAGTATCACGGCGTGCATGCCCCGCAGGCGGCGCTCATCTGGGAGCGCGTCGACAATCGCCCCGATCCGGCCGCGCTGGCAGCGGCGCGACGGGCCGACGTCGTCATCGCAGTGGTCGGGCTCACCAGTCGTCTCGAGGGCGAGCAGATGCCCGTGCACGAGCCGGGCTTCGATGGCGGCGATCGTACGAGCCTCGCACTGCCGCGTCCGGAGGAGGCGCTGGTGCGCGAGGTGGCCAAAGCCGGCAAACCCCTGGTGGTGGTGCTGATGAATGGCAGCGCGCTCGCCGTGCCTTGGGAGAAGCACCATGCCGATGCGATTCTCGAAGCGTGGTACAGCGGCGAGGAGGGCGGTGCGGCGATCGCCGCGACGCTGAGCGGGCGCAATGATCCGTCCGGCCGGTTGCCCCTCACCTTCTACCGCAGCGTGCATCAGCTGCCGAACTTCCAGAGCTACTCGATGCGCGGGCGGACCTACCGGTACTTCAAGGGCAAGCCGCTCTGGCCGTTCGGCTACGGACTGAGTTACACCCATTTCGGCTACCGCCATTTGCACCTGGCGCACACGCGGCTTCAGGCCGGCGAGCCGCTGACGGTGTCCGCCGAGGTCACCAATACCGGGCCGCGCGCCGGGGCGGAAGTCGTGCAGCTGTACCTGCAGTTCCCACACGTGGCCGGCGCTCCGCTGCGGGCACTGCGCGGCTTCACGCGCATCTACCTCAAGAGCGGACAGAGCCGGGTCGTACATTTCACGCTGTCGCGGCGGGATCTGAGCATGGTCACCGAGCGCGGACGGATCGTGGTCGCGCCAGGCCGCTACACGCTCTCGGTCGGTGGCGGACAGCCGGGTACGAGTGCCCCGGATGTGCTCGGGCATTTCCGCATTGCCGGGGAAGTGACCCTGCCCGACTGAGCGGGGGGCAGGGACAGGGCCGGCGCGATGGTATCATCCGATGCCACCGCGCCTGCGCCGCAGGGGGCGGTGTGTCGCCTGAGGACTCGGCCATGACCGAACAGCATTCCGCCACCGTTAGTCTCCACCAGAACCGGGATTACCAGTTCGACATCGAGTTCGCGACGGGCATGGCCCACGTGACCTCGGATGAAGCTGCCCCGCTCGGGGCCGGCGCAGGGCCCTCGCCGGTGATGCTGCTGCTGGCGGCGGTGGGCAGTTGCATGAGCTCGAGCCTGTACTTCGCGCTCAGCAAGTTCAAGAACGACCCCGGCGGGATCCGCACCACCGCGAGCGGCACCCTCGGGCGCAACGAGGCCGGGCGGTTGCGGGTGGTGCACATCGACGTCGAGATTCACCTCGGCGCGCCGGCTGCGAGCCTGCAACACCTGGAGCGGGTGCTCGGACAGTTCGAGGAGTTCTGCACGGTCGGGGCGAGTGTGCGCGCCGGGATTGCGACCGACGTCGCGGTGTTCGACGGCGCCGGCACCCGACTCAAATGATCCCCGGCCGCGCAGCGTCGCGGCATCGTCGGTGGCGCGCATGATTGCGCTCATCACCGAGCCTCCGAGTCAGCACCAGCGGCGCATCGCGGCCGTCAGCATCGGACTGTCGCTGCTGATTTTTCTGGCGCTGGCCCCCTTCGCCGACATTCCTTTCGGACACAGCCGGCTGTACCTGCCGGTGTACGAGTCCGCGCTGGTCATGTGCGACCTGCTGACCTGCGTGTTTCTGTTCGGGCAATTCGCGCTGACGCGCTCCACCGGCGTGCTGATCCTCGCCGGCGGCTACCTGTTCAGCGCCGCGATGGCGCTGCTGCACGAACTGAGCTTCCCCGGCCTGTTCGCCCGCACCGGGCTGCTCTGGGCCGACGGGCAGACCACCGCCTGGCTCTACTTCCTCTGGCACTTGGGGTTTCCGCTCGCCGTGATGGGGTTCGCCCTCACCGCCGAGCGGCCGCTCCGGGCGGCCTCGGCGGCCGCAACGCGCTGGCGTGCGGCTGCGGCGGTGTTCGGAGCCCTTGCCGCTGCGGCGCTCGTGTTGCTCGTGTCCACGGCCGGTGCGCACCTGCTGCCGAAACTCATGCGCGGCAATCAGGACCGGCCGGCGAAATACGTCGTGGCCTGGGTGACCTGGCTGACGATCCTGGCGGCGCTGCCGGTGCTGTGGCGGCGTGTGCGTTTCTCCGGATTGCACCTGTGGATGATGGTGGTGACCGTCGCGTGGGCCTGCGACCTGGCGCAGGCCGCGGTGTTCAACGCGGGACGGTTTTCCTTCGGCTGGTACGCCGGACGGGCGTTCGGTCTGGTGGCCGCCTGCTTTCTGCTCGCGGTGATGATTCTCGAGAACGGTCGGCTCTATCGGCGCCTCGCCGAGGCACATGCCGCGCAGTCCGAGCAGCGGCGCCTCGCCGAACAACGCAGCGCGGAGCTGAATCGTCTCACCCAGGCGCTCGAGGCGCGCGTGGGTGCGCGCACCGAGGAATTGCAGAGTGCGAACGAATCTCTGCGCCGCGCACGCGATGAGTTGCGCGCCGCGGCGACGCTCGGCAGCGCAGCGCGGGAGTCGGAACGCGCGCGGCTGGCGCGTGAACTGCACGATGAGCTCGGCCAGGCGCTCGTGATGTTGAAATACAAACTCGCCGAACTCGAGGCTTATTGCCGCGAGCGCGGTACGCCGATGGCCGATGAGGCCCACAGCATGCTCGCGCTGATCGACCAGACCATCGATTCGGCGCGCCGCGTCGCGGCCGATCTGCGCCCGGCAGTGCTCGATGTCCTCGGTCTCGCCGCGGCCGCGGAATGGCTGGTGAATGGCTTTCGACAGCGGCATTCGATCGAGGTCCGGCTGCGGATCGAGCCGCCGCAACTGCAGGTCGGTGAGCCCGCGGCCACAGTTGTGTTTCGTGTGCTGCAGGAGGCGCTGACCAACGTCGCGCGACACGCGCAGGCCACGCAGGCCGACATCGAGATGATCGAGAGCGAGCGGCGCCTGACGCTGCGGATCCGCGATGATGGCCGTGGGTTTGATACCGGACTGCCGCGCCGCGCCGATGCGCTCGGTCTGCTCGGGATGCGCGAGCGGGCGCTGATGGTGGACGGCACGCTCGAGATCCGTTCGGTACCCGGTGGCGGTACGACCGTGACGCTTTCGGTTCCATGCGCTGCACCGGGAAATCCTCCTGCGACCTGACGCAGCCGGAGCGCAGGAGTGAGCGGGCCGATCGCATCGGCGGGTGCGCCGCCCCCGGCGGCGAAACCGCCGCGCCTCGAGCACGAGCGCAATCCTGACATGGACCGCACGGGGCGCGGCACGCGGTCGGCTCGTCTCTGGAAATGCGGCGTATACTCCTCGCCATGTCGGTCTGGGTGATCACCATTCTGGTCTGCGCCCATGGGCACTCGCCGTGTACGCGGCGGATCGAGGACGCCTACTTCCTCAAACGCGCCGATTGCGAGTTCGTATTGGGCTATCTGCCGCGCACCGAGGCACCGCGCTGCGCGGCGCGCTCACGCCGGAAAATGATTGCTCAGGGCTACGCGCCCGTGGGTCGCGTGCCGACGGGCTGAGCGGTTGTGCAGTCGCGCCGGTGCGTTCGGGGCGACTCAGTGCGCTCGGGCTGCGGCCGATTCGATTCGGCGGGCGATGTTCTGCGCAATGTATTTCCACATGGTGTTGGAATCTGCGCCGTCGGCCCGCATGCTGATCACGTGCAGCACGCGGCCGGTGCGCGCGTCGTCGACCTGGATGTCGAAGTAGGTGATCAGATTGCTCAGCTTGTGGACCTGGCCGATGACCGCGACGTCCGCGCCGAGGCCCCGTGCGACGCTGAGCACGCATTGACGGCATGAAGTTGGATGAGCGTAGTTCACGCGCACCTTGCGCAGTCCTGGCGCGGCCGTTTGCGGCTCGAGCACTGTCAGTGCGTCATCGGCGCGGAGATCTTCGCTGATGTGCGCCGCGAGGTGAGCCACCCAGCGGTGCAACGGGACGACCGTGGCCGCACGGTGGTCGAGGGAATAATCGTACAGGTCGAAGGGGAGCACGAGGATGGTTCTGCGCCGCGTGTGGAGCGCCGCCATTGGCGAGGCGCTGCAGGGCGTCACGCACGTCGAGAACGCGAGCAGCGCTGCGCCGAGGAGCGCGGCACGGCTGCGGGTGAGTGTCCTCATCGGATCTCCTTCGCCGGGCGGCGGTGCCGAGGTGACTCGGCGCGCGCGCATCGTTCGAGTCTATTCCAGAGGCGCCGGACGCACCACGGGGGTTCGGGGGCGAAGTCCCGGGATGCACGGGGGCCTGGTTGGCATTTCCGAGCGGCTTCGACTATGTTCGGCGCCCGGGGTCCGCCGGTTCTGGTGGAACTCATGGCAACAGTGGGGCGGGAGCGCGTCGGGCATGCGGGCGGCGTCGATGGGCAGCGCATTTTCAATGAGCATCCGGTGGATTTTGCTGGCCGCGGCGCTCGGGACGGTCGCGGGGGCCGCTGCCGCTCCCGCCCGACGCGCGCCGACCGTCACTGCGACGGGTATCCGCCTCAATGCCCCGTGGAAGCTCAAGCTCTACGCGCTCGCCCACAGCCGCTTCCGGCACCCGGCGTGGGGCTGGCAGCATTCCGAACGTGATTACCGCCTGGCGCTGCGGATCGCCCGCGACGATCACCTGCACGTGGATAAGGATGCGCTGTTCGCCGCAGCGTTCCTGCACGACATGGCGGCCTTCCAGCCGTGCGCAGACCGCAAGATGGAGCACGGCGCGTGCGCCGCGCTGCAAAGTCCGGCGATCCTGCAGCGGCTCGGCTTCCCGATGCGCAAGATCGCGATCGTGCAGCAGGCCGAGCGCGGGCACATGTACTACAGCACCCCGGGCAGTGATCCCACCGCCATCGTGCTGCACGATGCGGACTCGCTCGATTTTCTCGGCGACATCGGCGCGGCGCGCATGATCGCGCTCACCGGGGCCAAGGCGCCGAGTTTCGCCCCGGCGGTCAAGACGCTGCGCAAGTTCCTCACGGTCATCCCGCCGCGGCTGATCACCCCGAGTGCGCGCCGGATCGGCCGTCGGCGCGTCGCCCAACTGAAAGCCTTCCTCGCGACCTTGCAGCGCCAGACGTATGACGGCCGTGCCATGTGAGGCGATGCGCTCGCCGTCCGAGGTATCCCGTCACGTGAGTCGACCTCTTGCCGAGCTCGTCGCCGCCCTCGGCGCGCCGCTCGCCTGCCTCGATCTGGAAACCACCGGAGGTCATCCCGGTTACGACCGGATGACCGAAGTCGGGGTGGTGCGGATCGATGCCGACGGTGTGCTCGAGGAGTGGTCCTCGCTCATCGATCCGCAACGCTGGATCCCGCCGCAGATCACGGCGCTCACGGGCATCGACGCGGCGATGCTCGAGGGCGCGCCCACGTTCCACGAAGTGCACGAAGCGCTGTTCGCGCGGCTCGAGGGACACATCGTCGTCGCCCACAACGCGCGATTCGATCTGGGCTTTCTGCGCGCGGCCTTCCGGCGCGAGGACGTGAGTTTTCAGCCCGCGGTGTTGTGCAGCGTGAAGCTCTCCCGGGCGCTGTTCAAGGGGACGCGCGGTCACGGGCTCGATGCGCTCATGGCGCGTCTCGGGCTCACCTGTGCAGCCCGGCATCGAGCGCTGGGCGATGCGCGCGTGGTGGCGCAATTCCTCGAGCAGATGGCCGCGACGCGGCTCGAGGCGCTGCTGGCGGCCTGCCGCGCGCAGGCCCAGATCCCGAGTCTGCCGGCACACCTGGCTCCCGAGGCCCTCGAGGCGCTCCCTGACGGTCCCGGGGTCTACCTGATCTACGGCGAGCACGATCTGCTGCTGTACATCGGCAAGAGCGTGCACGTGCGCCGCCGTGTTCTCGAACATTTCCGCAACGATCATCGCGCCGCGCGCGAGATGCGTCTGGCGCAGCAGACCCGGCGGATCGAGTGCATCGAGACCGCCGGGGAACTCGCGGCGCTGCTGCTCGAGTCCCGTCTGATCAAGGAGCGCCGGCCGGTGATGAACCGCAGGCTGCGCCGAACGCAGGAATTGTGCACGCTGGCGTGGACGTTCGGTGCCGGGCGGCCGCCCGAGGTGGTCTGCGGCGGCGCCGTGGTGCCGGGGGAGAGTTACGGCGCATTCCGTACGGCGCGAGACGCGCGCCAGGCGCTGCAGCGTGTTGCCGCGGAGCGGGGACTGTGCGACATCCGGCTCGGTCTGCAGAGCGGATCGGGACCGTGTTTCGGGCATCAGATCAAGCGCTGCCGCGGCGCATGCGTCGGGGTGGAAAGTCCCGCACAGCACGATCTGCGCCTCGCCGAGGCGTTGCAGGCGATTCGCATTGCGCGCTGGCCGTACGCCGGTCCGATTGGACTGAGAGAGGGCGGGGACGAGCAGAGCGTCCAACATGTCATCGATCAGTGGATCTACCTGGGCGCGGCGCGCGATCTGCAGGACGTCGATGAGCTGCTGCGTCAGACCCGGCCGGCATTCGATCTGGATACCTACCGGATCCTCCTGCGGTTCATGAACGACCCGCAGCATGGACGCGCCGTGCGCCCGCTGGTGCGACCTGCCCTGTCCCCCTGATCCGCGCCGGGCGAACGATGTGCGCCCGGCGCTTGGTGGGCGCGGCGGACTCGGGCATGCTGCGGCCGCGGCGCGACGCCGCTGAAGGGTCACCCCGTGGAGTGCTGCGTGTCCTGCGGTCAATTGCTCTGGACTCACACCCGGACGTCCGCTGAGGCGTGGCGCGCTGCGCTGCGCGCGAATGCCTCGTGTGCCGTTCCTGGAGGGCAAGCGTGAGGCGCGTGTGGTTCGGTACGCCGAGCGGGCTCGCCGAATGCGCTGCGGTCCTCTACATCGGGGTGATCGCCGCGGTGGCTCGGCTGAGCGGACACGCCTATGTCCTCTTCCCGGAACTCGCCGCGCTGGGTCATGACGTGCTGAAGCGTCCCGCGGGTGCGTGGGCGAGGGCACCGGTGATGCTCGTGATCACACCGCTGCTGACCGCGGTGATCGGCACCGTGCTGGCGCGGCACCTGCCTTATGGGGTGCTCGCCGTGCTGCTCGATGCGGGCTTCGCCGTGCTGGCGATCGCGCTGCTGAAATCCCCGATCGCCCCGGCCATTTCGGCCGGGCTGCTGCCGCTGGTTCTCGGCGTGCGCAGCTGGTGGTATCCGCCGTCGCTGCTGATCGGCACGGGGCTGCTGGCGGGGATCGCGGCGCTGCGCACTCGGTTCGCGCCGGCGCCCGCGGCGGCGCCGACCCGCGCGGACCGGGTGGACGACGAGGTGCAATCCGCGCCCGGCCAGCTCGCCTGGCTGCCGCTGTTTCTGTTGTTCCTCGTGGCCGCAGTGTCGCTCAGTCAGTTCACCGGATGGCGCCTGGTGCTGTTCCCGCCGCTCGTGGTCATCGGCTTCGAGGCCTTCGCGCACGCCGAGGTGTGTCCCTGGGCGCACCGCCCGCTGGCGCTGGTGCTCGCCTGCGGCCTCACGGCGGCGGCAGGTCTCGCTTCGGTTGCGCTGCTGGGTGCCGGGCCGCTCGGTGCGATGTGCAGTCTGCTCGCCGGGGTGATCGTTCTGCGGGTCTTGGATCTGCACGTGCCGCCGGCGCTCGCCGTGGGACTGCTGCCGTTCGTGATGCCGCATCCGAGCGCGCGCTACCTGGCCGCCGTGCTGCTCGGCACGGGTCTGGAGACGGGTTTGTTCCTGCTCTGGCGCCGCCTCGCGCCGCGCGTGCTCGCGCGCGCCCGCTGATCAGCGGCCTGCGCTGAGCTTGTCCTCGGTGCGGGTGTCGAAGTCCCGCGCGTCGTGGCGCTCGTGCAGCTGGCTCGAGGGCTCCCCGCTGGTGCGATTGACCATCCGTCCCCGGCGCACGGCCGGGCGCTCGTACAGCTCCTGTGCCCAGCGCTGCAGTTTCGGGTACTCGTGCACGCTCAGGAACTCCGCCGCCGCACCGTACAGCCAGCCGAGCACCAGGCCACCGTACCAGGGGAAGATCGCCATGTCGGCAATGGTGTACTCGGGCCCGGCGATGTAGCGGCTTTCGGTGAGGCGCCGCTCGAGCACGTCCAGCTGGCGCTTCGTCTCCATGGCGAAGCGGTCGATGGCGTACTCGATCTTCGTCGGTGCGTAGGCGTAGAAGTGCCCGAACCCGCCGCCGAGGTAGGGCGCGCTGCCGACCTGCCAGAACAGCCACGAGAGGCACTCGGCGCGTGCCGCCGTCGCGCTCGGCAGGAACGTGCCGAATTTCTCCGCCAGGTACACCAGGATCGAGCCGGATTCGAACACCCGGATCGGCTGCGGCCCGCTGCGGTCGAGCAGCGCCGGGATCTTGGAATTGGGGTTGACCGCCACGAAACCACTGCCGAACTGATCGCCCTCGGCGATGCGGATCAGCCAGGCGTCGTACTCGGCGCCGGCGTGACCGAGGGCGAGCAGTTCCTCGAGCAGGATGGTGACCTTGACGCCGTTCGGCGTGCCGAGGGAGTACAGCTGCAGCGGATGGCGTCCGACCGGCAGGGCTTTCTCGTGCGTGGCGCCGGCCACCGGGCGGTTGATGCTCGCGAACTGGCCGCCGCTCGGCTTGTTCCACGTCCAGACTTTCGGCGGGGTGTATTCGGACTCAGCCATGATGATCCTCCTTCAGGCGTGCCAGGGACCGCCCGGGCCGGCCGGCGGGACCGGCGAACGACGCGCCGCGGGCCTCATCGGGCCCGCTGCAATGCCGGGCGGGCAGGCATGATTTTACCGTGAACCGGGCCCCCGGGGAGCGCGGCGGCGCGCCGCCCCCCGGGGAGATGTTGCGCGCCGGCCGGTCCGCCGGTACCGTCTGTGCGGCCCGTGCCGCTCGCACGCGACCGGCACCGGGCCTTGCCACAATAATCGGGGAGACGGTCATGTCGGGGCATTCCTTGCTGAAGCGCGTGGCAGCCGTAGTGCTGGCCGCCGGGTGCATGAGCACGTTCGCCGTGGCGAAAACGAAGCCGCTGCAAAAGCCGGCCCGCGTGTTCGCCCACGTGGCATTCCGCAATCTCGGTCCGGCGATCGCCGGTGGGCGCGTGACCGCGGTCGCGGGCATTGCGGGCAACCCCCGGGTGTATTACGTCGGCTCGGCCGGCGGCGGGGTCTTCAAGAGTACCGACGGCGGCTTCCACTGGCATGCCATCTTCAAACACGAAGCGACGAGCTCGATCGGTGCGATCGCGCTGGCGCCCTCGAACCCGAACCTGGTGTGGGTCGGGACGGGCGAGGCGAACATCCGCAACGATGTCATCCCGGGTGCCGGGGTGTACCTCTCGACGGATGCCGGCAAGACCTGGCGGCGCATGGGCCTGGCGCATGTCGGACAGATCGCCCGCATCGTCGTCGATCCGCACAATCCCGACCACGTGCTCGTCGCGGCGCTCGGTCAGGCGTGGGGCCCGAGCGCGCAGCGCGGCATCTACCTCACCACCGACGGTGGCAAGACCTGGCACAAGACGCTCTTCGTCAACGATGACACCGGCGCCATCGACGTGGCCATGCAGCCCGGCAACGGCAATGTGCTGCTCGCGGCCACCTGGCAGGCCTACCGCCAGCCCTGGATGCTGCATGACGGCGGTCCGGGCTCGGGGATCTGGCGGTCCACCGACGGCGGACAGACCTGGACGCGTCTGCGCCGGGGACTGCCGCCGTCGCCCATCGGCCGCATCGGCCTGGCGTTCGCGCCGAGTGATCCGGCGCGCCTCTACGCGCTGCTCGAGGCGCCGATCGGCAAGGGTGCGCTGTTCGTGTCCGATGATCTGGGCGACCACTGGCACGAGGTGTCGGACAATCACGCGCTCAACGTGCGCGGCTTCTACTTCACGACGCTCGAGGTGGCCCCGAATGACCCCGATCGGGTGTACTTCCTCGGCTTTCAGCTGCTGCAGTCCGACGACGGCGGCAAGACCGTCCGGGTGATCGATCCGTCGGTGCACGTCGATCACCACGCGATGTGGATCGATCCGACCGATCCGCAGCGCATGATCCAGGGCAACGACGGCGGGGCCTACCTGTCGGTCGATGGCGGCAAGACCTGGCGCTTCCTCGATGGTCTGCCCATCGAGCAGAGTTACATGGTGGCGGCCGACAACCGCTCCCCGTATAACCTGTGTACCGGTCTGCAGGACAACAGTGGCTGGTGCGGTCCGTCGTCGACGCTTTCCGATTCGGTGGTCTCCGGCGAGGACTGGTTCAACGTGGTCAGTGGCGACGGCCAGTACGTGGTGCCGGCGCCGTCCGATCCGGACATCATCTACGCAGATGCGGAGGACGGTTCGATCGTCCGGTTCGATCGCAAGACGGAGCAGACACGGTTCATCATGCCGTACCTGCATGGCCCGGGATACATCAACGATCTGCCGACCTACGCGCAGAAGGTCCGCTTCAACTGGACGCCGCCGATCGCCGTCGATCCGCAGAACGCCGAGACCGTCTACCTCGGCGGCAACGTGCTGCTGAAGTCGACCGACGGGGGTCTGAACTGGCAGACGATCAGCCCGGATCTGACCCGCAACGATCCGGCCAAACAGCAGTTGTCGGGCGGACCGATCAACTACGACCTCTCCGGCGCGGAAACCTACGACACCATCCTCTCGATCCAGATCGCTCCGAGTGAGCGCAAGGTGATCTGGGTCGGCACGGACGATGGGCTCGTCAGCGTGACCCGTGACGGCGGGCAGCACTGGAAGACGGTCACGCCGCCGCATGCGCCGGCCTGGGCACGCGTCTACCAGATCGATGTCTCGGCGACGCAGCCCGGAACGGCATACGTGGCCTTCGATGCGCATGAGCTCGGCAACAACAGGCCGTATGCCTACGCGACGACGGATTATGGACGCCACTGGCGCGCGATCGGCGCGGGGTTGCCGGATGATGCCTCGGTGATGGTCGTGCGTGCCGATCCGGCCGATCCGCGCGTGCTGGTCGCCGGCACCATGCGCGGGATCTGGGTGTCGCGCGACGGCGGTCGGCATTGGCGGCAGCTGAAGAGCAATCTGCCGACCATGCCGGTGTTCGACCTGAAGTTCGTGCAGGGCGATCTGGTGTTGGCGAGTCACGGGCGCGGCCTGTGGGTGCTGGACCATTTTGCGCCCGTGGCGCAGCTCGATCCGGCTGCGCTGCCGGCGCGGCTGACGGTATTCACACCGCGCAACGGCATCGAGTATCAGAGCTGGAGCCGCGGTGAGGGCGCCGAGCCGGCCTTCGTCACGCCGGATGCGCCCGAAGGTGTGGTGATCGATTACAGCCTGCCGCGACGGCTGCGTGCGAGTCACGCCGAGCGGGCCGAACACCACACACCGGTGAAGATCGAGGTCCGTGATGCCGCCGGGCAGCTGATTGCGACACGCTTCGGACCGGCGCGCCGCGGGTTGAACCGCTACGTCTGGAACATGCGCTACGACCGGCCGACGGCGACGGACTTCGAGAAAGCTCCGCTCAGCGGTCCACCGCCGGCCTGGGCGCAGCTGCCACAGCCCCAGGTGCTGCCTGGATCGTACACGGTGAGTGTGACGGCGGACGGCAGGACCGAGACCGCCGAGGCCCGTGTGCTCGCCGATCCGAACCAGCCGCCGGCACTCGCCGCGCAGCGTGAGGCGCTGCAGGCGGCGCTCGAGGCCCGTGCGCAGGTCGATGCGCTGAACCGGATGCTGAACCAGATCAGCGCCATGCAGGCGAAGCTGGCCGCGTACCGCGCGGCGATCACGGCTCAGTCGAACAGCATCGATCCGACGTTGCAGGGGCGCGTGCACGCCGCGGTGGCATTGCTCGCTCAGGGGCAGCGGCTGGGCCAGGCGCTGGCCACACTCAAGGACTCGGTCTACAACCCCAAGGTGCAACACAAGGTCTTCGAGGACAATCTGCACCAGCTCACCGATCTGCACGATGCGCTCGAGATGAACGCCTCGACGTTGGCCGGGCTCGGCGTTCAGGCCCCGACCGGGCCGCTGCGCGCGATCACCGCGGAATTGTCCGCTGCGCTGGATGCCAAGCTCGCCGAGTACAACGCACTGCTGAGGGGTTCCGTCGCCGCGTATGACCAGGCGGCCTATGCGGCCGGTGCGCCGACCCTCGGGGCCGGCGGTCCGATCACGGTCGCTGCTGCGCCGAGGATCGACTAGCAGAGCGCCGGCGGCCGGGGCGGGCAGCGAACCTGCAGCACTCGCGCGGCGAACGGCCGCGCGAGTGCTGATCGGGGCGCATGCTGTGGCTTAGTCGAACTCGGGCGTCGCTACGCCGCAGCGCTGCAGTGCGCGGGCCAGCGGACCCAGATGGGCTCGATAGTGGCGCCAGCGGCCCGCCGAGGACTGATAGATGGGGCGGCGGACCTGCGCGGCACTCTGCGTCAGGCAGACGTCGGTGTTCCGTTCCACGGCCAGCGCCGAGTCGTGCCAGGGCAGCCCGCACGCGCCGGCGGCCGCCGCGCCGACCTGGCGCGGGTCGGCCACGAGCTGGTCGTAGTGAATCTCATGCAGCGATGCCCCGAGCGTGCGGCGCCAGTGATCGATCAGGCGCGCATAGGCCGCGTAATACCGGGCGAGATCCTCGAAGTCGTACGTGAACTGATAGGCATCGCCGAACAGCGTGCGGTACATCGCGAAGCAGCTGTCGAGCGGTGAGCGGCTGACGAGCAGGATGCGCGCCTGCGGCAACGCCCGGCGGATCGCGCCGAGATACAGGTAGTTCATCGGCTGCTTCTCGAGGATCAGATCGCCGCTCCCGTCTGCTGCGCAGCTGCGCGCGTAGCCCGCGGCGACGGCGCGCCAGTCGACCGCTGCGGCACGTGCAAACACATCGGCGCCGCCGGCCGAAGGCGCGCTGAGGAGAGTGCGTGCAAAATGGTCCGTCTCGCCGTTCGAGCGCGTGCCCGGCAGCCCGGTCAGGATGCGCTCCACGAGCGTCGTGCCCGAGCGGGGCAACCCGACGATGAAGACGAAGCGGCTCGAGTCCACGCCGGCCTCGGCGGAGGGTGAGCCGGTGTCGCCAAACACTTCCGTGATGCGTCTGAGTTTGTGCTCGTCGATCGCAACATCGTAGCGCAGGTGCCGGCGGTGAGTGCTCGCCGCGAGCGCGAAGCTCTCGAAGGCTTCGTCGTATCTGCCGAGATCGTCGAGCTCCTTGCCGAGCGCATAGCCCAGCAGGACCCGACCCGCATCCGGGAGCCCAGGGCGCGTCAGTTCGCGCTGCAGCTGCTCGAGGTGGTGGTCCGCCGCGGTCTGCACCCGCAGTTCCGCCCGAAGGAGGTAACACGGGTACTGCCGCGGGTCGAGCGCAATCGCGCGATGACACGCGTCCTCAGCCGCCTCGAGTCTGCCGAGGGCGCGCTCGCAGGTGGCCAGCTGGTGCCAGTAGAGGGGCACCGACGCATCCAGCTCGGTCGCGCGGCGGTACAAGTCGCGGGCTTGTTCGTGGCGCCCGAGGGCGCGCGCCGTCTGCGCGAGCGCACCGTAGGCCTCGGCCGGGCCCGCCGGCAGCCGCAGCGCAGAGTCGATGAGGGCTTCGGCCTCGTGCGTGCGCCCGAGCCTCAAGAGGATCATGGCGAGCAGCCCGTGGGCGGGGGCACACACCCGTTTGGCAGCGACGGCACGTTCTGCCAGCGGCAGGGCTTGGGCGGCCTGCCCGGCCCGCAGCAGGCGTGCGGCTTCGGCGTCCGGCGAACTTGCAGCGGACCTCATTCGGTACCCCGGGGATGCGGTTGCGTGTTTATACCGCCCGGTCCGGACCCTGTCGAGCGCGGGCCTGGAGGATCACCGCATCGGCTCGCCGGCCCAGGGCATGGCCCGTCGTGCGCTGCGCCGGGCGGGCGCAACGTTGCGGAACTCCAGTATTGTTCCGGGGCGCCGGGAGGTCAAAAATCAGCCGACGCGAAACCGAGTGGGGACCGTGTTCGCCTCGGTGCGCAGACATCCCTCGCACCCACCCCGGAGAGTGGCGCCGCCATGGTGATTCGGATGACCCCCACTTGCGACCTGTCGCGGTTTCGAAGCCCTCGAAGCACAATGATGCCGGGCCGCGGCGGGACCTGCGGGCGGGAGCCTCGCAGGATCGCGACGGCCGGGCGCTGAAGGCCCTATGACATTCGATGGATCCGCGCCCGCCACCGGTCCCGTCGCTTTCGATGAGCCGATCGACGCATCGAGCGCGGTGTCGGCGTGCACCGGGGCCACCTCGGGCGAGTCGCCGCCGCGTGCGCGCCCGGCGGTCTATTCCGCATTCAAACGCGGCATCGATGTGCTCGGAGCGCTCGCGATCGGGCTGGCGTTCGGTCCGTTCATGATCTTCATCGCCGCGTGCCTGGGGTGGCGCGGCGAGCCGATCCTCTTTCGCCATATGCGGGTCGGCAAAGACGGTCGGATCTTCGAATGTCTGAAGTTTCGGACCATGGTGGTGAACGCCGAGCAGCAACTGCAACAGCTGCTCGAGCACGATCCGCTCGCGCGCCTCGAGTGGGCGCACAACCAGAAGCTCAGAACGGATCCGCGCGTGACCCGCCTGGGACGCTTCCTGCGCCGCAGCAGCCTCGATGAACTGCCGCAGCTGTGGAACGTGCTGCGCGGACAGATGAGCCTGGTCGGTCCTCGGCCCATCGTCGCTGAGGAGATGCACCGCTACGGGCGGCATCTGCGTTCGTACCTCACCGTTCGTCCCGGCGTGACCGGCCTGTGGCAAGTGGCCGGACGCAATGACACCGGCTACCGCCGGCGAGTGATCATGGATGTGTGTTACGTGCGCAAGATGTGCATCGGACTGGATCTGAAGATCCTGCTTCAGACCGTCAAGGTCGTCATCGCCGGCCGCGGTGCCTACTAAGAAACACGCCTTTGCCGCCTTATAGATCAACAGCTTGCGGACCAGTGTTTTATCCAACGGGGTCCGGCCCGGCCGGATGAAGAACTATTGAGGCTGCGGGGGCCGAGGCCCCCGCAGCACTCGCGTTTCGGCGCCCGGACTCAGGCCGGTCGCGGCACGAGTGTCCGCGCAAACAGTGTTTCGATGCGACCCCAGACCTTCTCGGCCGCCGCGGCGTGGTACACGTCCTTGCGGCTCGGCATCATGAATCCATGCAGGGCGCCGGGATGACATTCGAGCTGATAGGCGATCTGCCGTGCCGTGAGCGCCTGCTCGAGGATTTGCATCTGCGCGGGCGTCGCATGCGCATCCTGATCGGCAATCCCGAAATACAACTGCGCGGCGACCTGCTCGAGGTGCCGGTGCGGTGATCCGGGCTCGTCCGTGACCAGTCCGCCCGGATGGACCGAAGCGGCCGCGGCGACGCGCGCGCCGAGACGCTGCGCGAGTGTCAGGGCGAATCGCCCGCCCATGCAAAATCCGTACAGGCCGATGCGCGCCGGGTCGGCCGCCGGGTCCGCCGCGACGCGCGCCAGGGAGTCCTCGACGTCGCGCACGGCCAGGGGGTCGGTCAGTGCCGTCATCGCGGCGCGGATCTGGGTCAGGGTGTCCGGACGGGTCAGATCCAGCGGACCTTTGAGTCCGGCGCGGTGGAACAGGTCGGGGGCGAGCACGCAGTAGCCCCAGCGGGCGACACGGCGGGCGTGCTCATGCAGTTCCTCGCGCATGCCGAGGGCGTCCATGATTTCCACGATCACCGGGAAGGGGCCGGGACCTTCGGGCCGCGCGATGAACAGGTCCATCGCGCCCTCTGCGCCCTCAATGCGTTCGTGTCGTTCGATCATCTGTGCTCTCCTGTGTCTGCCGGCAGCGCAGGACTGCGCGGCGCTTCAAGAAGGGGATGCGAGGCGGTCGCGGTGGCCGGCGGGTGTGGAGCGTGCGTCTTCGACGGAGCTGCGGCCTCGTCGTGGTGAACGTAGCGGGAGCCTCGCGACCAGGACGCGGCGGCGGCAATCAGGCAGGCCACGATGGCGAATGAGAAGGCTGCGTTCAGACCGGCGTGGAAGGGCGCGGCAATGAGCCGCGGGAAGAAGGCGTGTCCGGTGAGCGTGGCCCGATCGGCGCCCGGCAGGTGTGCGAGCACCGCAGGACCGAGCAGGGCGCGCACCGGGTTGTAGCCGAGGAATGCCGCGAACAGCACGGTGACGGGCGGCAGCGAGGCGACGTGCGCGGCGATCGCGGCAGAGACGCCATGTTCGATCAGACCCCGCCGCAGCGTGCTCGAGAGGGTGTCGGACAGCCCGGCGATCATGAGCGAGAAGAAGATCCCGATGGACAGGACCTGGGCCGAGTTCTGGAAGGTGGCGTTCATCGCCCCGCCAGCGCCGCGGTCGCTCGCCGGCAGACTGTTCATCACCGCGGCGCGATTCGGTGCGGCGAAGGCGCCCATGGAGATGCCCGTGAGCAGCAGGATCGCGGCGAACGCGCCGTAGCCGAAGTCGATCGGCAGCAGCATCAGCAGCGCCAGGCTGAGCGCCGCGCCGATCATGCCGCCCGTGGCGAAATAACGTGCGCCGAGCCGGTCGGAGAGAATCCCGGAGAGCGGACCGGCGATCAGGAACCCGGCGCTGAGCGGCAGCATGAAGATGCCGGCCCAGAGCGGGGTTTGCGCGAAGCTGTACCCGTGCAGCGGCAGCCAGACGCCCTGCAGCCAGATGATCAGCATGAACATCAGGCCGCCGCGGCCGATGGCCGAGAGGAACGTCGAGAGCGTGCCGAAGGAAAACGCCCGGATGCGAAACAGCGGCAACCGGAACATCGGGGCACGTGCGCGCGCCTCGATGAAGCCGAAGGCGATCATGGCGGCCATGCCCGAGCCGAGCAATCCGAGCACCTGCGGGCTCATCCAGCCCATGGCATGAGTGCCGGCCGGCTGGATGCCGAAAGTGATGCCGATCATGATCAGGGTCAGCCCGGTGGCGAAGGTGATGTTGCCGCCCCAGTCGACGGGGGTGCGCGTGCGCTGGCCGATCTCACGCAGTTTCCAGTAGGACCACAGGGTGCCGAACAGACCGAACGGCACCGACACCAGGAAGATCAGCCGCCAATGGATGGCCGCGAGCACGCCGCCGAGAATCAGTCCGAGGAAGTTGCCGCTGATTCCGGCGACGTTGTTGATGCCGAGGGCGAGACCCCGCTGTTCGGGCGGGAACGCATCGGTGAGGATCGCTCCGGAGTTGGCCACCAGGAAAGCCGCCCCGATCCCCTGAACGACCCGGCCGACCACCAGCCACAGCGCGCCAACCTGGCCGGTGTACGGGTCGAGGGTCAGTGCCAGCGAGGCGACGGTGTAGATGATGAACCCGAGGTTGTACATTCGCACGCGCCCGAACATGTCACCCAGGCGCCCGAGACTCACCACGAGCACGCTGGTGACCACCTGATAGCCGAGAATCATCCACAGCAGGTACAGCGTGTTGTGCGGCTTGAGGGGATTAAGGCCGATGCCGTGGAAGATCTCCGGCATCGCGATCAGCATGATCGAGGAATCGATCGTCGCGAGCAGCACGGCGATGGTGGTGTTCGAGAGCGCGATCCATTTGTAGCGCGACGATGCGGTGGGGGAGTCCATGGTGTGCTCGTGGAGTTCGGTGGAGCGGCTCGCCCGCTCGGTGCGGGCCGCGCGCTGCGGTTCAGGGTTCGAGCAGTCGCTCGAGCAGTCCAATGGCGGCGGCAAGGGCGGCGTGCTGCGGCGGATCGAGCCGGCTGGCGATGGCACGCATCAGCCAGTCTTCGCGCGCCGCGCGCGACGCCTGGATCCACTCGTGGCAGGCGGGAGTCAGCGACAGCAGTGTCTGGCGTCCATCGTGCGGATCGGGGGCCCCGCTGATCAGACCGGCCGACTTCAGGACCGCCACCGTCGCGCCCATGGATTGGGGCCGGATGCCTTCGGCGTGCGCCAGCGCACTCACCGTGGTCGGCCCATCCCGATCGAGCCGTCCGAGCACCTTCATCTGCGTCCAGGTGAGCTCTCCGAAGTGCCCGTGCTCGCGCAGCCGCCGGGCGAGCTTGCCGCTCACGATGCGCAACTGAGCCGCCAGGGCGGCGATGGTCGGTTCAACCGGGACCGCAGGTGTGGTCGACATGCCGGTAGGGTACCAGATATGAAGGCAACCTGAACAGGTAACTGAACAGGTCAACTTCATAAAGCGGGCTCGGTTGAATGCGCAGCAATATTTCTATTTATTTTCAACGGGATAAGTGTGGAGAGGCGCCGATCTGCGCCGGCTGAACGACCCTCGTGCCGGCCTTGACACTCAAAAAACATATCGTAAGATATGTCTGTCGTTAATTAGGACGGTTGATATGCACAGACATTTTCATCATCACGCCGGTCACCGCGAAGGCTTCGAGACCCACTTTCGCTTGATGGGCCATCGGCGCGGCGGGGGATTCGGACATTTCCACGGCTTCATGGGCGGTATGGGCATGGGCGGCGGTGCCTTCCGTGCCGGCCGGCGGCTGGCCTCCGGGGACCTGCAGCTGGTGTTGCTCGCGCTGCTCGCCGAGCAGGCCCGTCATGGCTACGAGCTGATCAAGGCGCTGGAGGAGCGCTCCGAGGGTTTCTACACGCCGAGTCCCGGCATGGTGTACCCGGCGCTCACCTGGCTGGAAGAGATGGGGTACGCGAGCGTCACGCCCGAGGGCGCGAAGAAACTCTACAGCATCACCGAGGCGGGCAGCACGTATCTGAGCGAAAACCGCGCGGCGGCCGATGCGATGCTGAGCCAGATTGCCCAGGCGGGCCGCAAGATGGGGCGGGTCCGAGAGGCCCTGGGTGCCCTGGAGGAGGATGAGCAGAGCGGCTGGCGAGAGCTCTCGGCGGTGCGCGAGACGCTGGCACAGGCGCTGCGCGAGAAGCGCCACAGCTCGGCGGAGGAGAAACGACGCATCGTCGAGATCCTCAAGGATGCCGCCGCGCAGATCCGCGGCAAGACCTGAGCACGCCGGTCCGCGCGGTCCGAGGCGGCCGCGGGACCGTTCACCAGAAGTACAGCTGCAGCGTCAGGGGCGCTCGGGCGGGCGGAATCCGCTCGAGCGCCGCGCGGTGATCGAGGTAGTTCCCGGCGCAGCGCTGTAGCAGCGCGTCGACCTCGGACAGTTCGTAGCGCGCCTCCTGCGCGCTCGGCGGGCGCAGCGCCTGGGGCTGCGGGAAGATGCCCATGCCGGCGAGAATCGCAAACCACGACATCACCGGATAGCCCTGGCCGAATTCCTGGGCGCGCAGGCCCGGCACGATGCTCTTGCCCGTCACCCAGAGCGAGAGGATCTTCTTCAGGTTGTCCGACAGGTCCATGTTGGCCGCATTGGCCCGCCAGTACTCGGTATCGGTGCGCGAATTGGTCTTGTAGTGGGTGCAGATGTAGTCGCGGATGCCCTCGAAGTTGCGGTTCACGAGCGCATTGAATCGCGTGCGCGCCTCTTCGGTGAGATCGCCCCGCTCGAGCAGCGCAAGGAAATTCATCGCCATGTACTGGATCACCATCAGGGCGGTGGCCTCCAGCGGTTCGACGAACCCCTGGGCGAGACCGATCGCCAGGCAGTTGGCCTGCCAGGGTGATGCGACCCGGCCGACCTTCATCTTCACGTGGCGTGCCTCGAGGTCCGACTCGAGCAGCCCGAGATGTGCGCGCAGCTCGGTTTCGGCCGCATCTGCGGTGCAGAATTTCGAGCTGTATACGTACCCGTTGCCGTAGCGGTTGGTGAGCGGAATCTTCCAGGCCCACCCGTGCTTCAGGGCGGTGGAGCGAGTTTCGCTCGGCAGCTGCTCGCCGAGCGGCGAGGGCATCGCCACCGCCGCATCGTTGAACAGGTTGTTCTGGAAGCTGATGAACGGGACCTTCAGGGCCTGCTGCAGCAGCAGGCCTGCGAACCCCGTGCAATCCACGTACAGATCCGCGCTGATCGTCTCCCCCTCGCGCGTGTGCACCGCGGCGATGTTGCCCGCGGCGTTCACCTCGGCGTGCGTCACGTGGCAGCTCTTGTAGCGCACGCCGCGCTCGAGTGCCTTCTTGTGCAGGAACTGTCCGAGCAGCGTCGCATCGAAGTGATACGCGTGCAGAACGTCGAAGGGGAAATGTTCCTGCGCCTTCGGCGAGCGCTGCTCGGCCACCAGGCGCGCCGCCAGGAAGAACCGGTCCGGGTGCGCGTACAGGTTCGCGCCCCTCACGCGCGCCTCGGCGTTGTGGATGAACTGCGTCAGGGTCATGATGTCCACCATCGACGGGAACGGGTGGAAGTAGCGCTCGAACCCCGGCTTGCTCGACCAGCCGTCGAAGCTGATGCCGCACTTGTAGGTGGCATGGCAGGCCGGCATCCATTCAGATTCCTCGATCTTCAACAGATCGAAGAACCCGCGCAGCAGGGGCGTCGAGCCCTCTCCGACGCCGATGGTCGGCACCGCCGGGGATTCGAGCAGCGTGATTTCCACGCCCCGGGGGATCAGCGACTGGGCGAAGATCAGCGCCGTCATCCACCCGGCCGTTCCGCCGCCGACGATGACGATGCGGCGCACCGGCGGTGGCGCGGCCTCGTGCTTGCCGGCATTCAACGTGAAGCTGTAGTCGAAGACGTTGTCGATCGCCATGACGCCCCGGATCCGATGCGTGTTGTTGTGCGCTCCGCGCGGTCCAACGGACCGGACGGCCGCCGTGTGGTAGCGGTCCTGTCGCTGGGGAACATCGCGCAGTCTGACCGAGTGTACCGCATGACGATGGACATTCGCGTCCCGGCGCCGGCGCTTGCAGCGTGGGGCATCGCCGGGGAGGGGCCCGAGCGGGCGGCTCAACCTGCCGGCCGCGGCGCTCTCGCTCGAGCGCCGCGTGCGCTCAGGTACGAGCAGAACATCTCGCCGACCGCTGCGGCGAGGGCATCGACTTCGGCGCCCGCCCGACCCTGACTCGAGACCGTCTTGCCGACCGCCGACATGACGGTGCCGATCAGGTCGGCGGCGCTGGCACGCTCGCGAGCCGAGGCCTCGGGCAACGCTTCCTGCATGAATCGGCGCATCAGCGCCCGGCCCTCCTCGGCGTGGGCGCGCGACTCCGGGGCCTCCCGGTAGAGCGGGGCGGCCTCCTCGAGCGCGCTGCGAAACGCCGCCTCGTCGCATTCAGAGCGGAAGAACACCTGCACCGCGGATTGCAGCCGTGCGAGTGGTGCGGCACCGGGGTCGGTGAGAATGCGCTGCAGCTGATCCATCGTGTGCCGCCACTCCTGCGCCTGCAGCCGGAACAGGATCGCCTCCTTGTTGGGGAAGTACTGATACAGCGAGCCGACGCTGATGCCGGCCGTCGCCGCCACGCGCGCAGTGGTGAACCGGCGGGCGCCCTCGCGCACCAGAACGCGAACGGCCGCTTCGAGAATGTCCGCGACCAGCTGCGAGGAGCGCCTCTGTTGCGGCGCCTTGCGCGGCGAAATGACGGGTTTGCGGCCTCGGGCCATGGGACCTCCCGGAATGCGAATATGAAATGCGATGCTTTATTCGTATTCTAATCGGGCCCGGCACGATTGCCAGCACACCGGAGGATGAAGGCATGACGACACTGACGACACTGACGCAGGAGCCCTGTGCGGCGGTGGTGAGGCGGCTGTTCGCTGAAGCCGGCGCCAGCGAGGCGAAGCTCGAGGCGCACAGCCGCACGCAGACGGAAGAGGAACTCGGAGCGCTGATGAACAGCCCGGACTACCGCGCACTCTACGGGGCGTTGAAGGAATTCCATCTGGCGGTCTCGATGGACACCGCCTCGCTGCTCTACATGTGCGCCCGCGCCACCCGGGCCCGCACCGTCGTGGAGTTCGGTACCTCGTTCGGTGTTTCTACCGTGCATCTGGCGGCCGCGCTGCGCGACAACGGCGGCGGCCGGCTGGTGAGCACGGAGTTCGAGCCGGCAAAGGTCGTGCAGGCGCGCGCAAACATTGCCGCCGCGGGGCTCGCGGACCTGGTCGACATCCGCTGCGGCGATGCCCTCGAGACGCTCGCCGAGGCGCTGCCGGAGTCGATCGATCTGTTGTTTCTCGACGGCGCGAAATCACTGTACGTGAAGGTGCTCGGGTTGCTCGAGCCCCGGCTGCGCAGCGGTTCGGTGCTGCTGGCCGACAACGCCGACTGGAGTGCGGAGTATCTCGCCCGGGTCCGCGCGCCGGCCGGCGGCTACCGCTCCCTGGCGGTGGCGGACGGCGTCGAACTTTCACTGCGGCTGTGAGGTGCAGCGATGGCATCGAACCAACGGGTACGCCACTGCGTGTTGCTCATCGGCGCCTCGCGCGGTCTGGGCTATGCGATGGCCGAAGAGTTTCTCAAGCGCGACTGGGACGTCATCGGAACGGTGCGTGCAAGCGCGCACACCGCGCTCCATGCCCTTGCCGAGCGCGTCCCCGGCCGGGTGCAGATCGAGACGCTCGATGTGACGTTCGCGGAGCAGATGAGCGGATTGCGCGCGCGGCTCGCCGGTCGCAGGCTCGACCTGCTGTTCGTCAATGCCGGGGTGACCAACGATCCGCGCGAGACGATCGGTGAGGTGTCCACCGAGGAGTTCGTTCGCGTGATGGTGACCAACGCACTGGGGCCGATGCGCGCCGTGGAGCGGTTCTGCGACCTGGTGGCCGAGGACGGGCTCATCGGGGTCATGTCGTCCGGACAAGGCAGCGTCGCGAACAATACGAACGGCCAACGGGAGCTGTATCGGGGCAGCAAGGCGGCACTCAACATGTTCATGCGCAGCTTCGCGGCACGTCACGCGACGGATCGACGCGCGATGGTGCTCATGGCGCCCGGCTGGGTTCGGACCGATCTGGGCGGTCCCGAGGCGCGTCTGACCCTCGAAGAGAGTGTGCCCAACGTGGTCGATACGCTGCTCGCGGCGCGGACCCGTCCAGGGTTGCAGTACCTGGACTATCTCGGGCGCGTCGTCCCCTGGTAGGGCGGGGGCATCAGCGGTCCGCGGTGCGTGCGCTGGTGAAGGACTGGTCGAGGACGGTACAGAACCGCGCCAAATCCGCCCAGTCCGTCAGCTCATGGTCGCGGTGGGTGTCGGTCGGCGCACCCCGGCGGCGCGCGATGGCACGCAGCGCCCAGCGCTTGATGAGCGAATAGGCGCTGTAGCGCAGTGCGCCGGCGGCATGGTGAACGATGCGCGGGGTCCAGCGGGTTTCGCGCCGGAATGTCTCGACGCATCGCTTCAGTCCCTCGAGGTCGCTCGCCACCGAGCTGGCGGCGGACAGAGAGACTGAGAGAAAGGCATTGGGGCGCGAGTCGATGTCGCGAAGGTGCCGGCGGACATATTCGGTGACGGCCGGCTGATAACGCCCGGCGTGGACCGAGGCGGCGATCACGATGGCATCGAAGCGCTGCGGCTGCGGCGTGCCGCAATCCCGTGCCGCGTCGATCAGCTCGAGCCGGTGGCCCCTCCCGGCGAGGCGCTCGGCGAGGAATCGGGCGATCTTCTCGGTCTGTCCTTCGCTCGTGCCGTAGACCACCCGCACGCTCAGCGGTGTGGGCGAGGGCGCGCCGCGCCCTGCGGTGCCCGCAAGCCCGTTGCGGGTCTCAGCCGCAGCGTTCAGGGGCGTTCGGTCCATCGTGGTTCGCTTTTGACGTAGCGGCGTTTGACCGCTGCCCAGGCGATGCGCCGCGCAATCTCCTCCTGGCGGGATTCCCCCTGATGGGCGTGGAACGCCTGGTTGAAGGCTTGGCGAAAGATGTCCTGGGCATGCTCGGGCAGGTGGCTGCGCACGGCCGGCGGGAGTTGCGAGTTGGTCTGATAGGGCATGGATGCACCCGGCGCGATCAGCAGCGCACGAGCTCGGCATGCCCGAACCCTTTCGTATAATCGAGTACGGAGATCATGTACGGGGTGAGGCGGAAGATGCAGAGCGCGTCCGGCTCGGGCTGAGGAGCGGGCAGGGCGTCTTGCTCCGGATAGCGGTGCATCAGCAGCTGCAGCGCTCGGTGTGCCTCGGCCCGATCGACGACCCGTTTTGCGCGTGCCGCCATCGAGAGTCCGGTGATGTCCATCACCTGCGGGACGTCGTGGTCGATCGTGAGTGAGACCCGCTCATCGCGCTCGATATTCGCCGCCTTCTGGCTGTTCGGACCGCAGAGAAAGTAGAGTGTCAGGCCGTCATGCGCGAAGCCGACCGTCGTGGCCTGCGGCCACCCGTCGGGGCGCACCGTGGCGAGGCTCATCGTGCGGTGCTGATCGAGCAGGGAGAGGATCTGGGTCTTCAGGGCGGGGTCCATGGGTCGCCTCCGGTCGCCACGTACGCGCTCGGGCGAACCATAGCCGTTGTGCACGAGCGGGCAATACGGACAATCCTCGCCCCATCGCCGGGGGCGGGCTGGGGGGAGCTTCGGCCGGTCCGCTGCCGGGCGGTGGTCCAGGCGCACGACCGGGGGGGCTGCAGGCTCAAGCCCGGCGCAGGGGCCCCCGGGCGGGGGCTCACCGAAAGTTCGGCATCACCCTGTAAACTCGTGTAGGCTGCCTTTCGGCTCGTATCCTTTTCGGCTTGACTGTCTCGGCCTGTAGCGCCGCCCGGCGCGATCCTGGCCTTGTCTGCCACCCTCGCAAAGTTTCGCGAACCAAGGGGCAGTCGTATCTGCCTCTCCCTTCGTTTCTATCGTGAGTATTCTCTAGTGACTAAGCTCTATGTTGGAAATCTCCCCTTCACGGCGACCGAAGAGGCCGTCCGTGAGCTGTTCTCGCAGCACGGGACCGTCGAGAAGATCTCTCTGATCTCGGATCGCGACACGGGTCGTCCGCGCGGGTTCGGCTTCGTGGAGATGTCGAGCGCCGATGCCTCGCGCGCCATGCAGGCGCTGAATGGCAAGGACTTCGACGGGCGCGCCCTGAAGGTCAACGAAGCCCAGGAGCGTGAGCGCTCGGGCGGCGGCGGCGGCGGCGGCTACCGCGGTGGCGGCTCGCGTCGCTACTGATACGCTCGCTTGAATGTGCACCGCCCCTGGCCTGAACGGCCAGGGGCGGTGCGCCTTCCGCGGTGAGGCGACCAGGCCGTTCGTGCCTGGCGCCGTGGCGTCGGCCTCGCAGCCGAGTCGCCAGAGACGCCGGAGACCTCGTCGAATGGACGATGTCAGGATTCTATCGCTCCGTGCGTGCATTTCCGACGAGGCGGCCATGGCCCGCCTTCTCCAGAACGTTCCCGATGCCGAGGCGATTCGCGCCGAGCTGGCGCAGCCGTGCTTCACATGGCGCTGCCAGGGTCCGACGCAGCACAGCTATTGGCTCGCCGGGAATGGCGAGACCGCGCTGTGCCTGACGGTGCTCGGCCTCAATCTTGATGAAGTGATTGCGGTATGGCTGGCCGTCGATGAGCGTCGCGGACAGCCGGGATTCACGCTAAGCGGCCAGGTTCTGCGGGACATCATCCGCGAGGAACTCGGGGTCCGGGCCGAGGTGGTCGACGGCGGGAACGCCTGAGACGTTCCGATCTCGCAGGCGCCCCCGAGGCGGGCAGGATTGACTCATCCCCTCGCGCCGTGTCGCGTGTGAGCTATTGCGCCAGAGCGCTCAACAGATCGCTCACACACGTGCAGTCGGATTGCGGCCGACGGTGTGCACCTCGAGTCCCCAGGGCGTCGCGCGCCATGAAGTCGCTCCCGAGCGCCCGCGGCGCAGTCTGAGTGGCAAGCTCAGATCGACGTCACGTGCCGGTCACGGCAGATCGCCCACGTCATCGATGATGGCGCCGCATTCGACGCATTGGAATGTTCCGTCCCCGATGGGCTTGAAGGCCTCGCATCGATGCCGCTCTGTCGGCGGATGCTGCGATGCCGTACTTCGACGAACAGTTAGTGCGATCGTTCCGGCGACACACACGCCGGCCAGTATGGCCAGACTTCCCCAGACCCACATTGCCGCTCCTCTCGCTGTTGTTTTTTCCAAAATCCCGCGGCTGGCGCGTGGAAATGTCGCACAACTGCGACCGGGGAGGCAAGATGGGCGGGGAGGGTGTCGCGCGCATGGTGGAAACCATTAGGCGATCCGGAGTGCCCCGAGCGGTGTTCGGGACGGGCTCGAGAGATGCTTGATGTTGGAAGAGCGCCGTCTCGTGGACCCGGCGAGCGCGCTTCAGCCCTTGGGCAGCTTGCGCACCGGTACGGACGTCCCGCAGACGTCAATCTTGCCGGGGGGTGTGACGAAGAACGCGTCATGCCGGTCCCGCTTGGCCTCGAGCAGTTGTTGGAACGTGTGGCTGCGGGTGCGCAGAATCTCCACGTTCGGCCGCTGCGAGGGCGGCAGGTCGGCCGCCACCCGGATGCTCAGGATTGGCACGCGATGCGCCGGGTGCGCATAAAAGCCGAGCGGCCCGTGTCCTCGCGGGAGCGATGAGAGTCTCGGCATCCCCTCGATGACCCGGCCCACCACGGTGAGGTTCCGGTCGAGCCAGCGCGGGGCCTGACCGATGACGACGTAGAGGGCGCTTCCATTGCCGGAATCCGGGGCATCGTCGCGCGCGACCGCCAGGGTGCCGTAACAGTGCACCAGCCACGTCTGGTGGGTGGCCGGATCACGGGCGGCAGGGAAGTCTCTGCTGAATCCAACCTCGGGGGCATACACGTCGCCGTCGGGAAGCCGCACCCAGGGCAGTGACGAAGAAATAGTCCGGGTGAATTCCGGCGGCAGGGTCCGCCGGGCACGCCCGAGCGAGCGGATCTTGCGCGGATCGCCGCCATCGTCCCCCTCGGGATCGTCCCATTGAGCGACGAAGTTGTCCTGAACTCTGACGATTGCGAGGCCGTCGAAGTAGTGCTCTCGAACCAGTGTTCGGATATTGGCGATGTGCAGGGGTGCGTAGGCCGGATCGAGTTCCATGACGACCCGGCCGCTCGGCAGTTGCATCACCAACAGATCGTCGGGGTTCGGCGTGCGCCAGTCCGAGGGCCTGGAGGCCGCGAGTATCTGAGCCACCGACGGGGTGGCCTTGCCCCGGGCGGTGGCGCCGAGCGCCGGTGCGCAGAAACACATCGCCAGGATTGCGAGAATCTTGCTCGTCTTCTGCATGGCCTCCCCCGGAACGCGCCGCGATCTGTGCCGCGGATGCTGGGATGGATTCTGCCAGATTGGCGAGCGGGGAGCCGGCCTCGCCGCTCAGGCCGGGCGCTTCGCGACCTGCGTCAGCCGTACTGCCTCGGTATGTTGCTCGGCCACGAAGTGGGCCGCCTGTGCAGTACCCTCGGGCGCTGACCACGCGGCCAGGTCGGAGGTCGGAACCGGGACGTACGGACCCTCTTTGACCTCGAAGATGATGCTGCCCGGCTCCAGAGAGGTGACCGTGTGCCACGTGCCGGCCTCGAACTCGAATGCCGCAAGCCCGTCGCCGCCCCCGAGCAGATGACGGGCAAGCACGGCGCCGCGCTCATCGAAGGCCGTGAACAGGAATCGTCCACGCAGGGGAATGAGCAGCTCCCACGTGTGGGGGTGACGATGGGGCCGCACGTACGTCTCGGGTTCCATGGCGATGGCGAGGCGCTGGATGGGCGCCTCGAGGGACGGATGCAGATTGTGGTGGCTGCGGTGCCGTGCACTGGCGCGGGCCGCGTCAGTGAGCGTGTCCAGGAGTTCCGGCATGAGCATTTTCAATGGGTTGGCCTCGATTGATTCCGCAGCGTCGAACGCCTTCAGTATAGAGGATGCGGACCGCGTACAGTCCTCAGAGCGGGCATCGCGGACCCGTGGCGCCCACGCCGGTGTGGCCTGAGGCGTGCCGGGGGCAGCCAGACGTCTCCGGACGGGGGGTGTCGATCTGGCGCCGGGCCGTTCGTCGTGGGTAGCGGGCACAATGCTTGCCTGCGTTTGCCGGTCGCATCCTCCGAGCACAGAGAGGCTTCGGTCCTCCTGTCATCAACGCAGTGGAGACACCTTATGACCCCGATCATTACGGCCTTCGAGCACTCTCCCGATCGCGGCAAGGGGTTGGCACGCGACATGCGCGTTCGCTGGGCGCTCGAAGAAGTGGGGCAACCGTACGACGTGCGCCTGCTGTCCTTCCAGGCCATGAAAGAACCGGACCATCTTGCCCGAAACCCATTCGGACAGATTCCGACGTACGAAGAGGGCGAGCTGGTGCTGTTCGAATCGGGTGCGATCGTATTCCACCTCGCCGAGCGTCATGCGGGTCTGCTGCCACGACAAGCGCATGCGCGGGCCCGTGCGATCGCCTGGCTGTTTGCGGCGCTCAATACCGTCGAGCCTCCGATCATGGAACTCAGTCTCGCCCGCATCCTCGAGCGCGATGCGCCCTGGTACGAGCAACGCCTGCCCGTGGTGGTGGCGCGCGTGCAAAAGCGGCTCGATGAGCTGTGCGCCTCCCTGGGGGGCGCGGAGTGGCTGGACGGTGCCTTCAGCGTTGCGGACTTGATGATGGTGTCGGTACTGCTCAGGCTGAAGCCTTCCGGCATGCTCGAGTCGTACCCGTCACTCGCTGCGTACGTCGCCCGGGGTGAAGCGCGACCGGCCTACCAGCGGGCCTTCGCCGCACAATGGGCCGTGTTCCAGGCCGGAGCGAATGCCGGATGAGGATCCACTTCCGCTCGCACTTCGCCTGGAAGTGCAACCGGCCATCAAGCGCGCGGCACACGCACGCGGTTACCCTGGCATCCGCTCGGGCGGACTCTCAGGGGATATCCACCGCGGGGTCGGGAGTCAGTCGGTTTTGGGCACGTTTCCTGACGCACCAACAGCTTTGCTCGTCTCAGCAGAGGCCTGCGTCTTCCCAAAAAATCACCCCGGACTCGCGGACTTGATTGATGGCAGCATCGGCGAGGGTTCATCGTTTCATGAACTTTACGGTTATTATGCTCAGGGTGTCAGTGAGGACACGGCGGTGCTGCCGCGTGGTTGGCGTGATCGTCTGATCCGGATCAGCAACCCGAATACCGTTGATATTACCGGCCTGTGTCTTGAGATTCACGATTTAGCCATATCGAAGTACGTCGCGGGCCGCGAGAAGGACCTCGAGTTTACTCGAGAACTTGCAAAACATCGCCTGACGAACCCGACGACATTATGCGAGCGGCTTGGCCATACGAAGATTTCAGCTGAGCTCCGTACGTTGGTCCGCGGCCGAATTGATCGCGATTTCGCAAGAACTCCAGGAGGCGTATCAAGGAAATAGGTATTGATGTTGGATCTGCACGCCCGGACCGCCTCGCAAATTCAGCTGTGCTCTGCGAGGATGGCGTGAGTCGCCCAGCTCGGCCAGCTCATAGCACGTCAGGATGGGGGCACTGGCCCACGGCGATGCTGATCCAATCTGTTCGCATCACTTGGGTATCTGGACTGATTTTTTGGCGGGCAGCTCACTCACATGGCACATGCCTGACAAAATCAGTCCTTCAGTGTGGCAATGAACGCGAGGCGATGGCCTTTCAGGAGAGTCGATGACCAGTGTAGTTCGAAATCACGTTACTGATCTTCGCGGCGTGTCCCGCATAGTGGTCGATGCGGTCGCCGCCACCACCGGGCTCGTCGAGGCGATGCATACCAATATTGCGAACACCCCGGCGCGACTCGGCGGCGCAATCGTGGGTGGAGCAGTGAATGGCACTGCTTCAATGGTCTATGAAGGCATTCGCGGCGTCACGCGTGCAGTCGGTCGAGGCATCGATCTTGCGCTAGGCGCCGTGACGCCCGCGCTGGGCGATATCAATTCCTCCCCCGAGCGCGAAGCTGTCATAGCGGCGCTGAACGGTGTGCTGGGCGATTATCTGGCGGAGACTGATAATCCGCTTGCCGTCACGATGCATCTGCGCCGCGACGGTCAGCCTCTCGACCTTAGGCGCGAGGGTCTCGCAGCCGCAATTCCTATGCCGAGCTCGAAGGTGCTCGTGCTGGTGCACGGGCTGTGCCGCAATGATCGGTGCTGGGAGCGTGACGGCCATAACCACGGCGCCGAACTCGCCCGAGATCTCCCCTATACCACGATTTATCTACATTACAACACAGGCTTGCATATCTCGACGAACGGGCGCGCGTTCGCGAAGCTGCTCGAAGAGTTGGTCTCTGCGTGGCCCGTCGCGCTGAACGAGGTGTCGATTCTCGCGCACAGCATGGGCGGTCTTGTCGCGCGTAGTGCCCATCACTATGCGACAGCAGCAGGTTACGTGTGGCCCAGCAGGCTGCGCAAGCTGGTTTTTCTCGGTACACCGCATCACGGCGTGCCACTCGAGCGTGCTGGCCATTGGTTCGAGCTGCTCCTGGAAAGGACGCCCTTCACCGCGCCGTTCGCGCTTCTGGGGAGGGTACGCAGCGCAGGCATCACGGATCTGCGTCACGGATCGGTGCTCGAGGAGGACTGGAAGGGGCGCAACCGCACGGAGAACCGCAGCGACTCTTGCCGCTCGCTGCCGCTTCCCAAACGCGTACAGTGCTACACAATTGCCGCGATGATTGCGCATGCGCCGTCTCGCCGCCGCGACCAACTGATCGGTGACGGACTCGTTCCTGTCGAAAGCGCGCTGGGGGACCATCGTGATTCGTGGCGCAGACTGGCCTTTCCGCGATCGCACCAGTGGACGGCCAAGGGCACGAGCCATCTGGGCCTACTGAGCTCGGGTCAGGCATATGAGCGGATTCGAGAGTGGTTCGGAGAGTGACGCCAACCGTGGTGTCGTGATGGAAAATGGCTCTGACCTCGTTCGAGGCACAGGCAAGGGCGCCCACCGCGTCCCCTAGATGTCAGACGCCCGGTTGCGCTCCGCCTCGCAAAATTGGCGGCGCCCATCTCGCGACGCACTCGATCCGTACCCGGGCACCGATGGCCAAAATGATATGCGTGTCGCTTACGCGCTTGCCTGAAAGCGGTCAGTGATCGAGGGCCGCTCTGGGTTGACTCCCGCGCTGCAGCGGTTCAGGTAATGATTTGCGGGGATTCACGAAATTGGCAGCAGAGGCGGGCTCGGTTGAGTTGTCCCCGCTGTCCAGGGACGAGAGTCTTTGCGCGACGGAACGTCGTGACGAAGCGCGGCTGTGGTTGGAGACGAATTGCGCTCGGGCCATTGATTCGGTCGAGCGCTTGGCTTACGGGGAGCAGCTGAAGCGTAAGCCTAAGAAATGGTAGCGGGGGCTCGATTCGGCACTTAATTGCACAACTTCCTCGGCGGGCGGATTCGCCGTCACGGAGACGGAGTGATGCCGGAGGACCTGGGCAGGGGCCGGATTCGCTAATTTCCGCGGGCACCGTCCGCTGTGCAGGCTGGGCTGAACGGTGATGCCAGTCAGCGATGGCGCTAGTCCTCGATCTGGAAATGCACTCTGCGCCGGCCATGCTTGGCGGCGGACTGGATAAGCGGCGCGGACACTTGCGTGAATTAGGGTCACGCGTTACGATAAATCATGAAGGCGGCGCTGGAAAAGCGATCCAAGCGAGGGCGGCCCGCGACGGGGACCGCATTGACGCCCGCCGCGCGGATGCGGCGTCTGCGCGCGCGGCGTAAGGCGGCTGGATTCAAGGCAGTTGTGAGATGGGAGCCACGTGCGTCCGTGGTGAGTGCACCGTATTCCACGCATCGCCTGCTCGAGGCTCGTAGCTTGGCGATGCATGCGGTCATCGCAGCCAAGATCATGCGAGACCCTGATCTGCTGGCGAAGCCCCGGGAGAATATTGAGCGCTGGAGTAGGCGGTTTGGCAAGAACCCACCTCGCTGGATCGGGCAGTGGCGGCGCATACTGACTCGCTCATACCGCGAAGTCGCTGCGTTTATCACTGACCCAAGCGAACAGGGGGCGCGACTTAGACAATCCTCACCATTTGCCGGGATGTTAACGACTGAGGAGCGCAGACGAATCTATGAAGCGTTCCGAGCTTGAGCACATCATTCGTGCCGCGGGTGCGATAGCAAATGACCGGGAAGTCATTGTCATCGGGAGTCAGTCGGTTTTGGGCCAGTTTCCCGACGCACCAACAGCCTTGCTAGTCTCAGCTGAGGCCGACGTGTTCCCAAAAAATCACCCCGAACTCGCGGACTTGATTGATGGCAGCATCGGCGAGGGTTCATCGTTTCATGAACTTTACGGTTATTATGCTCAGGGTGTCAGTGAGGACACGGCGGTGCTGCCGCGTGGTTGGCGTGA
>Ga0315298_1001832_pt1 | contig 37878 bp, 44 predicted proteins | sample WHS_1_MG_FD_203077 | JGI IMG/M metagenome (GOLD analysis project Ga0315298, IMG submission 203077) | Extremophilic microbial mat communities from Washburn Hot Springs, YNP, Wyoming, USA - WHS_1_MG | ecosystem: Environmental > Aquatic > Thermal springs > Hot (42-90C) | place: USA: Wyoming...
CCGTCGGCATCGCAGCGCGCGCTGTCCCCGGCAATATAGTAGCGATTACCAAACTTGGCCCAGTAGCTCTCTACATAGCGCTCCGGATTACCCCAGACGCCCCGCAACATGCCTGGCCAGGGTCGATCGATGATCAGGTAGCCACCGGCATCAGGAGCGGTGATGGGGTCGCCATGATCGTTGACAATGCGCGCGCTGATACCGGGGAGGGGAAGGGCGCAAGAGCCCGGCTTGTTGACCGCCACACCGGGCAATGGCGCGATCATGTGCCCCCCGGTTTCTGTCTGCCACCAGGTATCGGCTATCGGGCAGCGCCCGCCACCGATCTGTTCGTGGTACCACATCCAGGCCTCCGGATTCATGGGTTCGCCCACCGAACCCAAGAGTCGCAGGCTGGAAAGATCATGGCGCTGCGGCCATTCGTCGCCCATTTTCATGAAGGCGCGCACTGCTGTCGGTGCCGTGTAGAAAATGCTGATGCCATGCCGCGCAATCATTTCCCAGAACCGGTCCGGCTGCGGATACATGGGTGCCCCTTCATAAAGGAAGATGGTGGCGCCATTCGCCAGCGGACCATAGACCACGTAGCTATGGCCGGTGATCCAGCCGATATCGGCGGTACACCAGTAGACATCAGCGGGTTTGACATCAAAAACCCAGCGAGTGGTGAGCATGGCCCAAAGCAAATAGCCTGCGCTACTGTGGAAAACCCCTTTAGGTCTACCGGTACTGCCCGAAGTATACAGAATGAAAAGCGGGTCCTCCGCTTGCATAGGTAAGGCAGGGCAATCGGCACTCATACCGCTGATGACATCCTCCCACCAGACATCGCGACCTTCCTGCATATCGATTTCGGCACCGGTACGACGTAGGACAATAACCCGCTGCACGGAATGTTCACGCTCCCGCAGCAGAGCCTGATCCGCATGGCGTTTGAGTGGCACAAGCTTGCCCGCACGCCAGGCGCCGTCGGCGGTGATCAGTATCTTGGCATCCGTATCCTCCAGACGGTCCTTGAGGGCTTCCGCAGAGAATCCGCTAAACACCACCGTGTGGATCGCCCCGATCCGCGCACAGGCGAGCATGGCGATGACCGCCTCTGGCACCATGGGCATGTAGATCGCGACCCGATCCCCCTTTTGTACCCCCTGATGTTTGAGAGCATTGGCAAAAAGGCACATTTCGCGGTGTAACTGCGCGTAGGTCAGGGTTTTGACGCTGCCATCCTCGCCTTCCCAAATCAAGGCCGCCTTGTGCCGGGTTGCTCCTTGCAGGTGGCGATCCACGCAGTTGTGCGCCACATTGAGCTGACCATCGCTGAACCAGCGATAGAAAGGGGCATGATCGGCCTCCAGCACCTGTTGAAACGGAAGATCCCAGTCTAGATATTCGCGCGCCAAATCTCCCCAGAAGCGATGGGGATCTTCGGTCGCCTGACGATTCAAACGAGCAAAGGTTTCCGCATTCATATTGGCCTGCCGGGCAAAATCAGCAGAGACGGCAAAGGAGCGGGTTTCGGCTAAGGTAGAGTCAATGGATGGTGGCATGGATTACTCGGCGAAGGTGTCATCATGAATGAACAGGCAGTTCCCAAACATAGCACTGCACAAACTTTGTGGCCACCCGTATGGTGACCGGTGGGCTCACGCTGTTGCCGCTTCCTGTATCATATTGCCTTCCAACACATAGGTCTCAGCTTTGGTGAGCGCCGCTGGTGTCCCGAACAACACCAGCACATCCCCGGGCTTGAGTACCGTATCAGGAGAAGGTTCGCGCCCGCGAATCCCATGACGGCGCACCGCTACGACCGCCACCCCGAAACTGGTCAGATTCAGTTCGCGCAGACTGAGGTGGATGGCAAAAGCCGTTTCGCCCAGAGCGATAGACGCCAGTCGCGCCGAATCCTGATCTTCGCCCGGCTCCGAACTCCCCCAGAAGGCCCCTCGAAAAAACTGGTAACGCTCCTGCCGGAAGCGCCGCACCCGACGTAGTACCGTACTGATCGGGAAGCCCATCAGCAACAAGGCCTGCGAGGCCAGCATCAGTGCACCCTCGGTCACTTCCGGCACCACTTCATCGGCTCCGGCGGCCTCCAACTTCTCCAGTTGACTGTCGTCATGGGCACGGACGACTACCGGCAGATCGGGTCGCAACTCCTTAATAATGGATAAAACGCGCTGGCTCGACGTGACATTCGCATAGGTGATCACTACAGCCCGAGCCGAAAAAATCCCTGCCGCTTGCAACACATCGCGGCGACTGGCATCCCCATAAAAGATCGACTCACCCGCAGACTGCGCCTGGCGTACGCGTACCGGGTCCAGGTCAAGGGCCACAAAGGGAATACCTTCCTCTTCCAAGACCCGCCCCACACTTTGTCCCACCCGGCCGTAGCCACAGAGCACGACATGGGCCTGCAAATTTGCCGAGCGGATGTCAGCCAGTTGCTGATCGCGGTGGCCGCGATAGCTGCCCACCAATTGGCGCGCCAACCAGCCATTGCGCTCCACCAGGATGGGCGCCAGCATCATCGACACGAGCATACCGCCGAGGACCGGTTGCAGCACGTGGGCGGGCAACAGTTGGTACTGATTGGCTAACGCCAGTAGCACAAAGCCAAACTCCCCTGCCTGCGCCAGCACGATGGCCGAGCGCAATGCCACGCCCGGCTCGTAGCCGAAAAGACGGGCCAGCCCCCAGACCAGCGCACCCTTCAACAGCAGAAGCATGGCCAGCACGGTTAAAACCCAGGCCAGATTCGCCCACCACGCGGGGAGATCCACGAGCATACCGATGGTGACGAAAAAGAGCCCCAACAAAATGTCGCGGAAAGGCGCGATGTCCGCTTCCACCTGATAACGGTAGGCCGTCTCGGAAATCAGCATCCCCGCCACAAAGGCCCCCAAAGCCAGCGACAATCCCGCCTGTTCGGTGATCCATGCCAAACCCAAGGTCACCAATAACACATTGAGCATAAACAGCTCTGTGGACTTACGGTTGGCCACAAACTGAAACCAGGGCCGCATCACCGGTCGCCCGATCACCAGCAAAACCAACAGCACCAGCACCGCCTTGAGTCCGGCCATAGCCAAATCATGGGGCAGATTAGTGGTCGAACCAGCAAGGGCAGGGATCAGGATCAGTAGCGGCACTACAGCCAGGTCCTGAAAAAGCAGCACGCTCACCGCGATACGTCCGTGCCGGGTCTGGATTTCCATTTTTTCGGCCAGCGCGCGCACGACCATGGCGGTGGACGACATGGCCAGAATTCCCCCGAGGATTACGCCGGTCTTCCAGGAAAGTGGGATGAGCAAAGCGATGCCGACGAAAATCAGACTGGTCAAGACCACCTGCGCCAGCCCCATTCCGAAGACCAGGCGACGCATGCTCAAAAACTGCGCCAGGCTGAACTCCAGCCCGATGCTAAACATCAGGAAAACCACACCGAAAGCGGCGAGTTGTCGGGTACTGGCAAGATCCGGCACTACAGCCAGGGCATGTGGACCGAGAATGATGCCGGTCAGCAGATAAGCAAACACCGCCGGTAGACGCAGGTAGCGCAGAAAACCGACCAGCAGCACCCCGGTAGCCAGGAGCAGGATAATCGTCAACAGACCGTGGTCTTGCATGTTCCTCCTCGGATATGGCGACACCCTCTCCGGAGCGCCATTTATTGTTTGCGGCAGGAAATAGAAAGGTCTGAGCCCGGACAAAGGGCAGAGCTATGGCGCCTTATAGGAAGACGTCGGCTTTCTGCTATGATAGCGGGAAAAGGAGGATCACGCATGTACATCGTTACTGGCGGTGCCGGTTTTATTGGTGCCAATCTCGTGCAAGCCCTCAATCAGCGGGGCATTACGGATATCCTCGTCGTGGACCACCTGACCCGCGCCGACAAGTTTCTCAATCTCACCGATCTGGAACTTACCGATTACATGGAGGCGGAAACTTTTCTCCGCCTGGTAGAAAATGGACACCTGAAGGGCATCGAGGCTATTTTTCACGAAGGGGCCTGCTCCGACACCATGGCCAGCGATGGCCGTTACGTCATGGAAAACAACTTCGCCTTCAGCAAAATTTTGCTACATTGGTGTCAGCGTCATAATGTTCCCTTTCTCTACGCCTCCAGCGCCTCTGTCTATGGTATGACCGGCGCCTTCGTCGAGGAGCGTGCCGCGGAATCCCCGCTCAACATCTACGGATTCAGCAAATTCCAGTTCGACCAGTATCTCCGACGGATGTGGGCAGACTTGCGGGCCCCGGTGCATGGCTTTCGCTATTTCAACGTCTACGGCCCACGCGAATTCCACAAAAATCGCATGGCCTCGGTAGCGTTGCATTTTTTCAACCAATATCGGCTGGATAATCATGTTCGCTTGTTTGCGGGTACGGATGGCTATGCCGATGGCGAGCAACGGCGTGATTTCATTCACATAGACGATGTGGTTGCCGTCAATATGCACTTTTTGGACCACCCGCACAGCGGAATCTACAATGTGGGTACCGGGCAGGCGCAGAGTTTCAACGAAGTGGCGGTCGCCGTGATCAATAGTCTGGAACGCCGCGCAGACCACCCGGCACAAAGCCTGTCTGCACTGCAGAAAGCGCAGACTATTCGCTACGTCAACATGCCCGAGGCACTGAACGGTAAATATCAGAGTTTCACCCAAGCGGAGGTGGGTAAGTTGCGTAGCGCGGGATATGCCAAACCTTTCCTGACGGTGGAGCAGGGGGTGGATCGCTACGTACGATGGCTGGCGGAGCGGCTGGCTTGATGGACGGGCGGGTGCTCGTTACCGGTGCTGCGGGATTCATCGGTTTTCATATGGCCCGTCGCTTACTCGCGGATGGCTGGATTGTCAGCGGCATAGACAATCTCAACGACTACTATGATCCCAGTTTGAAAAGGGATCGCCTGGCGCAACTGGAGGGGCATCCCGCTTTTCAGTTTCAGCCTCTGGATCTGGCCAATCGCGAGGCTATGCAGACGCTCTTTGCGGGCCCACACTTTGACGTCGTCATCAATCTGGCTGCCCAGGCGGGGGTACGGCATTCCCTGAAAGCGCCGCATAGCTATGTGGACAGCAATGTCGTGGGCTTTTTGAACGTGCTGGAGGGCTGCCGTGCGCAGGGAGTAAGTCACCTGCTCTTCGCTTCCTCTAGTTCTGTATACGGTGCCAACAATCGTCTGCCCTACAGCGTCCATGATCCGGTGGATCATCCGCTCAGCCTTTATGCGGCCACCAAGCGGGCCGGCGAGCTCGTGGCACACAGCTACGCCCACCTGTATGGCATCCCCAGTACGGGATTGCGCTTTTTTACCGTCTACGGGCCTTGGGGGCGTCCCGATATGGCGTATTTCAGCTTCACGCAGAAGATTCTGGCCGGCCAACCCATCCCTGTATTCAACCACGGCCAAATGCGGCGCGACTTCACCTATATTGATGACATCATCGAAGGGGTGACGCGCCTCATTCCGCATGCACCGGAAGCGCAAAATATCTGGCCGGAAGACCCGGCAAGCAGTGCGGCACCATTCTGCATCCACAACATTGGCAACCACACGCCCATTGCACTCACGGATTTCATCCATACTCTGGAGGGATGCCTCGGTAAATCCGCACAGATTGAATGGCTCCCCATGCAGGATGGCGATGTGGTGGCTACCTATGCCGACGTTTCACCATTACAGCAAAGCATAGATTTTGCCCCAGACACCTCCTTGCACAAGGGACTGCAACACTTCGTGACTTGGTACCGCCAGTATTACGGCTGAGGGAAACTTTCTGAATTATGATGCGTACTCATCAACCGTTAACCCTTCGCAGCCGCACGGAATTCCTATGGCGCCAGTTGCGTTACACGGGGGCAGGCCTGGGTTTCATGCTGCTTTCCCTCGGCATGGGCGTGTTGGGTTATCATTTTCTGGCGCATATCGGCTGGATCGACAGCCTGCTGAATGCCAGCATGATTCTTAGTGGCATGGGGCCGGTTTCCGGCTTGCACGGCACAGTCGCCAAATTGTTTGCCAGTATTTATGCACTTTACTCTGGTATTGTCTATCTGGCTGTTTCCGCCGTTCTTTTGTATCCACTGGTCGAGCGACTTCTGAAGATTTTGCATCTTCGGGCGCTCAACACGCCCCCTCCCGCACAGAGAAACCGGCACCCGGATCTCTCAGAAGACTGACACATTACTTACTCAGTGCGCCGTTTTGCCTGGATACACGGACGAGGCGGCGGATGCGGCGATGTCAGCGGCCTTTTCCTCAATCCAACTACGGCCGGAGCGGAAGCTCATCCAGCATTTCCCCTCATAATCATATAGTTTACACTCTTTGAATATACGTCGAACCTCAAAAAAGCTGAAGCGCGTTTCATGAATATACTGGCCGTATTCCGCGCGCAAATCTTCGTAGGCCCCCTTCAGATGGTAGAAAGGGATCCGGGGGTCCACGTGGTGCGGCGTGTGGAGCAAAATATTGTGGATCAGGTACTCGCTGATCTTTGAGCAACGCACAATAGTGCTGCAATACAGTTGGCCAATGCTCTGGCTCCACTCCTCTTTCTCTGCGAAGAAGGGTACTTTAGGATGCGTGTGATGGAGAAAGACAAATAAGGCGATGTAGTAGTTGAATAACAGAAAGGGCAGGATTACCGCCGCAATGACGCCCATCATGCCTGCCGCCCAATACGCCAGCGCGGAAAAGCTGAGAAAAAACACCAACGTCACTATTTTGCTATAGAAAAATACCTGCCGATCCTTGCTTTTGGCATCCGCTTTGAAACGCACCATGCCCGGCCACCAGATCCGCAACAAATAGTGCAGGGCGCAGGTGTAAGGACTGCGTTCCAAGCGGTAGATCATTTTCTGCCAAACCGGCTTGCTTCGATATTCTTGGGGTGTCCATGGACGCCATACCCAGTCGACAGTGGTCAGGCTGGTAAAGCCATGATGGACGCGGTTGTGCCCAAAGGCCCAGAGGCGATACATGTTCAACGAGGGCAGCATGAAAATTGTGCCCATGATTTCGGCAGTGCGTTTGCTCTGGAAAAGGGCGCCGTGCGCCGCATCGTGCGCCCAGACGAACATAAAAGCGACTGCCGACCCGGCAAGAAGCCCGAACAACAACTTAAGCCACCAGGCTTCGACGAGCAACGCACCGGCAATAGCCGACAGATAAAGAAGCGCATCGAAACCATACCAAGCTACGGCAATAGCCGCTGAACGCCGATAACGCTCCGGTCGGATAGCCTCGCGGATGGTTTGCAGCTTGATGGGGTGCAATGCCTTATAGTCAGCACCGGAGGAAGTAAGTGGCATGGCAAAACGTGCTCCCTAGCAAGTCCATTTCATGCCGTACAATATACCAACGTGTCCTATTATGCAATTGAAAAGCAAGGCAGGCACGAGGTAAAAGCGTTCCAAACAGATTGTCAGGCTCGTTAGATTACTGCATGTCCAAGCAGGTAGCCGATCAGCGTGGTGCTGACCATTGAGAGGGCTCCCCAGAAGAGAACGCGGAGCGCGCCCTTTATCATGGATGCACCCCCAGCCTTGGCAGCAACCGCGCCAAGGATCACCAGCAACAGAATGGTGGTCGTATACAGGGCTGGTAGCACCTCGCTGTGAAGCACGAAAGCGGCGATCAGCACCGGGAATAAAGCGCCACATACAAAAGATGCGGCTGAGGCTAAAGCAGCTTCGCCAGGCCGAGCCGTGGCCATTTCCGTCAGGCCTAGTTCATCGCGCGCATGCGCGGCGAGGGCGTCACGTTGCATAAGCTGCGCAGCGACTTGCTGGGCCAGCGCTTCGTCAAGGCCACGCGCCATATAAATATCGCGGAGCTCAAGAAGTTCTTTATCGGGACTCTTCTTCAGTTCCCGTCTTTCAATCTCAAGATCGGCCCGCTGGGTATCGGCCTGTGAACTCACGGATACATATTCACCAGCCGCCATAGCAAAGGCCCCAGCGACCAGCGCTGCGGCACCAGCAAGTAAAATTTGTTCATGGCTCGCTCGCCCGGCCGCCACACCAGTAAGCAGGCTCGCTGTCGAAAGCAGGCCATCGTTAGCACCGAGCACACTGGCCCGTAACCAGCCGATGTTCTTATGGCGATGGTCTTCTTGGTGGTGCCTGGAAAGAGATACGATTCGTGCCATTTTTTGCATCCTCCTTCCTGTCTAGTCTTCCGCAGCCGAATCTTTTTTGTCAGGGCTATTGTACCAGAGGCCCTTACAGATTTGGGCATTCATTCCGAGTCCATGTTACGTCAACCCAATCAGGGGGCGAGCTTCGGTAAAAGCCGTTTGAGTTGAGCTTCGGAAATAGCCCCTGGGATACGGCCCAACTGACCAGATTTCGCGCGGAAAATGATTGCCGGCGTCCCCTGAAAGCCGAGCGAGCCCAGCAGTTTCATGTTCTCTCGCAGATCGGCCCGAGTATCTTCGGTCGGCGAGGCTTTCGGCAGGTCTTTCGTGCCGCCATTCCGGAAACTCGGCCCAATGATGTTCTCGAAATGCTGCAAAGCCTGTGTTGGTTGCGGCGCCTGCAGCCAAGCAGCGGCTTCCGGCAGGCTGTTGGGCGAGATAAAGGCCACCGGCACGTAGCGCACAGTCAACAGACCGGCGCGAATCAACGGTGCCTCCGCTTTATAGAGGACGTGGCAATAGGGACAGTTGGGATCCTGGAAATCGTAAATGATTGGCCCCTTGTCCCCATCCTGGATATAGGTGGCCTGCCGTGCAAGGACCTGATTCCAGACGAACTGCGCGGTCATTTTCTTGGGATAGGTGAGATGCACGGGAGGGGCGACGACGGCACCCGCCCAGGTCAAACCGGACGCCATTGTGGAAGCCAGTGTCAGCGTGTTAATCAAAACCGACTTGAATGAAATTTGCATGTAACAGATTCCTTGGAGGGAGAGCAAGACCGTATTCCGAGGTTGGGCAGTATAGCATTAGGCTGAGGGAGCTTCTCCATGTTTTTAATGAACAACGGTAAAATTGCCCTATGCGCTTATTCATATAAAAACATGTTATTGGATTTAAATTATAAACTGTCATATATATATGACCTTTAAAATTATGCTATTAGCATGGATTCGCATGTCATTCAATTTGCCATGCCAGATATATGACTTTACTATATTGCATTCCTCATTTATGGTAACCCGAACTGCCAGTAGGCGATGTTAATAATGCATCGGCAACGCAGTCCATTATTCCTGAACCACAAACCCTATAAGGAGTTAGTCATGAAGCAGAATTTTGTTTGGTCTGTCACGCTCGGTTCCGCATTCGCCGTCACTCTCGGTGCCTTACCTTTAACCGCTATAGCAGCGGATGCGGCAGCGCCGCAGATATTGATGACTGCGCAACCGGCGGCCATGCCTGTCTCTGCCAAAAGTGAAGGGCATTGCGTGAGTGCCGCAATGATCAAGGCCCATGATGGCAAATGCGGCAAGGCATATATGATGAACCATAAGAAGATGCCCATGTAACTGGCTTCCTGTTGTTTCTACCGACGAGTCCCCCAGCAGTCCAAAGAGGCCTGAACTGCTGGGGACCCTGATTCAAAATCGCCGGGGGCAGGTGCTCACTTACCAGCAGTACCTTGGTGAAGGAACAACGCGGTGATTACTGAAACCTTCACGCTGCAAGTCAGTGATCTGTCCGTGCAGGTGGTCAAGAAGCCGATCAAGAACCTGCACCTGGGGGTGATCCGCCCACTGGTTGGGTGCGTGTGGCGGCCCCATTAAGGCTCAGCGAAGAGGCCATACGGGCAGCGGTACTCAGCCGCCTCAACTGGATTAGAAAGCAGCAGCAAAAGTTTCTCGGGCAGGAAAGAATCTCTCCCCGTGCGTATGTATCCGGGGAGAGTCACTATTACCTGGGCAAACGATATCGGCTGAGAATCCACTCCACCACCCAAGCCGGACACGTTGAACTCAGCCACGCTCGTTTTATTGACCTATATTGTCGGCAAGGCGCCAACAAAGACCATAAGGAAAGACTGCTTCAAACCTGGCACCGACAGAATCTACAGGAACGCATTCCTGAACTCATTGCCCGATACGAGCCCATTCTCAGGGTAAAAGTCGCGGAATGGGGCATCAAACGCATGAAAACCCGCTGGGGGACCTGCAATATTCAGGCACGAAGAATCTGGCTGAACCTGGATCTGGCACAATACCCCGAGCCCTGCCTGGAATATGTGGTGGTGCATGAAATGACGCACTTGCTGGAACGGCTACATAATGACCGCTTCAAAGGCATTCTGGACCGGGTGATGCCGCACTGGCGGCAAGTGAAGAGTAAGCTGAAGGAGGGGTTACCACTGGTATTGCCTGAATGCGAAAACAAAACCCCATGAACGGCACCGGCACCCCGTTTTTCCTCATGATGAAAAACAAAAGGCACCTAGAAAAACCATTTAAGTGCCTGCTCTATATGGTGGGTTGTGAGGGGATCGAACCCACGACCCGCTGATTAAGAGTCAGCTGCTCTACCAACTGAGCTAACAACCCGGAGGACCCGTATTATAGGAATTTTCGCCAAGAAAGCAAGAGCGGACGCGGTAAGTTAGTGAGCCGTGCATCGTCGCAGCCGGATCACGACCTCGACTCTTTCCACCTCAGTCTCCAGCGGCAGGTCGGGGAGCTTGTCGATTTGCAGGGCAGACGCAGGAATATCCAGCAACTCTCCCGAATCTACATAATAGAAATGATGATGAAGAGAAACATTGGGGTCATAGAACACCTTGCCGGGCTCAACAATCACTTCGCGCACCAATGAATGATCGGCGAACAGGCCAAGAGTGTTATAGACCGTTGCCTTAGACACCACGGGATAATCTGCATTGACGCGCTGCATGATCTCTTCCGCGGAAAGATGCGCGCAAGAGGAGAAGAGTGCGTAGCCAATCTCTACCCTTTGGCTGGTGGGATTCACCCCCGCCTCGCGAAGCACTTCCAACACACGTTGCTTGTTCCAGTCGTCATTTCCCACCGGCGGTCTCGCTTTAATTTTAAACTCGTTATAATTGTAGCGCCAATGCACAGCCAGGAAAAGGCTTTAGTGTGCCGGTCTCGGTGTCAGAACTGCATAAGGGTTAATATCCAGCGGCGGTGGCGTCTTCATTAATAAGGATGCCAGAATGTCGGCAGTCGCGGGCGCATTGGTAAGTCCGTAACGGAAATGACCAGCGGCGACAAAAAGCCCCTCCCAGCCGGGAACAGGACCGATATAGGGAATACTATCCTGACTTCCTGGGCGCAATCCAGACCATTGCTTGAGGATTGGTAGCGACTCCAGATCCGGATAGACTTGAGTGGCGAAGTCCACAAGTTCGTTTCGTGCTTCGTCCGTGGTCGATTTATCAAACCCCGCAAGCTCGCTCGTGCTGCCCGCCAGAATCAGACCATCCCGTCGCGGTATCAGATAATGATTGTCGCGCATCAACATTGTATTGAGGGCTCCCGGTTTGCCCTGAAGCAGGAGCATTTGGCCGCGCACTGGAATGATGTCCAGGTGAATGCCTATTTCTCCGAGTATTTTTCCACTCCAGGCACCGGCGGTCACGATGGCCCGCTCTGCGGGGATAAAGCCGGTGATGGTTTCTATGCCTTGCAGCCGTTCGCCTTGCTTACGAAAGCCAGTGACTGCTGTATTTTCATACAAAACGATGCCCAGTTGGCGGCAGCGTGCGGCCATTGCCGCCAGCAAGCGGGGGTTCCGTACTTGTGCGACTTCCGGGCACCAGAGTGTTTGGGTTTCTCCTGCCAGCCCTGGGCGCCAATCCAGCCCCCACGCGGCGCCCCAAGCCGGCACATCATTTGGGATTTTCTCATGCTCACCCTCCAGAATAAGCAAGCCGGAAGGTATCCACTCAGGATCAATGCCAGTTTGCTCCAGCAACGTGGAAGTCAGGGAGAAATAGCGTTGCATACTATACAGCGCAAGACGCAATAGGGCAGGGGGGTAGTGCCACGGATACAATGGGCTCAGAATACCCCCACCAGCCCATGATGCTTCCTGACCGATATGACCTTGATCGAGCACTGTAACGCGTAGACCAGCCTCCGCAAGCTTAATCGCGCTGACTAAGCCGATCGCACCACCGCCAATCAGCAGAACATCCGTTTGCACAGGGGTTTCAGCGAGCATCTAAGGTCACCACTATCTTAAAAATCAATTCGGTAAAATATATTGGCGCCATTCTGGGTGCCGCTCTCCGTCTGTAGTTCGATGTGGCGGGAAATTCGGTAACGCAAGCGTGCCACGGTACCACTACCCAGCACGGATTGCCCGACACTGAGATAAAGATCGGGGGTAAGATAATGGCCCAGGGTGACCATAGCACCCGCCAAGCCCGAATTACCATTGGAACTTACGCCAACATTAATGCCGCTGCTACTCAGGTTATCGCCGAAGACTGCGGCGCGGCTGGCAGAAAAGAGCGTACCGGCGGCAGCGGAAAGCAATGCATCCTGACTGGCGAGACCGCTACTCGGAGTACCCAGCACGAGATAGGAGAGGATATCTGTCTGCGACATGGCTGGCTTGGAATAGAGCGCCACCTGGGGCACTTGCAGTGTACCGGTGACTTGTACGCCAGCCTCCACGGAGGTGTTGTCCACGGCGAAGCTAGAGGAGCTTTTGATGGTGCGTACCGCCAGCACGTCCAGGTTGGCTTGGTTCGCGGCACCGCGGAAAAGGATGGAACCACGCCGGAAGGTGAGCGTGTGCCCATAAATCGCATAATGACCATCCACCATGCGCAGCGTGCCATCGACTTGCGGACTTTGGCCATTGTGTATTTTTACTGCGAGACCACCTACCAGCCGGGCACGCAGCCCGCCGATGACGACTCTCGCATCGTCCCCGAGGGTTACGTGTACATTAACACCCAGGGCAGGGCCGCTGTTTTTGTGCTCATTTTTCACAAAAACGACGTCGCCTGAGGGCTTGGGTCCGCTGAAATTCGTACCCAGTATCCGCAGGTGATCGGTATGTACGTTTCCTTGCACGTCGATTTTCTTCAGAGTCCCGGAAATGCTCAGGTCGGGGCTGACCGCAGCCTGCACCTGCGGCAAATTGAGCGTCGTGAAGTTCTTCCCGGTGACGTGGAGCGTAAAGTCATTCGCCTGCTGAAGTTGGACGATGCCTGTCCCGGATATCTGGCCCGAGCCAGAGATGGCCTGCAGTTGATCGATCTTAACCTCTTTTCCATCTCCCACGAGTTGTGCGCCCACGTCACGAACATCCAAACCTGCCTGCGGGACGAAAAAGCCCAGACCCTGTAGTTGTGCTGTACCAGTCCATTGCGGATGCGCCCAGGTACCCAGAACCTGTGCGTCTATAGTTCCTTGACCTTGCGGTCGAATCCGCAAGCTCCCGACCGGGAGGGCGGCAAAAAGTGGTGCACCTACATGCGCCTTTATAATCCCTTGTAGTGGGGCATTGGCATCCCAGTGCCAGGGCAGGGCGAGTGTCGCGGGGCTGTGGACGGTCACCTGGGCATTACCCCAGTCATCGGCAAGACGAAGGTCGGCAGCAAGCGAGAGGTCTTTTGGCAACCAATGGAGTTGACCGGTAAACCGCTGCAAAGAGAGCGTATGCGACGTACCCGCCTGCCGCCACTGCAATTGGGTTTTCTGAAAATCCCAATATCCCTCCGCTTGGCAAACTCCGTGACACTGCGCTTGCAGATGCGCATTCAAAAACCCATGGAGCGATGCATCCTCCGCCTGTGCGAAAAAATCCAGCGGTAGAGATTGCAAATCGAGTCCCAAATCGGCCTGGTTGGTGGCGGGATTATAGTGACCTTGCGCGGTAATCCGGGCAGCATGCGCATCGGCGAAAGCCATTTTTCCGAGCGAAGCAGCACCGTTGGCCCATTGCAGGGTGGCTGGGTGGAGTAACTGCCAGTTTCCCAGAGGGATACTGGTCAGTGTGCTCTTCTCCAATTGCAGTCCCCACGCATCGGCCTGATGAGACGCCAGCCCGGTGATGGACAGACGGCTTTGTGGCCATTGCGCGTCCAGTCCCAGCGTAAAACGTGTTAATGTTCCGTGCGCATGGGCCTGCAGATCAATGCGGTGGCCAGCGTATGCCAGTCCCTTTACATTGATCATGGCCTGCAAGGCGTTCGCGGCGCGAAGTTCGGCCTGTGTTTTCAGTGTATTGATCTTTACGCCACGATAGGCAAGCCCCTGTCCGGTGCCCTCGATTTCTCCGGTCCACTGCGTCTGAGGCCGCGCTACCCAACCCTGAATCAGACTCTTACCCTGGGCACCGGGAAGTAAACCCTGCCACTGCGCCACGTTGAGGACGAAATGCAGACGTTGTTGTAAATCACCTTGGGCGCTCAGGCTTACCCTCGGACCAAAAAACTGGGCCTTTTGCAGATCCCACGCACTTCCTGCGAAGTGCACCAACGCCCCACCCTGCAAGGTTTGACGGTAAAGCTGGCTAGGCAGCAATTGCAGCCGCACATCACCCGTGATCACTTTAGAAATTTGGGTGGCGTTGACGGTCAGGTCCCCGGAAAAAGTGCCCGGCACCTGGGCCATAATACGCTGTGTTTGCAGGCCCCTGACTCGAACGTGTCCGGTGACGGTAAGTTGCGGCCGCCACCGGATGGCCAACACCGAAGGCAGCAAATCTGCGCCCAGCAGCTTGCCTGCATAGTGGTATTGCAGGTTTTGGCGATTGCCGTTTACGTTGCCCTGAATACCGCCGAGTTTGGGATCACCGCGCAGTGCCAGTTGTCCTTGATAACGCTGAGTGTTCCCCCGCAAATTCAAACTGAAGGCTAACGCACCCACCGGTAATGTGCTGGGCAGCGCTTTTGCCAGAATCTGCTCGAAGCCGCCACTGATCTGGTAACTCCCTGCAGTATTGCGGGGCAAATCAAGGCGCCAATGCCCCTGTGCGGGTTTCTGGAGCGCAGGATTACTGAGCCGTAGCGACTCGAGCAAAACCTGCTGTGGGGAGATCTGCGTCCTACCGCTCAAAGTCGTCAGTTGCTTGTTTTCTTGTACCTGAATATTCAAGGGACCGCCAAATGTCTGGGCCGAAATGCCGTGCCAGTGTGTTTCCCAACTTACGGTCAACGGGTTGGTGGCACTGCCTTGTTTCCATACACCCAGACTTTGCAGCCCGCGCTCTCCCATTTGCAGGTCTGCCGTAAGCTGGAGTCTGCCCTGGGGCATCTCCGCCGACAGGTGTTTGATGTGCAGATTGCCACGCCGCCAGGCCAACTCGGAAAATATCGCCAGAGAGAGGACGAAGGGCTTCTGCGTTCCTTGCCATATGCGCAGGACCGTACAAGTAACCGGGCTCAATTTCAGGTCGATGAGACGGGTCCACAGAGGCAATGCAGGCCAGCGCAAATGAATAGGGCTGGGTTTATCAGAGGGCGTCGGCAGGTGCAGATCGGCCTGGTGAAGCTGGAAATCGGTAAAGTCGATTTCTCCCCAGAGCAAATGGGCAGGATGCAAGTGCCACTGCAAAGATTGCGCACGAAAGCGCATGTCCGCACTATGCCAGGAAATGCCGGAAAGCCGCATCTTGCCGGTAAGCGAGCCTTTTACCTGTTTGATCTGTAAGTTTGGGACCTGCGCTAACGCCCACTGTGCACCGTGGCTGGTAGTGAGCAGCCAGACCAGGACGGTGGCCAGCGTGATCAGGACCAGCAGCACACCGGCAATAAGACCGTGGCGGATGCGTATCACAGGCTGAAACCTACCGAGAAGGCGATGCGGACTGCGGGCGCTTGCGGGGCAACCAAGGGATGCGCCAAGTCAAAGCGTATGGGTCCGACAGGGGAATACCAGCGCACGCCCAGCCCAACATCTTGAAGGGCATGGAAACTGGACCAACTGTTGAAAGCATTACCCACATCATAAAATGCGACGACAGCCCAGTCTTTAGTGACAAAGCGCTGAATATCGAAGCCACCAACGGCGAGGAGACGCCCACCTTCCACCGCACCATCCACAGCGAATGGTCCCTGCGATTGATAAGCATAACCGGGCAGGCTATTTTGACCACCCGCGAAAAATCGCAGATTGGGTGGTAGTTCGCTAATGGGTCCGGTTAACCACATTGCCCCCAGCTTGGCACGGGTGCCAAGAACCCAGTTCCGACTCAAGCGCTTGCGCCATTCTCCCTGAGCACTAAAACGGACGAAATTCGCATCGCTACCCCATACCTTGCTGGCACCCTCAACCCGGGCCGTCAGTATGTAGCCGGCTATGGGGCGCAAAATATCGCGAAAATCCTGCATGCTGTATTGTACGGAAGGATAAATATAAAAGCTGTTATTAAATTGCCCAGCCACATTGTAGTTGGCTTTCTCAGAATTAATTAATGCCTCTATGGTTGCACTGTTACTAAGACTGTTTTCGTTGCGCAATGACCACTGTCGACCAGCACTGGCGAGAATTTCGTTACTGTTATAGGCGGTCAGATTTTGGTTCTGATAACTGGCTTGGGCAATATATTCAGATCTCAGATGCGCACCAACCGGCCAGCTGTAGGTGACGCTGGCATTGCGATTCAGTTGCGCCGCCAAAATGGAAACGCGGACATGCTGCGCTTGATCAAAAGCATTATAATTATCGTAGATAACTGCTGCATTTGGCCCAATATTAGTGCTGTAACCTGCACCTATTTTCAGATGCTGTGCCGACATGCTTTTCAAATCGACGGTAACGGGTATGGCGTCGTTTTTTGCTTTATCCAGATCGCTAGTTACTGAGATATCGGAGAATCGGTCGGCGTTGCGCAAATTACTCTGGGTGAGTGCCAGGGCTTTGGGCGAATACCAGTCCCCGGTCTTGAAAGAGAGATACCGCTGAATGAACCAACGCGGATAGTGTTCCGCACCGGTGATTTTAATATCCCCAAAGTGGAAGCGGGGGCCGGTATTGAGCCACAGGTAAATATCAGCCCAGAATTGATCGCGATCCATACGGATTTCATGACGCGAATAATCGGCATGGGCGTAGCCGCGCGCGTTGAGGAACGATAGAACTTTGCCCTTCCATTCCTCATAGGTAATCTGATCAAGAATATCTTCTTTGTGTAGTGGAAATTGGGTAAATAGCTTTTGTAAGGCAGGGAGATTATGACCTGCGCCCGCTGATTTCAGGTCGATTTTGCGAACCAGGATGGGCCGACCGAGAGTTACGGAAAAGATGATGAGATATTTCCCATGTGCGCCCTTTTCACGGCGCTCCGTCCAATGCGCGCTATAGTAGCCGTAGGCTTCGAGCGCATCCTTGAGGCGCAAACTCGCTGACATCTCCGTCTCTTCCAAACGGTCCGCCTGCGACCCGATGACCACGAAGGGGAGGGCATGAGCGAGCTTCTCCGCCAAAGGCCCAGAAACCCCATCCACCAAAAAATGTACATCGTCGGCGTCAGCCACTCCGCAGTACAGCAGCGAAGCGCCCAACCCTGCAAGCAATAAGCCACGGCGCAGGTTGCTCAGGCGATGTCGCCTCGCCTTATTATCCCGCCTGACTGTGCCCAGAAGACCTCCTGCCCTTAGCTGTCATCCATTTTTGGATATCACGCCACAAAGAAAGCATCGGAGCAAGGTAAACAGTGCCGCTCACAGCGTGATGATTTGCTGAGTTTAGCACGATTCATGGAGGTGACAGGTGCAGGTTGAGGGGTGCGCAACAGCACCTTAATTCCTTGACGGGATCAGGCAGTGTTGGCAAACGCTTGTAGGAAGGCGGTCATCGACGGATGTTATCAAAAGGCGGACGCGGATGATGAATCTCCCGATAGTCGGTGACCACGATGTCCGTATGTATCCCTTTGCGCATTTTCCGCCGTTGCCACCAGAGGAAAAGCATCCCGCCAGCCCCGAGTATGGCAACGGCGACGACCACAAAAATAGCGAAAAAGAACAGACCGACCAGCAGGACCATGCTCATCATCACCGCGAGCAGGCGCACCCACCACGGACTCCGACTACTGAACGATTGGTAGTAACTCATTACGCTCCCTTGAAATTTTTACAGTGTTAAGTATACGTTCAGACCTTGATCCAAGGTCTGAAGTTCATTTAGATCTGAACTTAGATTGTTCCCCGGTTGCGGTCACGAAATCTAATTTAACATAATAAGTATTATGCGCAACTGCTGCATTGGCTTAACGACATATTCGACTATGTACAAGGTGCCCTATCAAGCAATTCGGAAACGTCCTGCAGATCGTCCTTGAAATACCGTGGATCGAGGTCCACGGCGAAAACCAATGGAAGAAGTACCTAGATCAAAAAGCCGCAGAAACGCCGCCACCATCCACCTACTGGCAAGACCTGCAAGCAAAGATCATCCAAACGTGGAACGCCACTCACAACGTCAGCGCGACCGCGAAGCTCTGCAAGTCCACGTATTACATCGCTAACAACATCATCCGAAAAGAAAAAACACGCCAAAACCGAGCACGCCGACAAGCGACGATCGAGGAAGCAAAACGACTCGCAGCCGCAAACACCAAAACAAAAGACATCGCCCGCATCCTAGGCAAATCACCCGAAACCATCCGGCTATGGCTCAAATCCTAAAACACTATATGTAGCGCCGCAGCGCCACCTGGCCCACACAACATATAGTCACTTCCGGTTTCACGATCTGAAAAACGACTGTAACGCCCGGCCACCAACTGGACACCTTCACCAGAGGGGCGGGCTTTCATCGAATCGGCCAGCATTCCCGCCAAAAAAACACGCGATCTACACGCTTTCCGCCCATCCCTCTCTGTAGGGTTTGGCAATGGGAAGGGGATTGATTGGAGGGAGTGGCCGGACAAGTCCGGAAGACTTTGGCCGCAGGCAAGCCCGGAATACTACCGTACACCAGATGAACGCGTGACAGTGGTGCCGTGATATTTGCAATAGGGGCCACCGTTCACAAGCTGACAATCTCTGGCAGGAATCAAGATATAGACACCCGGGCCAGATGTGGCCATATATCGACCCTGAATCTCACCAGCAAGGCGATATTGAGTAGACAGCGGCAGATGATAGGGACCAATCAAAGGCGAAGACGCAGAAGACACGCTCAGAGGAACAACCTTCACACGAGCCGTAGGCAAAACGGGCAATAAGCTAGGCAATCGTTTCTCAAAGCTACGAATCTCTTGTGAACGATCATAAGCATGAATCCAGTGCGTGACCAACCAGAAAGCCAACAGCGCGGAGAATATGACGAAGAACAGCACAAGAAACGAAGGACGCCGACGCGAGGCAGGATATTGCACAACCTCTAAATTACGCCGAGCCGGAATATACATAGGCCGATCATCTTCCGGTCGATTATCCACAGCACCCTCCCCTATCCACTGACCACGTAAATAGGCGAAGGATGCAAAAAGCGCAAGGCGCGATTTTAGCGCGGTAGGCCCCAGGCGGCGGCCCACTCGGAGGCACGGCCATCCATCAACCAATGATCGTGTATTGCCTGGCGCAAGACATCGCCTTGCCTGGCCAGTGCATCACAATCACCGATAGCTGCAACAATGGCATCGATCCACGCATCAGGGCGATTTTCTACCCGCGTGACCGGCAGATCATAGTCAAAGGCACCCACGCCAGCCGAGCAGATCACCGGGAAGCCCATAGCGCCCAACTCCAACAAACGCAGGTGCGACTTAGCATCATTGTATGGGTGGATCTCCAAAGGCGCGACCGCTAGATCCAGATCAAGACTGGCAAGCTTTGCCGGATACTCAAACAATGACACATGGGTATGCACTTCCAGAGAGTACCGCTTGAGCACTTCGGGTACCGCACCCAAAAAAACCCAATCAACCAAGTGCGAAGTAGCCCGAACCACACGATAGAGAACTTTTAGATCACCCAGATGGCCCATATGCCCAGCCCAACCCACACGAGGCCGAGCACCACCACGACGAACCCCAGACAAGGAGGCCCAAGGCTTATCAGGCAAGGAATTAGGGCAAACAACCACATCAGGGGCAAACGACCCATAAGCAGCCGCCAGCGCAGGACTGGACACCACTAGGCGATCACAAAGTCCAATAGCGCGCCTTAATCTATCCGCCGTATTCCTATGAAAAAGCGAAGTATATTTATTATCTACCGGCATATCAGTTATCAAATCGTCAATCTCAAAAATGAACTTTGCAGATATTTCCTTACGCATAACAGTCAATCTAGCGATCTGTTGCTCTTCAATAACACGCTGACAGATCAATACATCAGGGTCCAATTCCTGCAAAGTCTGACGATCAAGGAAGTACGGGGATATAACCCCCTGAGCCAAGCCCAAACGCTGCAAAGATTCAAAAGGCCAGCGCATACGATAATAACCACACCCGAATTCATCCGCAGGAGTCACCAAAAAAAAGGGCAAAGACGCCATAAAAACCTCACAAAGTCAGTGACAGTAAAACGGAAAGCACCGCATATGGTCATCAGTAGGATGGGCATCAATCCAGGCGTCACCCGGACCAGAAGAAGCCTCATTCTGCAAACGCTGCCATTCCATGACAGGCCGGCCAGGGGAAGCCGCACAACCAGCAAGCACCGCGAGCATTAAAACACCCAGCAAAACAGCAGAAACCCTTACCATCGCCTACGACCTCCAAAGAGAAAGCGCCGGAGCAGGCCCAGCACGATCATGAACACAAAAACACCACCAATGACCAGGACAGCAAGCCCAACAGCATCAGTGGGCGACAAGGTACGAAACACCGCAAAGGCCGCACCATAGGCCACGGCATGAACCACGGCACTGACAACCATATGCCCCAGCCAATGCGTAATCATGGCAGCACGTTCTGAGCAATGGGCTGGGTAGGCAGCAATGGCTTAGCAGCCGCACGACGCCGACGCTTACGAATATGCCCACGAGTCGGGTTTACCGAGACGTAAGCACCCGCAAAATGGCAAACCTCAAGGCCATCCAGCTTTTGACAGTGAGAAGCAGGGACATTGACGTAATGGCCAGACCGAGAGACAAGAATAAAATCATGGCGTGAACCACTAGAAACATCACCAACAATGCGAAATTTCTCAGATATGGAGGGCAATTCCTGCGCCTGGACACGCTTCAATTGAAGACCATCATGGTCGTAATCCTGTAAGGGATGAGTAGAGCGAAAAACAAGAGGGGCAGGAGCAAAAGGAACAACAGAAGAAGAAGAAGGAACAACAGCACCATTAACCAACTTCTGACCAGGATGAAAAGTAGCCACATCAGCAGCGAACATGCCAGAAATATGATGATAGGCAAACCAACCGATAGGACCAAGAGCCAAAAGAACAGCAAAAGTAGCCCAGACACGAAAAGGAATCTTACGTTTAACCGTGTGAATCTCAGCACTCTTATAGCACTTATAGATTTTCTTGGGATACTTACGACGAACCTTTTCAGCTTCCTTTTTAGTGTGAAAATCAAGAGGATCATCCACACAACGCTGCCAGCGGAACATGGTCATAGAGGAGAGGCCAAAAGTACGCTTGGCATGAAAATGTTCACCCGCAAGACGCCGAACGTGCTTATCGATAAGCATGGGATCTTGCGTGATAAGTACAATATCAAGACCTAAATGACGGTGCGTCTCCAAAGCCTCAACGTAGTCAGGAACAGGAGCACCGGGGGGACGATTGCGGAAAAAACGCTGAGCCTCATCGATAATGACCAGAGAGCCAGAGGGACAATCCATCCACCGGGTAGGTTCGTCCAAAGGGATATAAGGAAGCATGTCAGGGACAAGATCGATACCAGAAACATAGACCTCACGAACCGGAGCAACACCCAAAGGAGGGCGAGCAATATAATCATAAACAGAAAAAAGGGTTTTACCAGCACCGGGCAAACCTGTACGGATAGTAATCATATCAAGAAGTCCTCACAGGAAAGATACGCTTAGAAACAGCAATAGAAACCTTAATAGAGATAGCAGAAAGAAAAATCTGCAAACCATTATAGATACCAAACATATGGACAAGAGTATCCAAGGAAGCAGCACCGGAACCAATAGCGTTGATAGCAGTAGATAAATTAGCATCAAGAGCAGAGAAACCAGTATAAGAAACAAAACCAACACCGAGAGCCAAAAGAATTTGGGGACCGATATTTTTTAAAACCCAAGTACCAAGAGTAACAAGCAAAAGATAAATAGCATTAATCATAAGTCACCTATTTGACAATCAACAAAAGGGAAGCCATAGAAAAAACACCAATGACCACAGGGCGAACCATGGCAGCCAACTGGCAGGCATACGTGAATGAAATAGAAAAAGTATGATTCATAACAATAAAAGTAACAGGAGAAGGACAAGAAACCGAAGTAGATTCACGAGCAGAAGCGATCTGAGAAAGAGCCAAAACATTAATAGAAGCGGTAGGCATAGTGGGCATAGAAAAAGAAGTAGGATATTGAGGAGCAGAAGATGCAGAGGACGTAGGAGAAGTACCAGAAGTACCAGAAGCAGTGGGAGAGGTAGAAGAACCTGGACCTCCTGGACCAGAAACGACACACTCCAAAGAAGACCCGGAACCAATAGTAGAAGCACCGGGAGGACAAGTTAATTGACCATTAGAGGAAACCGTAGGAGCAGCAAGATGAAACGAAGAATTACCACCAGAACCACCACCAGAAGAAGAAGGAGTAGAGGAATTATTAACAGCAGGAGGATAAACAACATCATAACAAGAAGTAGAAGAACCAGAAGTAACAGTAGCAGAACCAGAAGGGCAAGAGATAGTACCATTAGAGGTCACAGGAGATACAGGAGATAAAGTAGGAGCAGTAGAAGAACCACCATTACAAGAAGGATTAGTGGAAGAATTGTTAGAAGGAACATAAGAACCGGAACCATTGGAACAAACACAACCCGAAGTATCAGAAACAGAATAACCCGAAGGACAAGAGGAAGAACTCGAAGAAGTAGAAGAAGTGGGAGAAGTAGGAAAACAAGCCTGACCATTCGTCATAGAACCACCAGAACCAGCAGAAGAACCATAAGACTGAGTATCACAATTAGTAGCAGGGTCACAATAAGTACCGGGGAGAACACCGTTAGAATTAGGAGTTAAAGAATTACCAATCTCACCAACAGGAGTACCAGAAGGAACCGTACAAGTAGCAGTACAAGAAGCAGGAATAGAACCAGCAGCACAAGAAGGCATAATGCAAGAACCAATATAAGCAGAAGAACCAACATAACAGCCATTAGCCTGAGTACCAGTAGCAGTCATCAAAACATCACCAACAGCAATACAGGCAGCAGAAGGAGAAGAATAACAAAAACCACCGACAGTGGAATAACCAGATAAAGCAAAAGAAAAAGAAGAAAATAATAGAAGAGGGGGAAGCAGCAGGAGGGCGCAGCGCGAGCGCCCGCGCCCTTCCCTGCTTGCTTTGTTTTTCGTCAGATCACGCCATAAGGAAACCAAAGCACACAACCACAAAGATAAGCAGAAAGAACCAAAGCACGTTAGCGTCCTCACGTTAAGCTACGAACTGGACAGTATGCGATGGCATACCGTCCCCATATTGTTTAGCCCACTCAGCTTGATTCTCAGCAAGGGCCTGTTGTTTCATTTTGGAAACCTTTGCAGCATGTAAAAACAAAACACGCTTAGTTTCAAAATCAACATTTGAAGCAGCAAGACCATCCAAAGAACGCAAATGACTAAACGATTGTGACCAATAATCACTAATGCTTTTAGCGTGAGTATCAAAATCACGTTTAAAACGTGCAGAGAGTTCAGACACCTTTTGACCGTTAATAATCGGCCCCTCATCAGTAAGAGAAACGTGCATCGAGGTTGAAGCCATTTTTTGCATTACTGTATCCATATAATCTAAATCAGCGTCCAACTGTTCAACAGCAAAAAGCATATCTTGATTGGTAGCCGACCACTCGGCAGGATTGGTCCACGGGCTTTTAACATCAGCCTGCTTGCCCGTATCACGTTTACGGGCTTTAATTGCAAAAGGAAATGGTTTTTTACTTTGTTTCAGCTTGCGCCGTAAGTTTTCACGAAATTTTTCTGATATGCCTAACTTGAAACCAAATAATCCAAATAGAAAATTAACCGCGGCAATGGCCACCAATAGGCCAAATATAGCCACAGCTAACAAGGGTAAAGCATAAGATAGAAAATTAGCGAAGGCGTTTACAAAGACGGTGGCAACACCGGAAAAGATATTAGGCATAAATCACCCCTTGAAAATGGGGGGCGAACCCCCCAGCTTGTTACAGACCGCTTACACCACCAGAGACAACAGCCACTTGAAGCCATAGATGGCAGCCGCAAGGCCCATCAAGGCAACAGCGATGACGCCCACGTCCGGGAGGATCGAACCCGTGATATAGGAGGCCGCAGCACTGGCACCGACACCCGCAGACGCAAAGGCAGTGCTGGCAGACACCAGCCCAACCACGGCACCGGCAGCGGCAACACGCCCAGGGGTGGCAATCTCCGCAATGCGTGCAAGAGCACGATCACGCAAAGACGCTTTGGGCAACTCATCAGACAAAACAACCATTTCTTCACTCATGTATCACCTCACGACAACAAGAAACCGGGAGCCGCCCGGCACGGGTTTTTATGAGAGTCAACGCCGACCCCGCATAAAATTGATTAAGTACTTAGCCCCGGCCACCGCCGCCATAACGCCCATAAGCGCCGGAGCCAAGACCAAAAAATCAGACTCGGTAAAGCTGAAAGGGACCACATACGGCACCCACGCGGGAGAGGAACACGCCGCCACAATCTGGCCACCGGAACCGCTGGCAGGAAATAAGGCGTATTCATTGGAACCACTGGCAACGGGTGCCGTATCGTAAAACGTACCCGGTGAGGTACACGTCAGGACGTAAACACCCGTTGACGATGTGGAGGCCGTAGTGGACATGATTAGGCGTTGACCACTTTGGGCTGATCCACCTTGACCGCACGATGGTCAATGATCTTGACGGCAATCTGGCCGCGACGATCCTTTTCGAGAAAATAATTGACTTCATAGTCACCAGCCGGGAGAACTTCTCCACCATTGGCGTGCATCAATTCAGCCTGCAGAGGCCGGACGCCCTGCCCTTGCTCCAAATCATAAGGCTGTTTCCAGAGACGCTTGACGGCACCCGTTTGCTTATCGTTATATTCAAACTGTTCACCCTGATAAAAACGACAAAGTGCTTTCGACATTGCTTTAACTCCTTAGTAAGTGAAAAACATCACGCAACCCGTTTAAATTCGGTAACGGGAGAACCGAGAACAACCGCTTTACGACGCAAAGGGGTAACTTGACCGACTGCAATATCCGTCCAGGAGAGACCAGCGGCACGGAGCAACTTTGTATGACGTGACCACGTTTGCTTAGGCATCATTTCTTTAGCTGCAGACTCGCCATATTGATTAATAAATAAAAAGGTGCGAAGGGCAGCACGTGCTTGACCCTCAGTAGGTGCAACATTAGTCAAAGCAGGGAATAAGTCTTTCATATCCATAACCTCCGCACCGCCTATAAGGGCGCTCCAATAGTCATTGTAAATTTCAGATAACGTGTCTTCCGTGACGGAATCCCAGACAATTTCTTTGCGTGCGATAAAGCCGCGACCAAGGCGGAGTTCCAAGCGCAATAGCGTGAGTGCATAAGCAATAAAATCAGCAGATATGACGTTTTGTCTTAAATAGTTTTTCATCACAGGGTCAGTGCCCTTTATATAAGCCGTACCGCTTTGCCATTGCTGGGAACCCCAGCGCAAAACTTCATCGGTAGGCGAGGTTTGACGACGACGCGGAGCATTGGAAAGACGGAGGGCACCAAGAGCAGCGCGAGCCTGTTCCTGTGAGCCCATATCAAAATTGGCCGTCAGATCGAGGCGGGACATACTCCACACAGTGGAATCTCCGAGCAGATCACAACCAACGGCATCAGAGGCCGCGAACAGGTGCGACAACACCGCCTCTTGAGGATCACGAATCCCGAACACGTTATGACGCAAACCCGCCGAGTAGGACGGCGAGCCGGACAGCTCGATCATGGTATCGGTAACATGAATGCCACACTTGTCACCGGCCAGGTGGTCCGTCTTCTTTCGGCGGGACGTGGAGAAAACCGGGACCATGCCAGGGTTATATACGTCCGCCCTGCCCTCATGCGTAGCCGACCAGCGCCGAATGGCGCGTTGAGTGGCTCCCGAAAACGACATGATCGAGCACCGGAGCGTGAGGGAGTCAATCAGGCTGAATTGAGGGTCAGTCATAACCCAAAATCCAGGCAGTTTGTCCCACTATGGGACGGAGTAACGGTAAGACTATTACCGTTACTTAGACCGGTTCCAGAATCCGAAGAGGCAACCGACCCCCCCGCCCTGGACGAAGGGGTCAGCGCATCCCGATAGGCATCCCGCAAAGCACGAACGTTAGAAGCCACAGAATTGCGCTGTGGTGAATTTTCATGAGTGACTGGTAGGGTGGCCCAACTCTCACGCCTAGCGTGCAACATGGAGCGATTCTGTGCCTTCCAGACGGGGTTGTTGTAGTCCTTCGAGCCATCGGCGTGTAAAGGGGCACCATCACGCAAAACAGGCAGACCATCCTCAGTGAGGCCCGCGACCGGGTCTACCAGCTCATGACGCGAAGCAGGACCATGCACAACCGTGTCAGCCGCCTGGATGGACAGGTGCCACTCGTAAGAAAACTGCGCATCGAGATCGAAATCTTCCAGACGGGCATATTGAGAGGCCGCCGCGAGCCACGAACTCAGGACACGTTCAGCCAAGACACCCGCAAGCTTTTCGATTCCAGGGAAGACACCCAAGGGAGCACCGAAGCCACAAAGGGCGAATTGACGAAGCAATGCCAGGCGCGGGGCATGAATGTGAATGGTCAAGGATTCCGCATCCACGCAACCCATCGCATTATATTCAGCGTTGATCAGGGTAGGTTGATCCGGCTTATCCGGTGGACGAAAAGCACCATTAGGGCCAGCATCCAAATGCTTTAAGCGCCGATCATCCAGATACCTTTGATAATCCACATCAAGGGAGAAATCATCATGAAGCTGGGCAGAGGCGATCATGCTTTTCTCCCCCACTTGGTAAGTAACCAAAGGAAAGACACCCGTAATAAATCAGGCAGCATATCCAACAAAAAGTGGAAAAAGTCATAAGCGAAAAGGGCCAACAGGCAGCCACCGAACGCAATCCAAAAAACACCTTGCAACAAAGCAATATCAGCAGGCATCACTGAGCACCCCCAGAACGCATCATGATTAACAAACCGGAAAATTCACCAGCGGGAAGTCCAACCCGAACCACGCCAGAAGGAGAAACAAAAGTAGGTGTTGCCGCGTGATTCTGATCGAGGCGACGAATGATGGCGTTATTGTGCGAAACGTCCGAGCGAGCAGCGGCAGACACCGGGAGCTTGAGGGACAAACCACCCTGTTCTACGGGTGGCATCACAAAATGCTGTTCATTGCGGAGATACCAAGTCAGCGGATGACCGGCAGATAAAATCTCAGCAGCACGCGTGAATGATGTTTGCTCAAGGATGGCGACCGGAACGATACGCACCGAGAGCTTGCCAGACTTCACCAGCGGGGCGGCATCTTGATAGAACTGATGACAAAACACACAGTTGGGGTCAATAAATACCGTGAATTGTGGCTTACCTTGACCCCATACAAAGCCGTCAGCCGTACCAACTAGCTTTTTAACGGCAGGCTTAGACAAAAAACCGACAGGCTTTAAGGCAGGCTTGGATATTTGAGATAAAGCAACCGCGGAAAGCGCAGACGACGCGGCAGGTGGCGAAACGATAGAAATAGTGAAGCCGAAAAAAACACCAACCGTGAAAAAAGACACGCTTGAAACAAGGCAAAGAACGTCTGAGCGTGTCACCAGACACCCCCTAGACCACCAAGGCGTATCAACCACTTCAAAGCCTCACGCTCAAATTCACGAAAACGTACAGGCGACAAAGTAGAAGCAAAAGGAGTTTTAAGAGCAAAAACCAAATAAAGAAAACGAGCACGACAAACGCGTAAGGCAGAAGGTCTAAGTTCAGAACCAATATCACCACTTAACAAAAGCTCTGAACGAGGAAGGTCGCAACTCACTGAACACCCCCTGCCCTGCCCTGAAAAATCGAAACAATCAGCAATCCGGTAAGGCCCATAACGCAAGAGATCGACAAGACAAACAGCGTGAAATGATAGGCTAGGGGCGTCATAGGACACCCCCAGCATGAATCATGGTGTCGTCATACTCAGGCCAGTCACAGGACTGCCAATCAGGGGAAGCTTTAAAAAGATCAATGTCACGATCAAAAACAGCATCAGCACGGCGCATGACTAAGTATCGAGACAAGCGCACCTGGTAACGCTCAAGATTGACAAAGCCAGGCCAGCGACGAACCGCAGCAGAATCACATGAAGAAAAAGCAACACTCACCAAGGCGGCCGGAAAGTAAAAATTGCAGTACACCGCCTGACAACAGGGAACATGAAACGGTTTATCTTTTATAATCATTTGTCTATCTCCCAAAAAGGGGAGCCGGGGAAGGCTCCAAACTGGCGAGCGACGCCAGACCGCTACAAGGAAAATTTGCTTGACGCTTGACGATCATCAAACACAAGACCAAATATACAGACCGTTGAATGTTTGTCAAGCACTCGACGCATAAACTATAAGTTAGGGATAGACAGCGAGGTGAGCCATGGAAAACAGAGAATTATTGCAAAGAGCGCAAGAACGCATCGGAGCGAAAAGCCAACGAGACCTAGCAAAGGCGCTAGGAATGAACAACAGCAGCCTAAGCCTACTAGCCAGCGGCAAGGGCGAGTTATCCGATGAAACCTACATCAAGCTGGCGAAGCTGGCCGGTGTGGACCCGGCAGAGGTACTGATTGAGAAGCACGAAAGGAAGGCAGGCCCGGAAGCAAGGGCAGTGTGGGCAAGGATCAATGCGGCGGTGTCAAAAAGCGCGGTTCTGGGACTAGGCGTGATTTTACTGCTGCCCGCCCTGCAAACACACGCAGACTCCGGCAAGTTTCCTGTTCCTCACAATAAGTATTATGCGAATATTAGACATTGACTCTTTCTGCTGGGACTACATGTCCGCGGAACCTAGTGCCGGTATGGATTTCTGATGATCTTTAAACAGGGCTATAGGCATACGCAGCGCTAGCCACAAACTGGGTAGTGCCGCAACAAATGCCAGTAGAAAGAATTCCACAAATCCTACCCGTGCTGCAAGAAAGCCGCTAAACCCACCGACGACAGTGGCTGCCACGGACATCAGGGCGGAGCCAATAGCGAAGTGCGTCGCCTGATAGTTGCCCTGGCAGCGCTGCATGAGAAAGACCATCAAAACGGCGGTGCCGAGACCCGCCGCCAACTGCTCAAAGGCCACAGTAACGCCGACCCACCAAACAGAAGGCGTTGCCCAAGCTAGCCACGCATAGGCGGGTATCGCCAAAGACTGTATAAAAGTCAGCGGAAATAGTGCACTGCGCAACCCCCTGCGAGATATAATGAAGCCCCCCAGCAATGCGCCCCCAATACCCGTCACGGTGCCTACCGTACCGGTAAGAATGCCGCGCGTCATCAAACCATAGCCCAGGTGGTTAAGGAATGGTGCCACCATCGCAAACATCATGGCGTCACCAGCACGAAAAAGCAGGATGAAGGCCAAGGCCCACACTATTCCCGGTTGCTGTATGTATGTCGAAAAGGCTTCACGTACCGCACGCCATCGTTGCCCTTGATGACTCGTGGCTACGAGTGGTGGTGGAAGTATGTGCTTATGAAAAGCCGCCAGCCCCCACATCATCGCCGCTGCCGCTAAAAAACAAGCCGTCCAAGACACCCATGCAGCAAGGATAACGAGGGCACCATTCCCCACCAACATGGCCACCCGATAGGCGGCGACCCGTATTCCCGAAAATGCTGCCTGATCAGACGGATTAAGTATCTGAATATAATAGCCATCTACAGACATGTCATGAGTGGCGGACATGAAGGCCATTAACACAAAGATTTTAGTGGCGAGATCCAGATTCAGGTGCTGCGCGGGCCAAACCAGCAAAGCTGTTACAGCACCCAGAATAATTTCCATCATTATCAGCCAACGCTTTTTATTGGCAAAAAGATCGATTAATGGGCTCCAGAATAATTTGAGGTTCCAAGGCAGACCGAAAAAAGAGAGCAGTCCAATGATCTGCAAACTGGCTCCGGCATAAGTAAAAAACTGCACAGATACCTGCTGCACCAGCGAATAAGGTAGCCCTTCTGCGTAATAGGTGCTAGCAATCCAATTGAATGTTTTAAACTTTTTTCGCAAGGGTCATCCGAATCGACGTATGATACGGGCATTGTAGCATGCGTCGCTGCCCACCACCCGGCATGCGAACCCGCTAGAACTTATTAATCACACCTGCAGGAATGTGTCCATGCTGCCCATAGCACAAGAGCTATAAAAGCCCCCCGCATGCGGGGGGCTTTTATACGGCTCAAAAACCCGTTAAGGTAGCGCGGTTCACGTAGCCGCCCAAGCAAGGCAGGACGAACCACTTTGGCAATAACTTAGGGCAGGCAGAACAGCCCTTGAACTCTGCCAGGGACTTCGCTTTGGCCATCTTTGACGGCGAGGCGGTAGCCCCCATGCTGTCATCACACTCTGGGTATATCCAGAACCCTAGTCATCCTCATAGTCGAACCATCACTCGGCGCGGCTTAATTAGCCCGCAGAAGAAGTATCACTGCTGGTGGCACTTGCGTCAGGTGCCGCAGATTCCATCGGCATAGTAGCATCGCTGCTGCTGTTCGTGGTGGTGGTCGCCGGGGCAGCGGATTCGGTGGTGGTAGTGTCACTACTGCCAGAAGCAGCAGTGGTATTTTCCTTTTTAGCACACGCCGAAGCAAGCGCGATGGCACTGGCGACAAGGATGATCCGGGCAACAGGCTTAATCTTAGCAATATCCAACATGTTTTAAACTCTCCTTACGTAGGTTACACGAGATGACAGCGTCAGTAGCTAAATGGTATAGCGCAAATGACATCAGCATGGTAGCACTAATTTCTCCTGTGCCAAATACCACCGATCGCAGCGCAAGCAAACGCTCACAGACCAAACGTGCTACAATCGCCACATGATCAGTGGCGTGAACCCATCTGATACCCGAAGAGCAGTTTGACCGTGGTGTCGATACCAGTCCTTGTGCGTTCAGCGATATCACGAATAAACCGAGGGTTATGCCGTTTTGCATGACCTGTTCGCGCAGATTACTGGCGATTATAGAATGACAGATAGGCCGTCAGTCCCCCTAGCGTTAGACCTGCCAGCACATCCACCGCCACATGCTGACGTAAGGCCAGGGTGGAATATGCGATACCAACACACCATATCCAATTGAAGAGGAGTACCCACAGCGGTGCGCTAAAGCGGCGTAGCAAGTGATGTAACCAGATACCCGAAAAAACGGCGGTGGCGACATGCAGCGAAGGGCAGGCATTGCCAGAAGCATCCATGCTTTTAAGGAAATCCACGTCGGGATAATGAGCCCAGTCGATATGGCTTGCGGGTACCACCGTGGGCCAGAAGTAGAAGATGATCAGTCCTACAAGGCATGTCCCGGCAACGGCCACGCCGTAGTCATACAGCTCGCGCCGCGTTGCTAGCAATGCCGGGGGAAGGGAGACATAGACCCACAGTGACAGATATATGGGCAACGCCAGAGGTTGAAAGCCGATCAGATGATCCAGCAAGGTCCTTGGCATCACCGTTGGCGGATAGGCAGGGTCTTTGAGCAAATAGAAGTAGGCACCGAAAAATAGGCTAATGAAAAGCGTCGTTCCGATACTTTTGAGATACACATGCCTGGGTATTACCACTACGACTTGACGGTACCAGGGCGTCTGCTGACTATTTTCGTTCAAGTCTTGATCTCCAGAGCCGGTTAAGCGCTAGTGTAAGTGTATCGCGGTAAGGATACCCATTACTGGACACCCCCGCACAGATCCCGACGGGTACAATTCACGCGCCGGGATCCTACCTTGGGTGCTTTGACGGCAAGCCTCTGATTTGGCCAACAACACTGGGTCCGGCGCGGATGAGCGCACGCACGATGCCAGCGGTTTATGCTACTTACCCGGGCCAAAGAATATAGTCAGTATCGACATAAACACAAGAGGCATTTGCAAGGTGACCGGCGCCGGGGCATGCGCCTGAAACCCGGCCAGAACCTGCCCGTCTTAGCTCAATATAAAGCAATAAAGCACTTTCGCCGGTAAAAGGGCGATAAAAAACCCGGCGAAGCCGGGCTGATCGTCTAAATTAGAGATTTGTAGTATAGAAAATTCGGAATAGGCAGACCCGCGAACGCGGTTTTATTTTACAACGATCTTGCCAAACATGCCCGTTGCCGCATGACCAGGGATCTGGCACACGTAGTAGTATGTGCCCGCTGCCGGGCGCCAGGTGAAGTCCGTGTATCCGAACCCCCCACTCTTGGGAACCGGACTAAATCCCGTACCTGCGATAATGGGGTCGATGACCGGCATAACTGCATAAGGCGGTCCCTTCTTGGTAATGTCTAAACTATGACCAAATCCCTTGTTGGTGTTGATGAAGGTGATATCCACGGTGGCACCTGCGGGGATATCCAAGGTCGGATTTTTGACGTCATGAATTTCAAAGCTGGGGAATGGAAACCCCGGAAGGACGGCTGCCGCGACCACATGCACGGTTTTGCCGCTATAGGTTACCGTTTTGCCACTGACTTTCCCGCTATCCTTGGCCAACAAAGCTTTCACTTGCGGCAATGTAGCCATTTTCCAGGAGGTATCCAAAGGGGCTGCCATTGCGGTACTGATACCCAGAGCCGCGGCGAGAATGGTGGAAAGTCCTGCGGCGACATGCCGACCCTTGTGCATCGTGGGTTTAATCTGTGTGTTCATGACCTTGTTCTCCTCAATCCTTCTTGTTAAGCAGTCACTATTTTGTTGATGGCACAATACGGTGACCACACCATTGCCAAATTTGCTCACACCATGCTGACGCTAAAGCGACGCCACCCTGATGCGTCTTTTGACAAGCATTTACCGAGCATAAGTTGTGCCACACTACGAACCGGCCAGCTAAGGCACCGTTCAATGGCTTTGGCATAGTTTGGGTTTGTCGCTGCTTGTCGCTCGCCGGTGACAGGGAATCGCCAAGCGGCGGTTATACCTGCTGTGCGTATGTCGCTACAATGACAATTATCATGTACCCGACCGCTGCGAGATTGACGTTGACTATCATCGAGAAAGTGAAATCGAGCGGCCTGAGTTAATCACCCTGATAGATGCTGCGCCCACCGCCGGACGACTTCTTCAGCACGCCCAGTTCCAGCAACTGCGTGATGTCGCTCAGCGCGCGTTCGAGCACGTCGTAGTAATTCTTGCGCTCACGCTGGATCTGTGCCGACAGGCTGTAGAAGCGCTGCGGCCTACCATCGGCGCGCGCCAGAAAAAATTAAGCCCCTGAATATCAGGGGCTTAATTACGGTCATTGGTGGAGGCGGCGGGAATTGAACCCGCGTCCGCAGTACCTAGACCACCGGATCTACATGCGTAGTTTGTCTATTGGCTTTAACCGCACCGCCCTCCGACAGACAGGATGACGACATGGCGATTCTGCTTTAATTTAGCACGCATCCCACAGACTAGAATACGCACGATTCCGTGTTTCATGACCCTCCGCGCGCCTTTCGGCTCCGGATCCACAGACAAATCCGGGCAGAGGGCTCACTGCTTAAGCAGCGAGGGCGTAATTGCTGTCGTTGGCAATTATGAATCTGCGACCAGTTTTAAGAGCGAACCGCAGCTCTGCATGCACCGAAGGCTTCGCGACCTGCGTCGAAGCCGGTCGCCCCCTATTCACTCTGTTGGACAAGAATACGGCCCAAAAGTTGCGCAAGCCAAACCTCTCATCCACCGCCCAATACTACAGGAGAACCATCCGCCTGACTATGCCACAAACCGCTAGTGCAGCGGTTTGCCCGCCGCAAACAGCAATGCGATATCCGTATCCGCAAAACGATAGACCTCATGGCAGTATTCACAGGTGACGATGACCGCGCCTTCTGTGGCCAACGTCTCTTCCGCTTCCGCTTGCCCCAGTGATACCAGCATCCGCTCTACCCGCTTACGGGAACAGGAACAGGAAAAGGTCAAAGGCTGCTCGGTATGCAAACGCACCGCCTCCTCCGGGAATATCTCCGGAAGAAACTGCTCAGGCTGCGCCTTCAGCAAAGACTGGTCCGATCCGATGGCGATAAACTGGGTAGCCACCCGCCAATCCTCGGCACGGAGTACGCCGGGTAGCCGTTGCAAGAAATAACCCCCGGCCTGCTGCGCCGCCACGTCTACCGCCAATCGGAAATAGGCGGGCGACTGCACCGACTCTGTAAAATAGGCATTCAGGGATGCCGTCAGCGTTTCCCGTAATGCCACCAAACCCTGATAGCGATCTCGATCCATCCCCATGTCCACAGTGATGGCGAGCAGCGCATCGGGCAGGTTCGAGAAATCCACCGTAGCGCCCTCCTCCCAGCGACCGTAAGCCCGCATACCACCCGCCGCCGTCATCTCCGCCACCAGCAGTTTCAACGGCCCCTTGCTCTGCATCTGCATGATCAAGCGCTCATAGTTTTTCTGAGTGGTAGCCAATAGCGCTAGGCCCACCAGTACCTCGCCCAGAAGTTTAGCCATGTCCTCCGGTCCAGAAAAATCCTGCAGCACCCGCGCGTAGATGCCGTCCAGGCGACAGCGTGCGCCCCGCAAGGGCAGCGTTTCCCAATAAAAATTCTGTGAAAAATCAGTCATGTGTTTCCTCAAATTCCAAACTTTCCAAACCCTGCCCCATCAGCGGCAACAAAGCACGCTGGAGCTGTTTAAACAGACGGGGATCGTATGCTTCCTGCGTGGCAAGGAGTTCTTTCATATGCTGACGCTCCGTCGGTTTGCCGAAACAGGCCGGACAATTTTCATGAATCACCGGCAAGGCTTGCTCCGAGGCAAACTGGCGCGTTTGCCTTTCCCGGCAATACACCAGGGGGCGAATCACCCGTAAATCGCCTTCCCGCACCCGATAATGCGCTTTCATGGTACGCAACTCGCCGTTGTAAAACATGGACATGAAGAAGCTTTCGGCGAAATCATCCAGATGCTGACCAAGCGCCAGGACCTGATAACCTTCGCGCCGCGCGCAGCGATACAAGACACCCCGCCGCATCCGCGCACAAAAACTGCAATAAGAGGGCCGTAGCAGGTGCTTTTGTGCCCGCTCGTAAATATTCTGTCGCTCCAGAAAATACGGAATACCCAGCGCCCGCAGATAAGGTACCAGCGGCTGTGGGTCATAATCCGGGCTCATGGGGTCGACGGTGGCCACACCCAACTCAAAAGGCACAGGGGATTGCCGCTGCATGGCCCGCAGCAGATGCAGCAAGGTCAGCGAGTCCTTTCCACCGGACAGGCCGAGCAGGATGCGATCCCCCGGCTGGATCATGCGGAAATCGGCAACCGCCCGACCGATCCGGCGCTGTAAAAGCTTCGGTACGGGCAGTCGCGGCAGAGTCGTCACCATCTCAGCCTTCACGCATGGATTCCGTCGCGGCCAACTCTTCCACCGTCACGACGGCCGCCCCCAGCTTGCCGACGACGATACCTGCTGCGCGGTTGGCCAGCTCCACTGCACGATCCATCGCCCAGCCCGCCGCGAGGGCCGTCGCCAGGGTTGCGATGACCGTGTCTCCGGCACCGGTCACATCAAAGACTTCCCGGGCCTGAGCCGGATGGTGATAAATGGTATCCTGCATAAAAAGGGTCATCCCTTCTTCGCCGCGCGTTACCAGCAGCGCCTCCAGTTGCAGAGATTCCCGCCACTGCTCGCCAAGTACGCGGAACTGCGCCTCATTCGCCCAGGTGCCCGCCACTGCCTGAAACTCGCTGAGATTGGGGGTGATGATGGTCGCACCCTGGTAAGGGCGATAATCCCTGCCCTTGGGATCGATCAGCACTGGAATACCCAGACTGCGCCCCAATGCCACCAGATGTTCCACTTCCCGCAAGGCGCCCTTGCCGTAATCGGACAGCAGCAGTGCCTTGGCCTTGTTCAACAAGGCCGGCGCCTGCTGACGCAAGGCCTCGCTGTGGGCCTGGCTGGGCTGCGCTTCAAAATCCATGCGCAGGAGCTGCTGCTGGTGACCGATGACGCGCAATTTCACCGTCGTTGGACAGGCCTTATCAGGGATCAACACCGTCTTGACTCCGGCTTCCGTCAGCAGCATACCCAAACGCTCACCCGCTCCGTCATCTCCGACCGGGGCCAGCAAAAACGCATGCGCACCCAAGGCCAGCACATTCAGGGCGACGTTGGCGGCACCGCCGGGACGCTCCTCTTCCCGCCGCACCTGCACCACCGGCACCGGCGCTTCCGGGGATATACGTTCGACTTTGCCAAACCAGTAACGATCAAGCATCACATCGCCGACAATAGCCACCTGCGCCTGCGCCAGACTGTGCAAATCCCCGGCCATATCAGGGACGTCCGATAGCATGGTAAGTAAAACCTTCGGCACGCACAGACGCCGGATCGTAAATATTGCGCCCATCGACGATGAAAGGCTGGCGGAGGAGGCTGCGCATCCGTGCAAAATCGGGGCTGCGGAATTGCTGCCACTCGGTACAGATCACCAACGCATCCGCGCCTTCACAGGCCGCATAGGGGTCCAGACAAAGCCGCAACGCGCACTGCTCACCATAAAGTCGCCGTGCCTCATCCATGGCCACCGGATCAAAAGCCTGCACATACGCACCGCGTCGCCACAATGCTTCCATGAGGATCCGGCTGGGAGCCTCGCGCATGTCATCGGTATTGGGTTTGAAAGCCAGGCCCCAAACGGCAATGGTCTTGCCCGTAAGATCCTCGCTCAAAGCCCGCACCACTTTCTGCTCCAGGAGCTGCTTCTGACGATTATTCACCTTCTCCACTGCGGCCAAGAGGGGCACATCAAAGCCATGTTGCCGTGCACCATACTCCAGTGCCCGCACATCCTTCGGAAAACAAGATCCGCCATAGCCGCAACCCGGATATATGAAGGCGTGGCCGATGCGGGGATCGGCACCGATGCCGCGCCGTACCTGCTCGATATCCGCCCCCATCCGCTCCGCCAAACCCGCCAGTTCATTCATCAGCGAAATCCTGGTGGCGAGCATGACATTGGCCGCATATTTGGTGAGTTCCGCTGATGCCGGGTCCATGACGATCAGGCGATCATGATTGCGGTTGAAGGGCGCATAGAGGACGCGCATCCGCTCCGCTGCCGCCCCGTTATCCGTGCCGATGATAATCCGGTCCGGCTTCATAAAGTCCGCCACCGCCGCGCCTTCTTTCAGGAACTCGGGATTGGCGACTACATCAAAAGCAGTATCCGCCGCCCGCTCCTGCAAAACAGCGGCAATCCGGGTGCGGACTTTTTGCGCCGTGCCTACCGGTACCGTGGATTTATTGATAACCGTGACCGGCCGTTGCAAATGTCGGCCAATGTCGCCGGCCACCGCCAACACATGACGCAAGTCGGCAGAACCGTCTTCATCGGGCGGCGTCCCCACGGCAATGAAGAGAAAATCCCCATGGGTGACGCCCTCAGCAATATCTGTAGTGAAGCACAAGCGCCCGCTGACAATACCTTCCTGCACGATGGCGGGCAAATCAGGCTCGTGGATGGGCACCTCACCGGCCCGCAGTCGCGCGACCTTGTCGGCATCCACATCCACACACAGCACCTGGTTACCCACCTGCGCCAGACAGGCACCCGTGAC